>LIDZ01000036.1_pt6 | contig 30268 bp, 31 predicted proteins | sample 644651 | NCBI WGS metagenome assembly LIDZ01 (sample SAMN03856242, study PRJNA289617) | food metagenome | isolation source: wine grapes on drying loft during traditional withering process | host: Vitis vinifera cv. Corvina | place: Italy: Gargagnago di S. Ambrogio di Valpolicella | collected 2014-01 | reverse complement strand
GGGTGCACAATTAATGAAGTGAAGGAAATAATACTTCAGATGTCTTCATATTCTGGTTTCCCTACATGTATAAATGCTATGAATGCCTTAAAGGATGTATTAAATAAGCGTGAAAAACAAGGAATAAAAGATGTGATAGGCTATGAACCAACCAACAAAATTTCACCTATGGACAGATATGAAGTTGGTGTAAAACAACTTTCTGAATTAGACAGTAAGCAGCTAGATCGCCTTGAAAAAGCCTATAATGATTTCTCACCAGATTTAGTGAAATTTATAGTATGTGGCCAAGCAGATATTACAGCAAGGAATAATATTAATAAAAAGTATAGAGAAATTGCTACTATTGCAGCTTTAACAGCTTTAGGCAACGCAGGGGCACAATTAAAATTTCATATTAATGCAGGTATCAATATAGGCATAACAGCGGAGGAGGTAAAAGAAATTATGCTCTTAATGACTGTTTATTCTGGTTTTCCTTCAGCAATAAATGGAACAAATATATTAAAAGAAGTTTTAGATGAGAGAAAATAACGATATAAAATTATGTGAAAATCTATATCAGTACTTTATTCTAGACATAGAAATAAATTACTGGTATAATTTTTGTAAACAGTGTTCAATAAAATTTGTGCGTTTAACAAATATAAAATATAAAATATTGAGGGGGATTTATATCTATGAAAACACTAATTGTTTATGGTACTAAACATGGGTTTACTAGAAAATGTGTTGTGAGACTATCAGAAAAACTTAATGGGAATGTGGTTACATTTAACTTAAAAGAGGATAAGGGCATAGTAATTTCAGATTATGATAATGTAATTATTGGTGGGCCTATTTATATGGGGCAAATGCTAAAGCAAGTAAAACAGTTTTGTTTAAATAATATAGAAGCATTAAATAAGAAAAAGATAGGATTATTTGTTTGTGGAATGAGCGATTCAGAAAAAATCACCTTAGAACTAAATCAAAATTTTCCAGATACAATTATAAGTAATGCTACAATTGGTACTTTTGGAGGAGCTTTTATATTTAAAAACATGAATTTTTTTGAAAGGTTAATCATAAAACTTGTTTCTAAGACAAATGAAGATATGTCAAACTATAAAGAAAAAGATATTGATGAATTTGCAGAGAAAATGAATTTAGAAAACTCTAAGGAACAAAACAATGGGAATAACTGAAAGAAGATTATCAGAGATAGAAAATATTAAAAAAAAGATAATAGATGCCGCGAATGATATATTAATTAATGAGGGCTACGAAAATTTATCTATAAGAAAGATAGCTGATAAAATAGAGTATTCGCCAGGAATTATATACCATTACTATAAAGATAAAGCTGAAATAATAAGATGCGTTGTAGATATTGGCTATGGAAACATATTAAAAAAAGTAGGGACAGTACCAATAGATAAAGAAAATCCTGACCAAACACTAATCATGGTACTTAGAGCATACATAGAATTTTTCTTAGACAATCCAGGGCAGTTTAGGGCCATATTAATGAATGATATTAATGCGGTACAAGATAAAGTGAATATACTAGAAAAAGGTATATCCAAGAAGAGAAAAAGTATGGAAAAATTATGCCAATTGATATCTCTATGTATAGAAAAAGGTAAGTTTAGAGAGATGGATGAAGAACTTACAGCACAAATCATATGGACAGCTACCCATGGACTTATTAGCAGATTAATAATAGAAAAAGACATTCCAGGGGAGCAAAGATATAGGATTATAGAACATCATTTTGATATACTGTTAAAAGGATTAGTCAAATAGGAAGAATACTTAAAAAAAAACAACTAGCTGAAGTGGAACACAATTCAAATTGAAATGCGTTTTATTTCGGTTAGTTATAATAATAATTATTTGTTTATTATTTCATTGTACACTTCAATATACTCTTTTACCATTCTGTCTTGTGAAAATCTTTTTACAACGGTATCTCGGCATATTTTCCTTGAAATGTTTTTTATATCTTTTAATCTTTCAGCCATTTCATTGATATTTGAAACTATAAAACCATTTTTTCAAGGTAGGGGCTTCTATCTGCATTGCTTATTGAAATATAATTGGTTGTTTCATTATATTTTTTATAAACGGGAATTATTTTAGGTGAAGAGAAGCCATGAATTGTTGTAACCATTGGAGTCTTTATAAATGAACTATAAGACAAAGGCAGAAAATCATAGTTATTATGTATAATATCAAATTCAGATGCATGCTCCATTAATTCTGATATATGAAGACATTCAAATACTTTTGCATCTATGTTTTTATCCTCTTCATAAGGTGATGGACATACACTTCTTAGTTTTCCTGAGGTTAAGGAATCTTCCGTTGCGAATAATGTAACATCTATATTTTCTTTAACAAGTCCTTCTGTAATAAGTGACACTACTCTCTCCCATGGACCATAATGTCTTGGTGGAGTTCTCCAAGCAATTGGTGATAGCATTGCAACTTTCATAATAAAATTACCTCTAATCTTTATTTAATTTAAACCATGTAATTCTATTGTATACATGTTGAAAAATTAAAGCAATTAATAGCTCGCCAAGCTATCATAGAGTATATCTTAATTATGATGATTAACATAATGTGTAGATATAAATCTGAATCCAAACGTTCATCCTATATAACTTTTTACCTATACATAGTTACTCTGTGTTAATTTATGCTAAAATTAACACAGAAAGTTTGGAAGGGTGTTAGTATGCTTAAAATTAAAGGTCTCTGCAAAGAGAAAAATAATAATGTGATCAAAGATATAGATATTGGCTTAAACAAAGGCACTTCAATAAGCATAGAATGCAGCAATGATACAAGTGATTTGTTAGTAAATTTAATTTTGGCAAGAGAAACACCAGCCAAAGGCGAAATATACATAGAAGGAATAAAGAACTACGAATGTATTAAGGATAATATTGCTAGCATTGGTGTGGTGCTTAGAGAAGATGCTTATTATGAGAGAATGACAATAGAGGAATACATGAAATTTTTTGCCAGACTTTTAGATGCGAAGGCAGATTATAAAGAAATAATGCTGAAGCTAGCTTTGCTAGACATTAGTAATGTAAAAATAAAAAACTTGAGTTATTCTCAGAAAAGAAGGCTAAGCTTTGCCAGAGAAATATTAAAGCAGCCAAAACTTTTAATATTTCAAGAGCCAATTCTTAATATGGATAGAGATGGAGCTAAAATAATAATAGAAAACATTGGGGAATTATGTACTAAGGGAACGGCGGTACTTATTACATCTGTGCTTTTCAAGGATACGATAATGGTTGGTGAAAAGGCATATAGATTAAATGATAATGGATTGCTGGAGTTAAATAACAATAAAGAAGACAATGGAAAGGTTTTAGAAGGAGAGGACCAGGGCAACAAAATATATAAAATTGAAAAAATAGCAGCTAAAATTGGAGAAAGAATTCTGCTTTTTGACCCTAAAGAGATTGATTATGTGGAAAGTGAACAAGGAGTTAGTAATTTATCAATTAGAGGAGATAAGTTTCCGAGTAATATTTCACTTACAGATTTAGAAGGGAGATTAAAACACTTTGGATTTTTCAGATGTCACAGATCTTATCTTGTAAATTTACAAAGAGTTAGGGAAGTAGTTACATGGACAAGAAATAGTTATAGCTTAAGCCTGGATGATAAAACAAAAAGTTCTGTTCCTTTGGCTAAAGGAAGATTAGAGGAGTTAAAAGATATACTAAAATTATAATACATTGAAATTTGGTATAAATAAGTGATTGATTCAGAATAATATATGCTCCAATGGACTATTAAAATTAGCTATCGAACCAATAGAATGCTCTTCTCACAGGTATATTGTGGCTAAGATGTTCAATTTTTGTGATAATTGAAACAAGAAAAGCTGAGAGAGGAGCATAAAGAATGAAAAATATTATTTCAATGAAAAATGTTAGAAAAGATTTTAAAGAGACTGTAGCATTAAAAAATGTAACTTTTAATGTTGAAGAAGGGGAAATCTTTGGTTTCTTAGGACCAAGTGGGGCTGGGAAAACTACTATAATTAAGCTATTAACTTCTCAACTTATACAAACTAGTGGTGAGATTAAGGTGTTTGGAAAAGATGTATATGCTAGCAAAAAAGATATTTTTAAAAACATTGGAGTTTTATCTGATAATAGTGGAATATACGAGAGATTATCTGTTAAAGATAATCTGATGTTATATGCAGATATATACGGTGTACCTAAGAAAAATGTTGAGGAAATATTAGACACCATAGGTATGAGTGAATCTATTAAAAAACAAGCAAAAAAACTTTCAAAGGGTATGAAACAAAGACTGATGATAGCTAGAGCAGTGCTCCATAAACCTAAATTACTATTTTTAGATGAACCAACATCATCACTGGACCCAGGCACAGCATTAGAGATTCACAGACTACTTAGGAAACTTAATGAAGATGGAACTACCATATTTTTAACTACTCACAATATGGAAGAAGCAGATAAACTATGTAGCCGAGTAGCATTTTTAAATGGCGGTGAAATAGTGGAAATTGAAAATCCTAAGATTTTAAAATTAAAATATATAACTGATGACATAAAAGTAACATTGAAAGAAGGCAATAAAGAAATCATGCTAAAGAATGACATAGAAAATGCTTCTAAAATTAAAGTTTGGATGGAAAATGGACAACTCCTAGCAATTCATTCCATGGAACCAAGTTTAGAAAAGATATTCTTAAACCTTACAGGGAGGGAGTTATAATGGAATTTTCAATTAGAAGAGTAAGTGCATTGTTAAATAAGGAGATAAAGGACTTAAGTAAAAACATGAATGTTTCTATTATGTTTCTATTACCAATTTTCTTTGCCGTCATCTATTCAAATATGTTTGGTGGAAATAGTGCGGAAAAGATATATATATTCAATTTGTGTTTAGGTATGAATATTGGGATGGTATGTGCCTTTGTTATGGCTATGCTCATTGCAGAAGAGAAAGAAAAAAAAACGCTTAGAACTCTTATGATTTCAGGTGTATCACCATTAGAATTTTTTACTGGAAAAGCGCTTATTACTTTTTTTATGTCAGAAATTATAAATGTAGCAATATTTTTTATATTTAAAATGAATATTCAGTATCTAGGTAAATATATATTACTAAGTACTTTAGTAGTTTTTAGCATGATAGGAATTGGTGGGATAATTGGAATCATATCTTCTAATCAAATGGCTACGGGGGTGGTTGGCATGCCTGTACTCATGATTTTTTTTATGATACCAATGTTTGCAAAGGTCAATAAAACATTAACCAAAATAGCAGAAATTTTACCTAATTATAATATGAATCTTATGCTGGAAAAGGTATTTAAAGGTGAAACCATCGGAATTGGATATACGTATAGTATAGCTGTAATTTTAGCATGGATAATAATAACTGTAGCTCTTTTCGCCTTTACTTATAGTAAAATTGGAATAGATAAATAAGCATGGTTTAATTGTATATCTATTAAAAAGAAAGGAGAACGCCTAGATTAGGGAGTTCTTCTTTCTTTGATTAATAATAGTTATAGTAAGTTGAAAAAATAGATAAAAACTTGGACTTATCTTCGACTGATCAGGTATAAGGTATTGGTAAAAATTAATCATTGTAACGATTACAATTAATTGTTGATTTTTTTTAAAAGTAAGGTTATAATAAAGTCATAGAAATTGTTCACGTCAACATAAAATATGTTTAGTTCTAAAGGGAGAGAATGAAAACGTTTGTGCGTGAATAATAAAACGACCACTATTAGAATATTTGAGAATAAACGCTTTCATTAAGAAAAGAGGTTATATATTCCATATATCTAATAAATTTTTTTATGAAAAGATGTTAACGTGTGCAAACACTATTTTAATTTAGCTAAATCTATTAATTTGTAAACTGTGATTTTTCATGAATTTAAAAATGGGCAAAATGCGAATGCTATAATAAACTACTGTCTTTACTAATAAGGGGGAATTTCAAAAATGGAAAAATTAACACTACGAGAAAAAATCACCTACGGGTTTGGTGATTTAGGAAATGGATTTATGTTTGATATGGGTCAACTGTATTTACTTAAATTTTTTACAGATGTTGCAGGTATCCCAGCAGGCATTGCAGGACTTGTGTTTTTAATTACTAAATTATTTGATGCTGTGGTTGACCCTTTAGTTGGAACATTTATTGATTCAAGAAAGGGAAAACCAGAATCAGGTAAGTATAGGCCTGTTATGATGGTTTCTTGTATATTTCTTGCAATTATAACTGTAGTCGTATTTTTAGCACCTAGTTTTTCGCTTAAAGGCAAAATTATATATGCATATGCATCATATATGGTATGGGGCGTTGCATACTCATTCACAAATATACCTTATGGTACACTAGCGTCTACAATGACTCAAGATCCTCAGGATAGAACTTCACTTGCAGCATCTAGGCAATTAGGTAGTACCATGGCATTATTATTATCGAGTATATTTGTTATACCAATGGTTGCAAGATTTCATGACCCAGGTGTAGGATATCCGGTGGCTATTGGTGTTATGGCATTACTCGGTGTAGGTGCATTTTATGTAACTTTTAAAAATTGTAAAGAAAAAATACCAGTAGTTCAAGCTAAAGTTCAAAAATTGACATTAAAAGGAATAGGAAAAACAATATTTACCAACAGACCATTACTAGTAATAATTTTAATGACAGTGTTTTCAATTTCAGCATTCAACCTTAGATCAGCAATGTTAATATACTTTTGTCAGTATAATCTTGGAAATATGATATTAATGCCTTATATAAGTTTTATAAGTATAGGTTGCTCGCTTTTAGGTGTTGTTGCTATGCCTATATTATCAAAGAGATTTGGAAAGAAAAATACAGTTATAATTGGTTTTGCTATAAGTATTTGTGCTGACTTAATAAACTTTATGCTTCCTTTAAACATAATATCATTTACCATATTACAAAGTATAGGATATTTCGGATTAAGTATTCCAAATGGAATGACTTGGGCATTAGTTTCTGATGCCATTGATTACGGTGAATGGAAAACTGGGGAGAAAAGAGGAGCTATTACTTACTCGGTATTTAATTTTTCTAGAAAAATAGCTCAGTCCATAGCTGGTGCTGCTGCAGGTATGGGCCTGGCATTAACAGGATATATTCCAAAAGTACAACAAACAACAGGTGCATTGTTCGGAATAAAAGGATTGTTACTTTTATATCCAGCTTTCGCTTTAGGAATTGCAATAATTGTAATTGCAACACTGTATAATTTAACAGATAAAAAATATCTTGAAATAGCAGGAGAACTTAGAGAAAGAAATGCAAAAGCTACTAATTAATAATTTAAAAGAAAAAGTAATTTGATTTAAAACAATTATTAAAGATGGTTAACATGTATATTCTGTATTGAAGTGTACACGTTAACCTTTAGTAGAAATGTTATTTTTTTATTCAAAAAAATTATTGGAGGAATAAAAATGAAATTAAACAAAAAAACATACAAAGAGTATAAAAAGTATCCTGAAAGAGTGCTTCAATTTGGAGAGGGTAACTTCTTAAGAGCATTTGTAGATTGGCAAATTGATGTATTAAATAAAAATGCCGATTTTAATGGCAGTGTGGTAGTAGTACAGCCTATTGAATTTGGTTTGGTAGATAAATTAAATGAACAAGATGGTTTATACACTCTTTATTTACAAGGAATGAATGAAGGAAAACCAATAAAGGAACATTCAGTAATAAACAGCATAAGCCGTGGAGTAAATCCTTATACAGAAAATGATGAATATTTAAAAATTGGTGAAAATCCAGATTTAAGATTTGTATTTTCAAACACTACTGAAGCAGGAATTGCCTTTGACGAAAATGACAAGCTTGAAGATAAACCTCAGAAAACTTTTCCAGGTAAATTCACAGCGCTTTTATATCGTAGATACAAAACATTTAACGGAGATATGAATAAGGGTTTAATAATAATACCTTGTGAACTTATTGATAGAAATGGAGATAAACTAAAAAAATTCGTTCTTGAATTCGCTAAACTTTGGAATTTAGAAGAGGGTTTCGGTACTTGGATAAATGAAGCTAATACTTTCTGTTCAACACTTGTTGATAGAATAGTTCCAGGTTACCCAAGAGACACAATAAAGGAAATAACTGAAGAATTAGGATATGAAGATAGCGTAGTTGATGTTGGAGAACATTTCCACTTATTTATCGTTGAAGGACCAGAATGGATTGAAAAAGAATATCCAGCTAGTAAAGCGGGTCTTAATGTTAAGTTTGTTAAGGATATGGCACCATATAGAACAAGAAAGGTTAGAATACTTAATGGATCACATACGTCACTTGTACCTGTAGCTTATCTTTACGGATTAGATACAGTTGCTGAGTCTGTAGAGCATGAAGTAATGGGAAAATACATTAGAGAAACAATATATAACGAAATAATACCTACATTAAACCTTCCAGCAGAAGAGCTAAAGTACTATGCAGGAGTTGTACTTGAAAGATTTATGAATCCTTTTGTTAAACATTATTTAATGAGTATATCTTTAAATTCTATGTCAAAATATGAAACAAGAGATTTACCTTCATTATTACAATATATAAAAATAAAAGGTGAACTTCCTAGGAAATTAGTATTCTCTTTAGCGGCACTTATAGAATTCTATAAGGGTAAAAGGGGAGAAGAAACAATTAAATTAAATGATGATGAAGATGTTTTAGAGCTTTACAAAACGGCATGGAGCAAATGCGATGGATCAGCTGACGGTTTAAAAAAATTAGTTACTACAATACTTGCATATGATAAGGTTTGGAAGAAAAATTTAAATGAAGTATCAGGACTAACTGATGCAGTTACAGCGGACTTAATTAGCATTGAAAAACTTGGAATGAAAGAAGCAGTTAAAGAAATAGTTAAATAAGTCTAAGGCATCATCGAAAAATATAGAATGATAAATGGGGGAGAGATTTAATATGAGTTTTGATAATGATTGTTTTTATTGCGTAAAGGATAAAAGACTTACGGATATAATGATTGAAATATGCAAATTGGGATCTTCAACTTTATATTTATTTAAAGAACAGACTTATAAGGGTAGATGCGTAGTAGCATACAATGATCATAAAAGTGAAATTTTTGAGCTAAATGATGAGGAACGTTCACTATTTATGAAGGACGTAGCAAGAGCAGCGGGGGCTTTAAACAAAGCATTTTCACCTGATAAAATGAACTATGGAGCTTATGCTGACACTATGACTCATCTTCATTTTCATTTAGTGCCTAAGTATAAAGACGGACCTACATGGGGAGGAACATTTGAAATGTCTCCTAAAAACAAAGTTCTTCTTAAAGATGAAGAATATAAACAGCTAATAGACAAGATTAAAGAAAATTTATAAGAGATATTTAATATAATATATATTAAAAAAAGGCAGACCTTTTTAGATCTGCCCTTTTTGCGTAAATAAAATTCAGTATATCTTACTTAAATTACATCAATTTTTTTACTGTTTTTTCTTATAAACAAGGCTATTACAAAACCAATTCCAATAAGTATAGCTGCAACTGTCACAGAATGGCCAAAACCACTATATATAGCTTTTATTGCAGATTGGGAATTGCTTGGATTACTTGCGTTATTTAAGTAGCTATTTTGATACGCCGTCAGAATACCTACAAATAAAGCTGAACCTAGAGCACCAGCTATCTGCATGGAGGTATTTACTATAGCCACACCATCTGCTTGGGTTCTAGGTGATAATTGGCTAAGTCCAGTTGTTTGACTAGTTGACATAGACATAGACATCCCCACCATTATAAAGCAATATATTAGTGTAATTTCTAACAATGAAGTTGATGGTGTAACACGAGATAATATGAAAGTAAAAATACACATTATGAAAAGGCCAGCTGGAATCAATGTTTTGCCACCTATTTTATCGTAAATTTTACCCACAAAGGGAGTTAATATAGCAGCAACTAAAATTGCTGGAAATAAAACAAGTGCGGATACAAAAGTAGATGTTTTTAAGCCATTTTGCAGTAGCAAAGGTAGCATCATATTTATTGAAAATTGGAACATCTGTATTAGTACAACCAGTATTACACCTATAGAGAATAAAGGATGCTTAAATGCACGTATATCTAGGATTGGTTGTTCTAAAGATAATTGGCGTTTGCCAAATAAAATCAATGCTATTAATCCAATTCCAAAAATAACAGCAGTAGTTAGCATGCTGGAAGTACTAGCTGAACTTACTGCAAATATAATTCCTGCAAAACCTATAGTTGATAGTAAGATAGACAAATAGTCAATTTTAGGTTTTGTTATTTCAGATGTATTAGCTAAAAAAATATAACCTAAAACTATACAAATAATCAAAAATGGAATTATAAATATGAATAATGAATGCCAATTAAAATATTGTAGTAATAAACCAGATACTACTGGACCAAGTGCAGGACCTAATGTAATTATACAAACGCATAAGCCCATTATTGAACCATGTTTTTCACGTGGAGTAACGGCTAGTGCTGAATTCATCATAATAGGTATTAGCATACCTGTACCACATGCTTGAACTATTCTTGAGATTAATAAAGCCGGAAATGATGTAGAAAATGCAGCTAATACAGTTCCTACTAAAAATATTATCATTGCACTTACATATAATTGTTTTGTAGTAAAAGTGTGAATAAGAAATGCCGTAACTGGTACAAGAATCCCCACTACTAAGACATAACCAGTGGTAAGCCATTGGGCTGTTGTGGCTGTAATATGCATTTCTACCATTAATGTAGGAAGTGCTACATTTAGTATTGTTTCATTAAATAGGGATATAAAACTTCCCAGTAGTAATACAAACATAATGGCTTTTACATTATATTGTGTGTTCTTTTCTTCGTCATAAATTTTTTCTGCGGTCATAAAGTGTAATCTCCTTTAAAATATATATAGACCAGTCATTATATAAAATGCGGACTTAATAACAAATTTTTTTCATATACCATAATATGTGTCATATTCTTTGAGAATGTTATTTTTTCTGGATATAAGGACTTAATAAAATATCTATATGGTTACTGACTATCAATAGAGCGGTAGCATTTCTTTGGGTAAGTGATACGGTAATTGCACCTTCAACCATAACTTGTATTAGCATGCCTAATTCCTGTGCTACTTTTTTTGAAAGTCCACTTTCAATTAGTTTTTTAGCATACATGTTTTCTAAAATTTCAAAAACTTCTTTGCATGCTTTTCTTAAGGGTTCACTTGAGAAATATGTCTCTAAGGCTATGAGACTAATTGAAATATCTTTTAGTTTATTTGTTTTTTCCATATCTTCTGCTATGTTTTTAATAGTGAACTGTATAGCCTGAATTGGATTTGTGTATTTGTTTAATGAAGCATTTAATTTTTTTTGAATGGATTTGCTTGATAATTGTATGGCTTCTAAAGCTAACTCTTCTTTTCCATTTGGGAAATAGTAATATAGGGAGCCTTTAGGTGATCCACTTTCCGCTAAAATTTCATTTAATCCCGTAGCATTAAATCCTTTAAGCTGAAAAAGCATTGCTGCAGCTGCAAGTATTTTTTCTCTTGAATCCGTTTTACATTTCATTAAATTAACGTCCTTTCTAAGCATATAATATACTGACTGGTCTATATGTATAATAAGGTATTGTTTTAATAATGTCAAGGTAAACTATTTTCAAGTAGCAAGAGGCAATCAATCTGGGTATAATTTATGAGGGAAGCTATCTTCAAAAAAATACATTGACAATATACAACGTTAGGTATATATTGAAAACATAGACAACATTGGATATAGAGGAGGACGTTTTATGGTAAGGGCACTGATATTATTTTATTTAAGCATAAAGCCTACCCACGGCTATGATATACAAAGGTTTGTTGAGATAAATGGAATGGACCAATGGGCAAAGATACAGTCAGGTTCCATATACTATGCACTGAATAAACTAGAAAAACAAGGATTTATATATACCTTGAGGGAAGAAAGAAATGGAGCAAGAATTAGAAAGATATATGCCATTAATGATCTTGGCAAGGAAGAATTAAGGAGAACATTAAAAGAAGAATTACTTAAACCAATGCAAAGCATTGAATCTGATAAATTCATGATATATCTTATGTTTAATAGATTAACAAAGAATGAAATAATAAGTGGTGTTAAGGAACATATAAAAATGTTAGAAGAAAAAAAAGCATGGTGGGAAAGTGGTAAAAAGCTTAAGGTAACAGGTACAACACTTAAATCCGAAGCTTTACAGTTTGATGTAGTAATTAAAACATTAGGGTATCAGATAGAATGGCATAAAACGTTAATAGAAGAAGTGGATGATTTAATTAAATTTTCTGACGGCGTAGAGAATATAATAGGTAAAATTGATTTTGGAAATTTAGATGAAGTAAACTACAAATTTGAAAATGTGCAAAATTTAAATAAAGTACAACAATTATCAGACGATATAGTTAGAAATCCAATTAACTTAGAAGAAAAAGTAGCGCAGTTAATTGATTTATTAAAGCAAAGAAGATAAGAGGGAAATACCCTCTTATTTAATAACCCAATATCCAACATTGGATATTTTAATATAGATATATAACGTTGAGGAGGAAATATGATGGATTATATTTTAAAAGTAAAGGGAATTGAAAAAAGTTATGGGGAAAGAAAGGCAGTAAAGGGTATAAGTTTTAATGTTAAATCTGGAGAGATTTTAGGATTTTTAGGACCTAATGGAGCAGGGAAAAGTACAAGCATAAATATGATGGCAACAGTTGTAGATTGCGATAAAGGTAGTATCTTTTTTCGGGATAAAGATGTTAAATCAGATGAGAACTATCTTAAACAAAATCTAGGAGTTGTACCTCAGGACATAGCAGTTTTTACAGATCTTTCTGCCTATGACAATGTGAAATTTTTCTGTAGTCTATATGGGTTTAAGGGTAAAGAGCTTAAACAAAATGTAGAGGAGGCTTTAAATTTTGTTGGGCTCTGGGATAGAAGAAAGGATTTACCTTCTAAGTTTTCTGGAGGCATGAAGCGAAGATTAAATATTGCATGTGCCATAGCTCATAAACCCAAACTTTTAATTATGGATGAACCAACAGTTGGCATTGATACTCAATCCAGAAACAATATCTTAGAAACTGTGGAAAAATTAAATAGAGATGGAACTACTATAATTTATACTTCCCATTACATGGAGGAAGTTGAGAGTATATGTACAAATCTAATAATAATGGATGAGGGGACTATCGTGGAAGAAGGGACAATAGAAGAGCTAAAAAACAAATATTCAAAAGACAATTTAGAGGAGATTTTTTTAGAACTAACAGGGAAGGCGCTAAGAGATTAACTCTTGGCAGAAAGGGGGAGTAGACATGAATGGGTTTGTTAAGCTTACATGTTATGGTCTGAGAAGAAGAATGAAGGATTTTTTTATAATAATATACAATATAGTATTTCCATTACTTCTAATATTACTTTTAGGATATTTAGCTACTAATTTTTTTAAAGGAGATAGCAGCGTTACTTCAAATGACTATTATACACTAGTGCAAATTCCATTTTATTTATTAGCTAGTATTATTACCGTAGTTTATGTGGCAAAGGATGAAAGCCTTTATAAAACTGCTTATAGATTTATAATTGCACCAATAGATAATTCAGCTATAGTTTTATCTAAAATTCTGTCTTGCACAATTGTAATTTGGATTTGTAGTGCTGTAAACTTATTGATTTTACGATTTTTATTAGGGGTTGATTTTGGAAGCAGTACTCCAATAATATTACTAATGTTTTTTGCAGAAACTTTTATGGCATCATCTATAGGAATATATTTGGGAATATGTACAAAAAATTTCAGGTCTGTCCAAGGCATATTAAATATACCTTTAAATATTTTTGGACTTTTAGGAGGATCATTTTTTCCGGTAGGTTCTTTAGGTGATAACTTTGAAAAAATAACTTATATATCTCCTTTTACCTGGATTAATAAAGGGCTTATAGCAGCAGTTTATGATAATGATATAAAGATCCTTTTATATTCAATAGTTGTAACGTTAATTGTAGCAATTGTATTTTCAGCTTTATCCGTGGTTTCATTTAAAAAGGAGGCCTTTTTATAAATGAGAATTATATTTCTTATATTTGTTTCAAATTTTAAAAGAGCATTAAGTGATAAAAAAAAGTTTTTTATAAGTCTACTTGTACCAGTACTTGCTATTGTTTTAGCAATGGCTGTTAACTATTTAAGTAGCCCATCAATAACTATTGGTATAGTTAAGAAGTCTAATTTTCAAGAAGGAAATAGGATAATCTCATTACTAAAAAATACAAAAGGAGTTAAAGTAAAACTTGCAGATGAAAGGCTAATAAGGACACAAACTATTTTAGGCAAATATGACGGAGTAATAACAATAAATAAAAGCTTTAAGAAAAATGAAGTCACAGATACAGATAAGTATTTCAACTTTTATAATGTTAAGGATATTAAGACTAATGATACGATGAAGAAAATGGTAGGATTATATTTATTAAGCAACAAACCAATAAATATGGAAAGTGCCATAAGTAAAGCTGAAGGTGGAACGCTAACAAAGGAAGAAAGAATAATATCATTTTTAGCTACAGTTCTTTTAATAACAACAGTGGTGAATGCAGCAGTGATAATAAAGGATAGAGAAGAAAATACCTTTTATAGATATATGTACTCACCAAATAAAAAGTTTAAATATATATTAGGGAATATAATGTATAACTATGTGTTTAGTTATTTGCAGCTATTTATAGCCCTTAGTATTACACGTATTTTTGGTATGAAGCTTGAAATTAACTTTGGAACTTTGCTTATTTATGGGCTACTTTTAACCCTTGTTATGACCACATTTGGAACATTTATAGCTTGTATATTTAATAAAGAACTTTATGCAAATTTATTTGGGTCATCTATTAGTTTAATTTTATCATTAATAGGAGGTACTTTTATAATTTACGATAAAATGCCTAAGGGATTACAGATGTTAAGCGTATTTACACCAAACAGATGGATAATAAAATCCATACAATACTTGGAACATGGTACTATAAGCGCCATAAATCCAATGTTGATTTTGATAGGGTTTAGCGTTATATTTTCTGTTGCTGCGGCAATTATGAATGTTGTGCATAAGACAAAATTCACAAGTTAACAATTAACAGTTAATAGTTAAGAGTTAAAAGACAATGACGAAAGGGGATGCATAGATTTGATTTTATACAAATTTAGGCATCCTCTCAGGTTATAACACTAAATAATTTTATCATAACCTTTTAGCTAATATTTTTCTTCATGAGCTTTCCATTGTTTACATATATAATATCTTTATTAGTTATTTTTAACAAAGTACCAGTGTAATTGATTTTCTTGTTCGAAATTTTTTCTGAAATACAATGTTCAGAAGTATTATTGATATAAATTTTTCCGTCATCTGTAACATATATATTGTTTTTATTAACCGGAGCATCTAAACTTATGGACTTCCAGTCAGCCACTGATTTTTCAGTAGTACCGTATAAAATTTTAGCTATATTGTCGTTATCAGTAATTCCAATGTAAATATTATTATTATTATCTGTATTTAGTAAGATAGCAGCACCTATGTACAATGCCTTTTTCTTTTCAGTAGTTTTAATCTCATTGTTATCCAAGTCTTCGTATACAAGACCTGGTTTGCTTTTAAAGATTTTAATCGTACCTATATTATTTGAGCTTAATATTGACGAGGTTCCTCCATTAACATCATTAAAAAAGATATCGTTATCATTATTATTCTTTAAGGTTTTAACATAAAAATCCCCCATTGCGGTAGAGAGTTCTATGTCCTCGATTTTATCCTTTGTATTGTTAAGTTCTAGTTCTATAGCATTATTATGGGTATCTGTTGGAGCTTGTTTAATGTTGTTATCAGCATTATATGTATAAAATTTGACTACACTAGTTCTTTTTAGCTGGGTTTCGCACAATATCATTGAATCTATATCAGGAAGCCAACGGTTATAAACCTCTGAAGAATTTTTATCTGCACTAACGATGTGCTTAGTTCCGTCATTTGTATTGATTACAAGAAATTCATTGTTTTCATAATATGAGATATATTTACCATCATATGAAACATTTACGTCTGTTGAATCAGAAGGTATATATGTACTTATATTTTTTATTGGTTTCTTTTTTTCAATAACTTTTACTTCTGTTGTTTTAGTATCAAGTAAAGAAAATTTATAATATCTATCTACAGCAAAAAATGCTATGCTTTCTATTAATAAGGCTGTTGCACTCCAGATTATTATCCTCTTTATAGCTTTCATATTAGAAAATCTCCTTTATGGTGATACATATAAGGCAGTAGCAACATACCTTTCGCCATTCCAACCATGGGGATTATTTATTACTTTTCCATCATAATATAGTGTAGAGGAAAATCCTCCATCAAGGCATGTTGCATTAACCGCGCCATGTTTTAATAGTTCATCTTGAGCATCCTTAAGGGTAGCTCCTGATTTTACAAGGTTTTCACGACCATCCATCACTAAGAATAAAATTGTTCCATCAGATGTCTGGCCAATTGCAGTTCTTGGTTGAAAACCATCACTTCCAGCATCATCAGCATTAATTTGTGATTTAGTATTAATTATTAAAGCTGGTGGTCTGAAGCACAAAGCTTCTGAAACATCTGATTTTTTCAATTCATTTATGCTGTAATTTCCAACTAAAAGGCGACCTGATTTAGTAAATGCGGTAACGCTGCAAGGAACATCTTCTCCAACCTCTTTATATGCCACAATATTATTGGATATAACAAAACCTCCTGGAAAAGCAGCGGATCCACCATAAGAATTATTAGTATTATCATGAAATGATCCACCATTTATTGCGGCTAGAGCATCATGGTTTTTCGCCATTTCACTTGTTCGTTGTCCTTGGCTGCCAAGTTTATTAGTATAAGCTACTTTGACTTTAAAAGATGGTGGTATCTCTAATAGATATCCATCATATCTACCAGAATCAGGTTTTATATTATATCGTATAATTTCATTATTTTTATTATTGTTAATTTTAATCTTAACTTTATTAACCTTAACTTTATTGGTATTTTGTGATAAATTACTACTCTTAATGATTCTATTTATTTCATCTTGTGACAGAAATGACGTAACAAAATATTGATGTTGAGTTCCCATGATAGTGGCAACAACCATTTTTTTTAAAGTAATAAAAGGACCTTTGTATATATATATAGGTGCAGTTACTACAATAAATAATAACTGATATACAAAAAACAATATTACAATTTTAGTTTTCCACTTTTTAATCACCAGATTCCTCCTCCAAATTATACATTAGCATTATGCATAATCTACTATAAATTATAACATTATGACAATTTTATTTCTTCAGCACCTTGATAAAATTCATTAAATGTTAACATTATAATACATATTTGATAAATTAAACAATGTTTATCAAAACATGTTGCAATTTGAGAAAATTGTGGAAAACGGCCCAGCAGACACTGCATAAATAAGTGAAATATATTATATAAAAACAAAGGAAAACTGTATTTTAATATGTTACAATGTAATAAAAATAAAGATTGGGGATTATAAGGATTCATAAGTGGGATGGTGTTAAATGAGACTACCAATGGATGGTAAAACAAGAAAAAAATTTTTTATGAGGGTATCAATTTTGATACTTATTTTGTTAATAATTTCAGCCTTATTGGTATCATTTATAGGGGATAATTCAGATAAAAAAACAAGTAATGTTAATAATGGCAAACCTGTATCCACAGATAAAAATGGGAATATATATATGGAACAGAATAAGATATACAAAAAATATACTGTGAATATTTCTACTGCAAATAAGGATGTATCATATAAAGAAAATGATAGTTCAGTATCTATAAGTTTTGACAAGGGAGTGCAGATGGAACTTAATTCGCAAGTTAGTGATAGTAATTCCAAAGACATATGCTTGACTGAAGCTAATGGCAAAGAGAATTTAGTAATTAGCAAGGCATATAAAGCTAATAATTTTGTTAATATAAATGAAGGTAAAGACAATAATCAGGTTATTATCTTAATAAGTAAAGTTAAAGAACCTTTAACACACAAAGCGGTACTTAATCCAGGACATGGAGGTATTGATAGTGGAATAAGTGTTGGTAATTTGCAGGAAAAGAATATAACATTAAGGATAGTAAAACTCATGGCAAGTGATTTGGAATATAGTGGTGTTGAAGTAGTTCTTACAAGAGATAAAGATGAGGGACAAGCATTGGCTGACATAGCCAGTTTTGTAAATAAAAATAAACCAGACGTATTTATGTCCGTTCACATTAATGGTATGCCTAAAAATCCAAAGGGATATTCAGGAATAGGTGCTTATTACTATGACGAAAATGGATATCAAACTAATGAGAGAATTAAACTTGCTAATATTGTGTTGAAAAACACCACCCTTAAAGATGGTTGGAAAAATGATGGAATAGTTAAAGATAAGCTTAAAGTAATTAGGTTAAGTAAGGCTCCAAGTGTACTTGTTGAGGCAGGTTATTTAACAAATGTTAATGATAGGGCACGGCTACAAAACGATAGGATATTAGGGAATTTAGCCAATAATTTATCAAAGGCGATTGTGGAGTTTGTGAATTGACAGTAATTAAAAATTGTGATAAATACGGAGAGTGAAGCGGATGATTAACATAGGGGTAATAGGTACTAGTTGGATTACTGACGAATTTATTAAATGTGCCAGTTTAATTGATGACTTTAAACTTAATGCAGTTTATTCTAGGTCAGAAGAAAAAGCCAAGACATTTGCAAACAAATATGGAGTGGTAAATGTATTTACAAATCTAGAGTATATGGCTAAAAGCAATCACATTGATGCTGTATATATAGCAAGTCCTAATTCACTTCATAGTGACCAATCAATTTTATTTTTAAACAATAAAAAACATGTACTATGTGAAAAGGCTATAGCTTCAAATCTGAAAGAGCTAAATGCAATGATCGATGCAGCTAAATCTAATGATGTACTCCTTATGGAAGCAATGAAAACCACGTTTCTACCAAATTTTAAAGTTATTGAAGAAAATATTCATAAACTTGGGAAAATAAGAAGATATTTTGCAAGCTACTGCCAGTATTCTTCAAGATATGATCTTTATAAAGAAGGAAAAGCAGTGAACACTTTTGATCCGAAATTTTCCAATGGATCAATTATGGATATAGGGATATATTGCATAGAGCCACTAGTTAAACTTTTTGGTGAACCTAAGGATATAAAGGCTTCTTCGCTAAAACTCCAATCAGGAGTAGATGGTGAGGGAAGTTTGATTTTATCTTATGATGATATGGATGGAATTATTATTCATTCAAAGATATCCAATTCATATTTACCTAGTGAAATCCAAGGAGAAAAGGGAACAATGGTAATTGACAAGATAAATAGTCCAGAAAAAATCAAGATTATATATAGAAATGGCGAAATAGAAGAATTAACTGTACCACAATTAAATGAAACTATGTATTATGAAGCAAAAGAATTTATTGATCTTGTTAATTGTGAAAAAAGAGAATCAAAGGTGAATTCTTTTAACCAATCAATTATTAGTGTTCGAATTATGGAAGAAGCAAGAAGGCAGACAGGGATTCAGTTTCCAAGTGACCAAAGAAGCAGTGACAAGTGACAAGTGACAAGTTAAGGAACATTTTCTGCTGACGCAGAAGAATCAAACAAACAAACAAATAAAAAAGCCCTCATAATTTACAATTAACTGTAAATTATGAGGGCTTTTTAACTTGTAACTTGTAACTTGTAACTTGAAATTTGTTACTGCTCTTATTTCTCTGTCTTTGCTAATCTATTAAATATATAGATATAATGATATTTTGTCTATATATACATAGACAAAATATCATTATGGTAATATAATATTATTATATTAAGCTTTGATTATATTATAATAAAGGGGTGGACAAAATATGGAAGATGTGAAAAAATTTCTTGATAAAGACGGGAAGATAAAAATATGGCCGGCTAAAATGGATTATAAATTAGAAGTTTTAAAATACATGGCCAGTAAATTTGAATGCGGTAAAAATTACAAAGAAAAAGAAGTAAATGATATAATAGAAAAATGGCATACCTTTGGGGATTATTTTTTGCTAAGACGGGGTATGATAGAAAAAAAGTTATTACTACGAACAAGAGATGGTTCAAAATATTGGCGTGAACAAGATAAAGTTAAGGTGAGTGAATAATATGGAATCAAAAGCAAATGAGCCGTTTTGGAATGCAAGTATAGAAGAAATAGAAAGAGGATATATTCAGGCAGAGGACAGTTTTCAATGCTTAATTTGCAGGGAAACATTTACAGTTGGCAGAATATATCAAGTAGGAGACGCTCTTTATGAAGCGAAAAAAGCTGTGAAAATTCACATTGAAGAAAAGCACAGTTCAATATTAGAATATTTATTAAATATGAATTCAATTTTCACTGGCTTGTCTGAAACACAAAACCAATTAATAAAGTTGTTTTCATCAGGAATATCAGATAAAGAGATATCAAACAGACTGGGAATAGCAACTTCAACTATAAGAAATCATCGTTTCAAATTAAGAGAAAAAGAGAAACAAGCAAAATTATTTTTAGCAATTATGCAATTGTTATCAAAAAATACTAACAAAAAGATAAATAGATTGGATAAAGGCATTATTTGTGATGCACATAAAACAGCAACAACCATTGATAGTAGGTTTGATGTAACTGATGGGGAGAAGGCTCAAGTTATAAGCACATATATGGATGAAAATGGGGCTATAAAAACTTATCCATCAAAAGAAAAGAAGAAGATTATTGTTCTTGCAGAAATAATCAAGAATTTTAAACCCTTAAAAAAATATTCTGAAAAGGATATAAACCTTATTCTAAAAAGGATATATGAAGATTACGCCACAATAAGAAGAGCCTTGATTGAGTATGGCTTTTTAGAGAGAACTAAAGATTGTAGCAGTTACTGGGTAAAAGAATAAAAGAAGCAGTTACCAGATTCCAAATACCAGTTGCCAAGTAAGGATAATTTTCTGCTGACGCAGAAGAATCAAACAAACAAACCCTCATAATTGGAAGCTATCTTACAATTATGAGAGCTTTTAACTTGTCAACTGCTTTTTTGTTTTGGTATCTGGAACCTGGACTCTGACAACTGCTTTTATTTTTGTGCTTTTGCTACTCTTATGGTCTTTCCTTTTATGCTTTTATTTTTTAAGGCTTCTAGCACTATGTTGCCTTTACCTGCAAGAATATCAACATAGGAAAAAGTATCTTGGATTTCGATTATACCAATATCGTCTGGGTTTACGCCATCAATGCTTGAAATTGTGCCAGCTATATCTCCTGGTCTTATTTTTTTCTTTTTTCCTGCACTTATATATATTTTTGTAATCTCTTCATTTAACTCACTATTTTTTGCAGTCTTAAGCACAGGCTTTGTTTTTTGCTTCTCGATAAATAAAGCTTTTCCTTTTTTAATTTCTTCACTGGATGGGATAACACCTTTTTTAATTTCAAATCCAAAATGTTCCTCTATATCCTTAAGGAATCTATATTCCCTAGGTGAAACAAAAGTTATGGCAACACCATTTTTACCAGCACGACCGGTTCTTCCTATTCTATGGACATAACTTTCTTGCTCCATAGGTATATCATAGTTTATTACATGAGTTATATTTTCTACATCAAGTCCTCGTGCCGCAACATCTGTAGCAACTAAAAACATGAATTCTCCTCTTTTAAAACGATTTATTACCTTAGTTCTGTCGTTTTGTAGCATTCCGCCGTGAAGCTCATCGCAAGAGAATCCGGTTTTTTTCATATTTAAGAACACTTCATCTACATTATCTTTAGTTCTACAAAATATAATTGAACTTTGAGCTTGACTGCTGTATATTATTTTGTTTAGTAAATCTGGTTTCTCATCACGTTCTACTTCATAATATAATTGATCGATTCTATCAGCTACGGTACTTTTTGAAGTAATTTCTATATTTACTGGATCACGCATGTATGTATTACATAAGTGAACTATTTCAGGAGTCATAGTTGCTGAAAAAAGTAGTGTTAATCTATTTTTAGGAATATATTTAATTATAGATGTAACTTCGTCAATAAATCCCATACTAAGCATTTCATCAGCTTCATCTATAACTAAATACTTTATTTTTTTTAGGTTTATTGTATTACGTCTTATGTGATCCAAAATTCTTCCTGGGGTTCCCGCTATAATGTGAATTCTTTGTTTAAGGGCTTTTATTTGATCACGTATAGGTTCTTTTCCAAATACCGCTGCGCATCTTAATCGCTTAAATCGACCTATATCCAAAAAATCTTGTTTTATTTGAAGGGAAAGTTCGCGGGTAGGTGAGAGAACTAATACCTGTGGATCATTTTCTTCTAGCTCTAACCTCTCACAAATGGGTATAGCAAAAGCTGCAGTTTTTCCGCTACCTGTTTGGGATTTTGCTATTACATCCCTATAATTAAGAATCAAAGGAATAACTTTTTCTTGAACCTCAGATGGATTTTTATATCCTAATTTCTCTATTGATTCTAATATTTCTTCACTTAGTCCGAAATTTTTAAAATTTAATTCGCTCATTAATTTTACCTCATATAATTTATTTTTATCCATTCACTACCAGGCGTAAGACTCATGCTTTTAAAAGCATGGAGTCAACGCCTGGTACGCGCTGGATTGGTTCAACTAACACTCAGATGGGGTCAAAACAAACCCCACCTGAGTGCAAGTTGAACTTTAGCTACACTTCATCATACTATTATATGTTAACAAAGTACATGGAAACAACAAAAAAATACTTTAAAAGTGCAGTTTCGACATTTGTAAGGACTTTTGGCATCTGAAAGAAAATATATCAGGATATTGGATTGTTATTTTCTTTCAAATGGTTTATTGGTAACTTTCCTCAAAAATTTCTTTTATTTTGGATAAGTTACTGGTTACACCTAAAGCAACCATAAGTTTTATTCTAGCTTTTTGACCAGGAAGATTATCACCTAAAATAACACCTTTATCTGTAAGTTCTCTTCCAGCTCCTTCATAGCCATAATCGTCAAGCACATTACCCATAAAACATCTTGAAACTAAAATAACAGGTATGTTTTTGCTCAAAGCATATTCGATGCCGGGAACCATTGCAGGGGGAATATTTCCTCTTCCCATACCTTCTATAATTATGCCACTAGTTTTAGAATCAACGCAAAATTTTAAAAGACGGTCATCCATTCCTGAGCCACATTTTATTAAATCTATATTAGGGTTTATTTTTTTAGCACCGATATATTCACGTTTAGTGTAGCGGAAATGGAAATATACTTTATTGTCATCAATAAAACCTATAGGACCAAAAGTCAAACTCTTAAATGTATCTAAAGTATGGGTATTTGTTTTTGTAACCTGAGAAGCAGAATGAATTTCACTATTCATTACAACCATAACTCCTCTATTTTTAGCATCATCTGAAGCAGCGGTTCGTACAGCGTCAATAAGGTTAGAAGGTCCATCCCATCCAAGCTGGGAACTGTTTCGCATGGAACCAACAAAGATTATAGGCTTTTCACCATTATAAATTAAATCAACAAGGTAAGATGTTTCCTCTAATGAGTCTGTACCATGGGTAACTACTACACCGTCATAATCCTCTAGGTCAATTTTATTTTGGATTAAATTTGATAGTTCAAGCATTTTTTCTGGAGTAACATGGGGACCTGGTAGCATTCCAAAATCCAAAAGGTCAATGTCAGCAATGTCATTAATGCCTGGGGTTAGTTTCAATATATCTTCACCATTCATAGAAGGCACTGTTGCACCATTAGTCGTCTCATCGTTTTTCATGGAGATTGTTCCACCAGTAAATATGATAATGATTTTCTTCATTAAGTTACCTCTTTTCTAAGTTTAATATACGTATATCTATTTTAACACTATTTATTCTTTTTATTAGATTATACGACAAAAGAACTACCTAAGAATAATATAAACAAATTCTTGGGTAGTTCTTTCATTAAGGAATCTTCAAAAAAATAACAAGTTAGCATGATAGTGTATTTTGTGTTAGAGTCCTAATTAGTCAATTTAACGGTCAAACTTTAAACTTAGAAATAATGTTTTGTAGTTTATCCGCATTTCCTTTATTCTTTTGTGTATTATCATTAATTTCTTTTAGTTTTTCAGTAATGTTGATGGTTTTATCAGAAATACTTGTTATTCCAGCAGAACCGTCAGTTACAGTTTGTGCAACTTCATTGATGGCTATAATTATGCCATCAATGGATGCGCTGAGTTCTTCTGAAATTGAACTGAATTGTAACATGAAATTGTTAACCGTATCAGCATCTTTACTGTATTCATCTCCAACCACTATGAATTTATCATAATCATTATTAACATCATTATCCATGAATTCAAGAAGCCTTTTGGAATTAGCGCTCAAATTATTTACAGAATCTACAACAAGATTTACTACATTCTGAATGTTTTGCGTTGCATTTGTTGATTCTTCGGCAAGTTTTCTAACTTCGTCAGCAACAACGGCAAATCCTTTTCCAGCTTCACCTGCTCTTGCAGCCTCAATGGCAGCATTTAGAGCTAAAAGGTTAGTCTGCTCTGATATAGCTAGAATGGAAGATGTTAAATCATTTATTTTACTTACATTTTTAGAAGTGTTTATAGCTTTTTCTAACTCATCTTTAACTTTATTATACATTTTTCTGTTATTTGTTCTTGAAGCTTTTGAAGATGATTTAAGTTCTTCAGCTCTTTTTGAAATCCCATCAGCCTCAGTTGATCCATCTTTAGCCTTTTTAGTGACTTCAAGAATAGATTGACCCATTTCATCAGAGGATGCTGATATCTCTTCAGAAGATGCTGCTGTCTCTTCCATGCCAGCGGATAGGGATTGAACTTCCATTGAAGTATCATCTGTATATCCTTTAAGTTCAAAGGTAAGTTTATTAACAACTTCTGCGTTATTATTTATATCAAATGATGAACTTGTTAATTGGTCAACTATTTCCCTAAGAGAGTTTCTCATAGTAATAATTGCTTTACCAATATCACCAATCTCGTCTGTTCGGTTTGCCAGTAGTCCTAAGCTATCATCATGAACGAGATTCAATTTCGCTGTTTCATTTACAAGCTTGGTTACCTTGCTTAATGGTGAAGTTATTGATTTAGATAAAGCAAGTCCAATGAGTATAGTTAATAACGCTATAATTGAAGCAATTCCAATTATAAGTAATATAGAAGAATTAACTTGACCAGTGACTTCTGATTTATCAACAGTCAAAATCATTATCCAATTGGTTTTTGGAACTACCTCATAATAGGCAATTTTATCTGTCCCATTAAATGTGTATTCTATAGTTTGTGGTTTTACGGTTTTTCCATTTTTTAAATTATTCACAACTGTTTTAATACTTGCGTTATCTACGGGTTTGCCTATTTTTGATTTAGTAGGGTGATATATCATCATTCCTTTGCTATCAACTAAATATGCATATCCAGATTTGTAACTTGATATTTTCAAGCCATGTAAGGAACTTGAAAAACTATTAGCAAGTACAGATGAACCTATATAACCTAAACTTTCATTTCCATAAGATATAGGGCTAGTAAAAACTACTACCAAGGACTTAGTAGAATTAGACACTAAAACTTGACTAATACTAGGTTTTCCACTTAATGTTGGTGCATTGTAACTTCTATCAGAAAGGTTTCTTTCTTTTGCTAATTTATTACTATCAGAATACAGATTTCCATTGGTATCAACTACAAAGCTATGTTCAATAAAATTAACACTACTAACATAATTTTTCATGCTTGCATTATTATGCTGTAGTTTACTTTGTAAATCAGCATCAGTTGATATGCCAAGTGATTTTCGCCTCTGAGCTAGTTCAACAATATCTTTGCTCTGGGCGAGTCTTTCAACATCCATGGCTTGTTTGTTTACCATAGTTTCAATTGATTGCAGATATCCTTGCGATGAATTTTGCATTTCACTCTTTACACTATTAAGTAAAATGCCAGAAAACATGTAGTAGACCATAATACAAACAATTGTAATTAAGAAAATTATTAGAGAAACTATTACTAATGGAATTTTTCTTTTTAATTTCATATTTGCCCCCTAATATAGTAATTAAATATATATATTAATTATCGTATACAAAATGGAATATCTTGAATAAGTAATTTAATATAATTGTTTGACATAAGATTTAAAATATAATATGATATTAATAAAATTAATATATAGTCATGTAACTGGCGGAAATGGAGTTCACCATAGGGAGCATGATTAAAAAAACATCGACCGCCTGGGTAAATTATAAAATTTTCTCAGGCTTTTTTTGCGCTTTAAAAAATACTAGGAGGTAAATCAAAATGAAAAATAAGGAAATTAATTTAAAATATGGTTGTAATCCACATCAAAAACCAGCAATGATTTATGCTGAAAATGGAGAACTACCATTTGAAATCTTAAACGGAAAACCTGGATACATCAATTTTATGGATGCATTTAACTCTTGGCAGTTAGTAAAAGAATTGAAGAAAGCTACAGGACTTCCCTCAGCTGCTTCTTTTAAACATGTTAGCCCAGCAGGTGCAGCTGTTGGAGTACCACTCAGTGATGTACTAAAAAAAGCCTATGGAGTAGAAGGTATGGAGTTAACACCTGTTGCTACTGCTTATGCAAGAGCAAGAGGAGCAGACAGAATGTCTTCCTATGGTGATTTTGCAGCTGTTAGCGATATTGTAGATGTTGCAACAGCTAAAATATTAAAAAAATCAGTTTCAGATGGAATAATCGCACCAGGATACAGCGAAGAAGCATTAGAAATATTAAAAGGGAAGAAAAAAGGAAACTATTGTATAATTAAAATGGATTTAGATTATGAACCTGAAGAAACAGAGAAAAGAGAAATATATGGTATAACTTTTCAGCAGAAAAGAAATAATGTTTCAATAAAGGAAGAGTTATTAAAAAACATTGTAACTGATAATAAAAATATTACAGAGGCAGCAAAACGTGATTTACTTATTGCAACAATTACTTTAAAATATACCCAGTCAAACTCTGTTTGCTTTGCATTGGATGGTCAGGCTATTGGAGTCGGAGCAGGTCAGCAGTCAAGGGTTCATTGTGTAAGGCTAGCAGCATCCAAAGCCGATATATGGTTTTTAAGACAGCATCCTTCAGTGTTAAACTTACCATTTAGAGATGGAGTGAAAATACCAGAGAAGGATAATGTAATTGACCAATATCTTAGGGACGATGTAACTGAGGAGGAGACTAAGGGATGGTCTGATGTGTTTACAAGCATGCCAGAAAGACTTAGTAAAGGAGAAAAAGATAAATGGCTTTCTAAACTTACAGGAGTTTCATTGAGTTCAGATGCATTTTTTCCATTTAGAGATAATATTGATAGAGCAGCTAAAAGTGGAGTTGAATATATAGTTCAAGCAGGCGGATCCATAAGGGATGATGTAGTAATACAGGCATGCAATGAATACAATATGGTAATGGCTTGTTCCAAATTAAGATTATTTCATCATTAATCAGCGAATTATTTTATCATTTAGATGGAATATGAAGTCTTTAATTTGGAAATTAATGAATAAACATGTAATCTTAATAAAGTCTTAACAATTTAGATATCTAGATTGTTAAGACTTTTCTGTTATAATTTGAAAGATATTGACGCAATCTTACTTAAGATGTAATATTATTCATATATCATAAAATGTGGGGGGAAATTTATATCTATGTTAAGAGCAAAACGATATAAAAGTAGGAATGCAAGGAAAAAAATGTTTGTAATAGGTACGGGGATACTTTTAGCAATAGTAGTTATTGGCTCTGCATATATTGGTATAACTAGACAAATATCTAGAACACATAGCAATAATACTGAAAAACAACAAAAAATCATACAGAAAAAAAATGCTGATATAATAAAAAAACAGTATATAGTTAGATTGGAAAAACAAAAACAAGCCCAGGAACTAGCAGTAAAGAAGATAGCTTTAGATAAAGAAAAAAATGCATTTAATCAGCCACCAGGAGAGTTTGCACCTTGGAAAACAAAACGAACTGATGGTAAGAAAATTGCATACTTAACTTTTGATGATGGGCCTTCTGTCAATACTGCAGCTATATTAAAAATATTAAATGATAATTCTATAAAGGCAACATTTTTTCTCATTGGTAAGAGTGCAGAAAGAAACAGTGACCTTGTAAAGCAAGAAGTGAATGAAGGAAATGCAGTTGGAAACCATACATACAGTCATTCAATTAGTTATAAAGAGGGTCCAGAAAATTTTCTTAATGATGTGGAAAGAGGTAATCGAGTTTTAAAATCCATATTAGGTGATCAATATAATTATAAGCTTTTGAGATTTCCAGGCGGTTACTTTGGACATGGCAATAGATTAGTCCCTTATAGAGATGCGGTAATGAGAGCTGGATATACATATGTAGATTGGAATGATCAAACTAGTGATGCAGAAGGTTATAACCCACCAGTTCCAGTACTACTGGATAACTTGAAAAAATATACTGATTCTGAATCTGTTGTGGTTTTAATGCATGACGCAGAGACAAAGACAAATACTGTACAAGCTCTACCACAGGTTATTAAGTATCTTAAGGAAAGTGGATATAGTTTTGATATAATACATTAGGTATTATATCAAAACAATTGGTTAACAACAAAGAAAAATAGAAAACATCAAGTTAAAAAAATCTTAACAAAGATTTTTTTTCCTATTTGTACGAGTATTTCATCAGTAATAGGAATATCTACTAGATCTAATATTTTGTTGCTATTTATCCTAAGTCCACCTTGGCTAGCCAGTCGTCTTAATTCACTTTTACTGGATATAATTTTGTTTTTCAATAAAACATTAGCAATATCAAAGGTGTTTTTAGGTACAATTATAATACTAATATCTTCAGGAATCTGATTCTTTTGAAAAACATTCTTAAATCTTTCCTCAGCTTTAATTGCGGAAGCTGTATCATAGTACATTTTAACAATCTCTTTGGACAAATCCATTTTGATATCTCTGGGGTTTGTTGTATTTCTGGACAAACTTTCTTTTATTAAATTTATATCATCAGGATGTAAATCTGTAATAAGTTCATAATATTTTATAATTAGATTATCAGGTATAGACATTGCTTTTTCATAAATCATGTTTGGGTCTTCATTAATTCCGATGTAATTTCCAAGACTTTTACTCATTTTATTAACACCATCAGTTCCTTCAAGTAACGGCATAAGAATTGTTGTCTGAGGTTTTTGACCATATTCCTTTTGAAGAGTTCGCCCCATAAGTACATTGAATCTTTGATCAGTGCCACCTAGTTCAATGTCAGCTTTAATGGACACTGAGTCATAACCTTGTAGAAGAGGATAAAAAAACTCGTGAATTGAGATAGCAGTTTGGTTTTCATATCTATTTTTAAAATCGTCCCTTTCAAGCATTCTTGCAACTGTAGTTGTAGCGGCTAGATTAAGAGCATCTTCCATGTTAAGTTTTGAGAGCCATTCGCTATTGAATCTAACCTGAGTTTTATTTGGGTCTAATACTTTGAAGATTTGTTCTTTATATGTTTTAGCATTTTCAATTACGGCTGCCTTTGAAAGTGATTTTCTTGTTTTTGATTTTCCTGTTGGATCCCCAATCATTCCTGTAAAATCACCGATTATTAGTACAGCATTATGACCTAAATCCTGTAATGCTTTAATTTTCCTTAGTACAACGGTGTGACCTAAATGTATATCAGGTGCACTTGGATCTAGTCCTAATTTCACAGTTAACGGTCTATTTTCGAGAAGCTTCTCCTTAAGGCCTTCCATACCTATAACATCATCGGTTCCTTTCATTATAATTTTAAGTTGTTCTTCTATAGATACCATAATTTACAATCTCCCTCGTATTTTTTTGATGGTGTATAAATAAAAAACTCCCGTCCTTAATAAAAAGGACGGGAGTTTTAATCACGTGTTACCACCTAGGTTTGTAATCATCTCACGATAATTACCTCTTCGAGTACGACAAATTG
>LIDZ01015616.1_pt79 | contig 30292 bp, 22 predicted proteins | sample 644651 | NCBI WGS metagenome assembly LIDZ01 (sample SAMN03856242, study PRJNA289617) | food metagenome | isolation source: wine grapes on drying loft during traditional withering process | host: Vitis vinifera cv. Corvina | place: Italy: Gargagnago di S. Ambrogio di Valpolicella | collected 2014-01 | reverse complement strand
GGGTGGCGTCCATATAAAGGACGCCACCCGTTTCTTCTTGTATCAGGTAATAAGCATTTGACCTTCTAGTCGAAAGCGCTCTATAATCCCTTCATAGATGGAACGAACGTAAGTCTTAACTAAAGAAGGCGGGGATTAACTGTGAACCAACTGTGCAAAGTGCTTATTGTGGATGATGAAATATTGGTTCGGCAGGGGATCAAATACGTGCTGGACTGGGAGCGGGAAGGTTTTCAAATTGTGGGGGAAGCTTCGAATGGGCAGGAAGCACTCGACTTTCTGAAGCTGGAGAAGCCACATATTGTCATCACTGACATCGTGATGCCAGTGATGGATGGTGAGGAATTGACGCGGCTCGTGAAGCGGGACCATCCCGAGATGGAGGTCATTGTGCTGAGCAGTTTCAGTGAATTTGACTATGTACGCTCTACCTTTCAGAACGGGGTGGCCGACTATATATTGAAGCCGAAACTGGAAGCGGAGGCGCTGCTTCAGGTATTAAAAAAGACAAGAGGAAGAATTAACGGTCTCGAATCAGAGCGGGCGCCGCTGGAACATAGCCTTTCGGTAGATTCTTTACTCAGCAGGCTTGTATCCGGGTACGAAATTCAGGTTGATGCGGACTTTGTTAAGGTTCACTTTCCGCACGGACTGTTCACCTTTCTAGGGTGTGAAGTCAATCGCTCCGTACTTAAGGATAGGCATTATATGAATCAGCTTAGAGAAAGTGTTGAAGAGATGCTTAAAGAGAAGATTCCGGGTCTGGTGCAGCATACGATCTCTGGGGAGCAAGAGGGAATCCTCTTATTGCTTAATCTGGAGGAGGAAAGTTGGCTGGAAACCGTTCAGGCAATAAAGACATTCTCACAGTCTATCGCAGAGAGTGAGCCAGAGCTGCGCTTCACACTTAGCCAGGATTTTCGGCAATTTGACGAGGTGGCAGGGGTGTATCAGGAGAGCCACTTGAAGCTGCAGCAATATCGTTTCTTTTTCCCTGATCAGGTATTATTGATCCACAATGAGCTTCCGGCACAGGGGGCTGAGCCCGAAAAATTCAATCTGACCCAGTTTACAGAGCAGCTTAAGCGTCTGCAGCTGGAGGAGGCTTTTACGGATCTGAGACAGTATGTGACTGCTTTATCACAACATTATGAAAGCGATATCTTTCAGTTCAAATCCTTTTTAGGCAATATTATCTTCAATGTTACCAATCAGTTCAGCCAGATCAAGGATCTGGAAGAGCAGAAATATGCGTTGTTTCGGGCGATTGATGAAGCACTGTTTGCGGATGAGGCGCTGGGGATTCTGGAATCTTTTTTGGATCTCGTGCTGGAACAGACCGCTTTCCAAAGCCATTCTCCGAGTAGTAATGCCAATATGAAGAAGCTGCTGGATTTCATCGAGGAGCATTATACTGAACCGCTGAGCTTAACCGAGTTAGCTCGTCATTTCCACTTTAATCCTTCTTATCTATCAAGCCTGTTCACTGCGCACAATAAAGAGGGCTTCAAGGAGCATCTGAATAAGATCCGGACGGATAAGGCAGCAGAGCTGCTGCGCGCGGGTGAAGCCCCCATCTCGGAAATTAGCAGCATGGTCGGTTACGGGGATCATAGTTATTTTTGCAAGGTGTTTAAGAAATATACGGGCTGTTCGCCGAGCGGCTATAGAAGGCAATATTACAGTCAGGAATAGGAGATGCGCATGAGAGGATTCTGGGAACGCTACAAGTTTCATAGCCTATTTATCAAAATATTTATCGTTATGGTCTTCAGCATTATTGCTGTGGCCATTGCCGCCTCATGGACTACGGTCCGTATGTCGGAGCGGCTCTTCATGGAAACCTTCAGCATTACAAACTCTAAGGTCATTAACCAAATTAAAGCAAACTTCGAAGCTTTTCATTATTCGATAGTGACGGCTACCAATAACACGGCACTCAGCGGTACGATCAAAAGTTTCCTGACCGAGGAGGAAGATTCCAATTCCCTGCGGGTGCTGAGAACCTATTACAATATGACTACCCAGATGAAAAAGATACAATCCAGTGTGGATACCTATCAGGTCGGTATTAAGATTATGGGCAAAAACGGCCGCAGTTTCTCTACGAATACGAACAACCTGGTGATGAGTGACAACGAGCTGAGAAAGCATAAGCTGACGTTAAATACGCTGGCCGAGCCTAAAAGGTTAATGTACCAGTTCTATCAGGAGAGCAGCACAGCTTCACCTAAGAAAGAGGCGGAGATTGTAGCAAGCAAGGCCTTAATGGAACGGACAACTGGAGACATTTATGGGACGTTGTACATAACTATTCAAGAAAAGAATTTCCAGCCTTTTTACGCAAGCTTTGTAAGTACGGGCAACGATGTAGCCATTCTCAATAAAGAGGGGCAGATTGTTTCCAGCAATCGTTCAGAACTGCTGGGTCAGCAAGCAGACGATTTACTGGGTTATGCGCAGGAGATTGATAACAAGGGACTGGATTATGTAAACGTGGATTTCCAAGGCAAAGACATGATCGTGCTGGCGGATTATCTGCCTTCTTATGATTTCTATATCGTGAACCTGATCGACAAAAAGACTGCTTTAGGCCAGATGGTGGATAGCAAAATGGTTGCTTTGATCTGCTCCGCGATTGTGCTGGTAGCGCTGATTGTTGTATTTTTAATTTCCAGAAGGTTGACCCGTTCATTAACCCTGCTCACCCGGCAAATGTCGAAAATCACGGAACGCAATTTCCATAATTATATTACCGTAACCGGAAGCTTCGAGTTTCAGGAGCTAGGCCATGCCTACAACTATATGCTTGATGAATTAAATGATTATGTGGACAAGCTCGTATTAACACAAAAAGAACAGCGAAATGCCGAACTGGCTGCCTTGCAACACCAGATTAATCCGCATTTTCTGTACAATACGCTAGCTTCAGTTAACTTTCTGGTGCAGCAGGGCAGTAAGGAGAAGGCCGTTCATACCATTCATGCGCTGATCTCCATGCTGCAAAATGCTCTGAGCAATGTCAGTGAGACGATCACTGTGACTCAGGAGCTGGAGAATCTGAAGTCGTATGTGTTTATTAATCATGTACGCTATGGCGAGCGGATCAGGGTAAACTTCTTTATCTCACCGGATTGTACAGAGTTTCATGTGCCGAAGCTGATTATTCAGCCGTTTATTGAGAATGCTTTTTTCCATGGCTTTAATCGAAAAAGCGAGGGCTATATCCATGTACTGATTTCCCAGGATGCCAATTCACTGATCTGTGAGGTTGTAGATAACGGCGATGGAATGGAAAGTGGAGACTCGGAACTGTCGCTACCAGGAGTAGAGAGCAAGCGCCAGCTGTTCACAGGTATTGGAATGAAAAATGTACATGATCGGATAATTCTTTTGTACGGAGAGGAATATGGAATTACAGTAGTGAGCAAATTAAACGAAGGAACTACGATAAAAATACGGCTGCCGCTGATAAACAAACAAAATTAATACCAATTTCTAATAAAAGAACAAATAGCCTGAAAGGTAGCGCTTACAATATGGCAATAGAATGACTAATCCATATAAAGTAATTTCTAACGATCTCTTTGGAGGCGATGATAAGATATTCATGTAAGCAGCAAACGCTTTCAACAAAACACAAAACGGTTAAAGGGGAGCAAGCAAATGAAAAAGAGCTTTGTGTTATTGCTGATCTGCATGATCATGCTAACAGCCTGTGGTTCGAATTCGGGCACTAAAAACAATGCAGAAGCAGGAAACGCCGGGACTGAGAAGGCCAAGGAAATTACGATTTGGGCATGGGACCCGGCCTTTAATATTGCTGCACTTGAAGTGGCTAAGAAAGAATATGCCAAGACAAATCCCGATGTGAAGGTCAACATTATCGAGTACGCTCAGAACGATATTATCCAGAAGCTGAACACAGGGCTTAACTCGGGTACAACTAAAGGGTTGCCGAACATTGTGTTGATTGAGGATTATCGTTCACAAAGTTTTCTTCAGTCCTATAAGGACTCCTTCTATGATCTGAGCAGCTCAATTAAAGGTTCGGATTTTGCCGATTACAAAAGCGGCCCAACGAGCCTTGACGGCAAGCAGTATGGTGTGCCATTCGACTCTGGTGTAACCGGCCTATATTTTAGAACCGATTATCTGGAACAGGCTGGCTACAAGCTGGCGGATCTGCAAGATATCGACTGGAAGCAATATATCGAAATCGGTAAAAAGATTAAAGAGAAAACAGGTAAAGCTTTGCTGTCCCTTGACCCTAATGACCTCGGCCTGGTGCGCATGATGATTCAATCGGCGGGTTCATGGTACCTGAAGGAAGATGGTAAGACTCCAGATATAGCAGGTAATGCTGCGCTGAAGGAAGCCTTCGAGATTTATAAAGAGATGACCGAAGCTAATGTAGGAAAGGTTAATGCCGATTGGAGCCAGTATGTGGCTTCACTCAACAACGGAGATATTGCTTCGACCGCTACCGGCAACTGGATTACACCTTCCATTACTGCTGAAGCTACTCAATCCGGCAAATGGGGCATCGCTCCAATACCAAAGCTTGCCGGCAATGACAAATCAGTTCATGCATCCAATCTAGGCGGCAGCTCCTGGTATGTCATGAATGTAGATGGCAAAGAAACGGCTGCAGACTTTATGGCAACTACTTTTGGCTCCAACAAGGAAATGTATCAAACGCTGCTTACGGATATTGGAGTCATCGGCACGTTCAAACCCGCTACTAGTGGTGAGGCCTATGGCAAGGCGAATGATTTCTTTGGCGGACAAAAGGTAGTATCCGACTTCTCAAAGTGGACGGAACAGATTCCTAGCGTCAACTACGGTATCAACACTTATGCCATTGAAGACATTCTGATTGTAGAGATGCAAAACTATCTGAATGGCAAAGACATTGACAAGGTACTTAGTGATGCACAGGCACAGGCAGAATCACAAATTAAATAACTAAACGAATGTTACAGCTAACCTTGGGCGTGACCTGCTACTCTTGGCGGTTGCGTCCGAGGTTTATTAATTCCTATATAGAAGGGGGTGGGCCGGTGTGAACAATGCAAAATCAAACCTAAACTTCCGCCGTAAAAGCGTATTAACCGGATGGTCCTTCGTTCTGTTGGCGGTTATTCTAATCTTCGTCTTTTATTTCTATCCGATGATTCAGGCCCTTATTATGTCGTTCCAGACAGGAACCGGCAGTAATCTGGAGTTTACCGGTTTTGACAACTATAAACGGTTATTTCAAGATACAACCTTCATTACTTCCGTTAAGAACACCTTTATTTATCTGTTGGTGCAAGTGCCAATTATGATCATTTTGGCCTTATTCATTTCCGTGCTGCTCAATGACAGCAAGCTGAAGATGAAGGGGTTTTTTCGGACAGCCATCTTTCTGCCCTGTGTGACCTCACTGGTTGCCTATTCCATCGTATTCAAATATTTATTCGCTGGTAATGGCCTGATAAACACCTTCCTCATGAATCTGCATTGGATTGACACTCCTTTAGAGTGGCTGACCGATCCTTTTTGGGCGAAAATTACGATTATTATTGCAATCACTTGGCGTTGGACCGGATACAACATGATATTCTATCTGTCCGCGTTGCAAAACATCGACAATTCGATTTACGAGGCAGCCAGAATTGATGGGGCTTCGGCACCCCGGCAGTTTTTTGGAATTACTGTACCGCTGCTGAAGCCAATCATCCTGTTTACCTCCATCACTTCAACGATTGGTACGCTGCAGCTGTTTGACGAGGTTATGAATATTACGAAGGGTGGGCCAGGTAATGCTACGCTTACAATTTCGCAATATATCTACAATCTGTCCTTTAAATATTCGGCAGACTTCGGTTATGCAGCAACAGTGTCCTACTCCATTGTAATTATGATCGGTGTGCTTTCGTTCCTCCAGTTCAAAGTGGCAGGTGATAAAAATGGCTAAGGGCAAACGTTTCTTCACCTATCTATTATTAAGTATTGTCGCCATTGTCTCCATCTTCCCGTTTCTGTGGATGGTGATCAGCTCTACCAATATGTCCGTAGATGTAACGCGTGGACGTTTATTGCCTGGTGGTTATCTATTGGAGAATTTCCGCAAACTGTTGGATACCACTGACTTACAGCTGTCGCTAATCAATTCGGCGAAGATTTCCATTACGACTACGGTGTTGGCTCTGCTCATTGCCTCCTTGGCGGGTTATGGATTTGAAGTGTTCCGCAGTCGAGCGAAGGATATTGTATTCAATATCTTGCTGTTATCGATGATGATTCCTTTTGCTGCACTAATGGTTCCACTGTATCGGTTCTTCGGACATATCTCCAATGTTGCTCCGTGGATGGGGATTGATACGATGACTTCGGTTATCCTGCCTACGGTGACTACGGCTTTTCTCATCTTTTTCTTTCGGCAGAGCACGAAAATGTTCCCTAAGGAACTGCTTGAAGCCGGACGGATGGATGGCCTCAGCGAGCTGGGGATCTTCTTTCGGATTTATCTCCCGACGATGAAGACGACCTATGCGGCAGGCGCGATTATTACGTTCATGTCCAGCTGGAACAGTTATTTGTGGCCGTTGATTGTATTGCAGACTCCGCAGACCAAAACAATGCCGCTATTGATCTCCACACTGGGTTCGGGGTATGCGCCGGATTACGGGATGATCATGATTGCGATTGTCATCGGCACGATTCCGACGGCGCTGGTGTTCTTCTTGATGCAGAAGCAGTTTGTGGCGGGTATGATCGGTTCGGTGAAATAAGCGGGGTCGTTGTTAGATTGCTGTAAGGGCTGCTTCGGAACATGAGATTATTAGTGCTCAATAAATAATACTTCTAGAATTATTATTAAAGATGGTTGGTCAATTCATCGTCACTGCTAGGAAAGTTTGGACTTACGATCGCTGTTATCTTCGGATTTCCTGATTGAACCGCTTTTAGCGGTCGAAATCCGAAGATAAAGGCGACCACTACGTTTCTACAGTTCCAAATTTCCTCTCAATTCCTTTTTGACCCAATACCTAAAAATAATTTTAGGATGACAATATTTATTTCTCACTAACATCAGTAATGTTCGCTTCGCCGCCCCAATTACAGCAACCTAAAGACGAAAAGCTTATTTCACTTATTAGCATTAGTAGAGCAAAAGGAGGGAATTCAAGTGACAGAGATCGTGCCGAGCCTGGACTGGCTGGAGGATGTGAATGTATTCGCAGTGAACCGACTGAAAGCACATTCAGATCATAAATACTATGAGACTGAACAAGAGGCGGAAAAAGGCGGGCCCATGGCGCTGCGCCATAGTCTGAATGGGAGCTGGAAGTTCAGCTATGCGGTGAATCCGGCCAGCCGAGCGGCCGAGTTCTATCAGGAGACTTTTTCCACGGAGGGTTGGGGACATATCGCTGTACCCGGTCATATTCAACTGCAGGGCTTCGGCCAGCGGCAATATGCCAATACGATGTATCCGTGGGATGGTCATGAGATGCTCCGGCCACCGCATATTTCGAAAGAGCATAATCCGGTAGGCAGCTATGTGAAGTCATTTGTAGTGCCGGCTCAACTGAAGGACAAACCCTTATATATTTCTTTTCAAGGTGTGGAGTCGGCCTTTTACCTATGGCTGAATGGTGAATTTGTAGGCTATAGCGAAGACAGCTTCACCCCGGCGGAATTCGATTTGTCTCCTTATGTACGGCAGGAGGGAGAGAATAAGCTTGCGGTTGAAGTATATCAACGAAGTACGGGCGGCTGGCTGGAGGATCAGGATTTTTGGCGTTTCTCGGGGATTTTTCGCGAGGTCTACCTTTATACGGTTCCGCAGATTCATGTGAGAGATTTGTTTCTCCGCACAGAACTTGATTCATCCTACAGGGATGGAGTGCTTAAGATCAGTTTGGAACTGGCTGGGGAAGTTGCCGCCGGAAGCGTTAAGCTGAATCTATTGAACCCGGCAGGTCAGTCTGCTGGTATGGTGGAAGCCAAGTGGTTAGGGGAACCCTTAGCACTATCTATTGAGGTTAGTGCTGCCGAGCTATGGAGCGCGGAAATTCCTAATTTATATACACTTTTTATTCATGTATTCAATGAGGCGGGGGAGTTAATCGAGGCTATTCCGCAACGGGTGGGCTTCCGTACTTTTGAAATGCTGGATAAGATCATGAGTATTAATGGCAAGCGGATTGTATTCAAGGGGGTGAACCGCCACGAGTTCAACTGCCGAAGAGGTCGGGCGGTTACCCTGGAGGATATGCTCTGGGACATCAAGACCTTGAAGCAGAACAATATCAATGCCGTAAGAACTTCACATTATCCCAACCAGTCGGAATGGTATGGACTGTGTGATGAGTACGGGATTTATGTCATCGACGAGATGAATCTGGAAACCCATGGCTCTTGGCAAAAGCTTGGCGCAATTGAGCCCTCTTGGGTAATCCCCGGCGATCGGCCGGAGTGGCTGGATATTGTGATGGATCGGGCGGTATCGATGGTGGAGCGGGACAAGAACCATCCTTCGATCATCATCTGGTCTTGCGGCAACGAATCTTTTGGTGGAGAGGTAATTTATAAGGTCTCGCAATACTTTAAGCAGATCGACCCGGGCCGACTTGTCCATTATGAAGGGGTCTTTAATGACCGCAGATATAATGAGACTAGTGATATGGAGAGCCGTATGTATGCCAAGGTGGATAGTATTGAGGAGTATTTGCAGAATGATCCGCAGAAGCCTTTTATCAGCTGTGAGTATATGCATGCTATGGGCAACTCGCTGGGTGGAATGCATAAATACAGTGAGTTGGAAGGAAAGTACCCGCTGTATCAAGGTGGATTTATCTGGGATTATATCGATCAGGCATTGATGGCAAAAGACCGCTACGGCCAGGAGTATCTGGCCTTTGGTGGCGATTTCGGCGATCGGCCCACAGACTATAGCTTCTGTACCGATGGGATCGTATATGCAGACCGCAAGCTGTCGCCCAAGATGCAGGAGGTGAAGTTCCTATATCAGGACATTAAGCTTATGCCGAATCAAGCTGGTGTGACTCTGCGAAATGAAGGCTTATTTCTGGGAACAGATCAGTATGATCTGCATTATAGCCTGCATAACGAGCACGGTAAACTGGAGAGTGGCCTATTAGAAGTACAGGTGGCAGCACAAAGTGAGCAGTTTATAGCGTTCAATTTGGGTGGGTTGGCTGCTGCTGGCGAGTATTGGATCAATACGTCTTTGCGGCTTAAAGAAGGCACACTGTGGGCCGAGGCTGGACATGAGATTGCTTTTGGTCAAAAGATATTTACGATTGAAGCTGGCAATGCTGACGGAACGGACCAAGCAACGACTGCGGCTGTCAACTTGGGTACCCAAGCGTTGCGAGTTGTGCAGGGAGATGTGAATATCGGCGTAAAAGGACGCGATTTCAGTATTCTGTTCTCCAAAGGCGCAGGCAGTCTTGTTTCTCTGAGCTACTCCGGCAAAGAGCTGATTGCGTATCCGCCCGCACCGTTATTCTGGCGAGCGACTACGGATAATGATAAAGGAACCGCACTGGGCTTTCATGCCGGGGCTTGGTATGCAGCCAGTCTGCTGCCGAGATGTGTAAATATTGAGGTGTTGGAAGAGGCAAATCAAGCTACGGTAACGTTCGATTACCGCTTGAATATCAGCTCGGATGTGAAGGTGACGGTGGCCTATACTGTTCTTTCGGACGGCAGCATACTTGTTAAATCCCGGTATGAGGGAACCTCGGGACTGCCCGAGCTTCCGATCTTTGCCTTATCTTTCAAAATTCCGGCAGATTACAGCCAGCTGAGTTGGCTTGCCTTGGGGCCGGAAGAGAATTATAACGACCGCTCTCACGGAGCAAGACTCGGGAAATTCAGTAATACCGCCGCAGACAGCTTGTCCGGTTATGTCGTACCACAGGAATCCGGCAATCGCACGGGTGTCCGTCGGGTCAGTATTACCAATGAGGATGGAGCGGGGATTGTCATCAGTGCTCTAGCTGCGAAGCCGCTGCAATGCCGCATCTCTCCTTATACAGCGTTTGAACTGGAAAATGCCTATCATCACTACGAACTGCCGCCGGTTCATTATACGGTGGTTACCGTAGCGGGAGAACAGATGGGTGTCGGCGGGGATGATAGCTGGGGGGCTCCAGTGCATCCTGAATACCGCGTACCTTCTGACGGGATTATCGAATATGAGTTTGTGATTTCGCGGGCGGAATTGATATAAATATATGAAGTAGCATACAGGCATCCCCAATGGGTGCCTGTTTTTGTGTACAATGGAAGCAGATTAATAATAATAATTCACTTTAATGGAGGAATGGCATGCAAACCCTGTTTCGTTACAACTGGATGGTTCGTGAGGAATGGTATAAGTGGTGTGAGAACTTGCCTAAAGCAGAGCTATTAAAGCCTCGAACAGGTGGAGCCGGCGGGATTCTGAAGACGCTGTTCCATATTGCTGATGTGGAGTGGAGCTGGATCATGTCTATTCAGGGAAAGCCGGATTTTCAAGAGGACTTTGAACAGTACCGCGATCTGCAAAAGGTACGCGAGCTGGACGCAGCCTTCCGGCCTGAGGTGGAGCAATTTGTATTGGCCTGGAATGAGGAGCTGGAGCGGAAGATATATGAGGACCACCGTCCGGATGGGTCCGTGGTTATCGATGCTTGGGGCGAAGTTATGCGCCATGTAATTGCCCATGAAATCCATCATGTGGGGCAATTGTCCATTTGGGCCAGAGAAGTTGGAAAGACCCCGGTCTCGGCAAATCTAATTGGTAAAGGACTAATGAACAGTCTGCCTGGTGGATCATAAAAGCGGCGGAAACCATACATGGCGCAGGTCAACCCAGCCCTGACTGTTGAAGGTTACGCCGCGGACGGAAGGCAGATAAGCAGTCTGGGTAGGCTTTTCATACAAAATATGCAGATGATGCTCACTCGTCAGACGGTGCTCAATCTGCTTAAAGCCTAAGGCTCTAGCCTGTGGGTCAGGCTCGCGTGCGATCCGCTTTAGCCAGCTTTCAATATCCAACCGGGTATGAGGCTCGATATGCTGGGCTAAAGTTAGGTAAAGGTCGAACAGCCGGAGCTGCTCATCTTGATCGCGGAATAGGGAGAAGACGATAAAATCGGATTCCAGCCGGATCGGGCCTTTGAATTCCTCTGGGGAGACGGTGACAATCTTGCAGGCATAGCCATGCCTTATCAGGGTTGCTGCAATGTAATCCGCATCACCAGCGTACTGTGGGATAGTAGCAATTTGTAGGGGAAATGGCTGTTCAGCGACTTGTTCAGATTCCTTGCTTATGGATTCCTCTTGTAAACAGGATATAATCTTTGCCCGCAGGAAGGGATCACTGAGTGGCCCCTTCTTTTTGGTGTTGCAGGTCACAAATTTACGGGTGGAGGAAGCGGAATGAATTCGGCTCCAGGAGGAAGAGTCAGCGGATGAAGGGTTCTGGATGACATGAAAGGCAGCGCCGTTGTCTGCTGAAGCCGACTCAATATCCCACGGAACATAGATGACTTCTACACGATCCAAATGAGCACGACCCTGAAAATAATACGGAAATACCTCCAGCACGCAAGTGTCCTCATTCATCTCGACAACCTTGAACGGTCCTGTACCCAGCGGCCTGCGGCCAAAGCTGAGTTCACTCATTCCCTCCAGCTTACGCGGCACAATAGCGGCCCGGCTAGTGCATAAGAAGGGGAGAAAAAGCTCATTCGGCTGTTTAAGCTGGATGCGGACCGCAGAATGGCCCAGCGCCGACACCTCTTGAATTTCCTTGAAAATAAAACTATACAAAGTCCGTTGTGACGTTAGCATCAGCCGCTGAAAGGAATAAACAACATCCTCAGCCACCAGCACCTTTCCGTGATGAAACAGGACCTCTTTGCGCAGAAAAAAAGTCCAGACCGTGCGGCTCTCATCCACCTCCCAGGCATGTGCAAGACCGGGCACAATCTTGTCTCCTTCACCACTCCGCGCCACCAGCCCGTCAAATACGTGACTGGCCACAAAGGATTCCGCCAGCAGATTCATATACAGAGGATCAAAGCTGTGCAACTGCTGAGTAATCGGCAAGCGGAGCGTATCAATCTGTTTATCGCTGCGTATCTCAGAATGGTGGCCGAAATAGGTTAGCAGCCAGCCCTGCAGCGTATCCTGCAATGCAGAAGAACGAGCATGTGTCTTAATCCCTTCGATGGCATGTTGAATGTCTTGGCGGCTAATGGCTTGCATCATGGATTGCAGGGCAATTTCCTCTGAGGGAACAAGGAACTCCATCATAGAGCGGTGTCCGCGCCCACGTCTGGGAGTCCAGGTGATCCAAGCCTGCTTGACCATTTTATTGATAATGTGTAGTACATTCCGATGTGTGCAGTCCAAGACCAGAGCCAGCTCATCCAGAGTGACCGATATTTCTGTTGCTTGTCCATAGTGGGAGTGAAGCTTCAAAAATTGGCTGTGCAGCTTCATTTGATATAGCCCCTCTTCTAAAATAGGAAATATCTCAGAATTTCTTTCTCTTTATTTTCTTATTTTATCATTTAAAATAAGGAATAGAAAGTAATAAAATGGAGGTATTTACCATGACCGAAGAAGGTATATCTAGGCCGGTATCCGCCTTAATTGCTGCATTCCTGCTGGCTATTATTCATCAGTACCTGTTCTATGGAAAGCTGGCGGGCGTATCTTATCCTATCTTTGTGAGTCTGTTCTACATCTTTATGTTGTATTATGCCAAGGACAAGATACGCAAGCCTACAGGATTCAGCTATATTTTACTGGGAGTAATCGCGCTACTTTCCTTGACGAATGCCTTATTTCATAACTGGTTTTTCTTCGGGCTGAATTTGTTGGTGATCCCGGTGCTGATCATACTACATATGACTTACATGCTTAGCGACAAGCGGCCGTCCTGGAGTGGGATCGGAATTATTGGCAATGCCTTGGAGCATTTTTTTCCGCAGACGCTAAGGCATTGGAACACTGTATTAACGATCGTCAAAAAAACCAGCGGCCGCAAACTGCAGAATGAACGCAAACAGGTGCTGGTAAAAGTGCTGATCGGATTGGCTATATCCTTTCCGCTGCTGCTGATTGTGATTTCGCTGCTCTCGTCGGCAGATGGGGTGTTCAAGCATATACTGAATGAGTTTCCTACCTTACTGGATCGAATTTCGTTTGGTGAAGGATTGGTGCGGGTCCTCTGGGTTGTTGTGCTGGGACTGGGCTTCTTCGGCTTAGTATGGGGTTTTGTCGATTCCAAGATCTATAACTGGACCTTGCCGCAGCCTAACGAGAGCGAGCTTGAATTGGAGCCGACAACTTTTAAAGTCGATCCGGTGATCATAACGACCATACTCGTCGCCATTAATACAGTTTATGTACTATTCGTATTTGTACAATTTTCTTATTTGTTCGGTGCCTGGGAGGGGATACTGCCTGCCGACAGTTCCTATGCGGATTATGCCCGAAGCGGTTTCTTCGAATTAATTATGGTAACGGCGATTAATTTCGTGATTCTGATGCTGGCACTGCTGTCAAGCGAAAAAGGCAACCTGCTGCTGCATCGGATCATCAAGGTCCTGCTATATGTGCTGGTCGGCTGCTCCACAGTGATGTTATATTCTGCCTACACGCGGCTGACGCTTTACGAACAAGCCTATGGATATACGTATATTCGTTTCCTGGTTCATTCCTTTATGATCTTTCTGGCGTTGCTGCTGTGTCTCGCTGCAATACGGATAAGCAAAAAAGAGTTCCCACTGGCTAAATGCTATATTGTGCTCGGCTTGCTTTCCTATGTTGTTATGAACTATATAGGAATGGATGTTATCATCGCAAATAATAATATCGACCGTTATGAAGTAAGCAGCAATATCGATGCCGCGTATTTGTCCAGACTGTCGCCTGAGGCAATTCCTACCTTAATCAGCTTTAGTCGTAAAGAGGGTGGGCTATTGGACAGCAATCTGCGGGATGAACTGGTGGATTTCAGGAAGAAGGAACGGAGCTGGCAGTCCTTTAATGTGTCAGAGTATCGGGCGGAACGGGCGCTGGAGAGGTATTTTAGAGAGTGAAGGGTTAAATAAAGAAGGTGATTTGAGATTCGTCATCGTGTTGCCACTTTTACAAACGTGTGTGGTCATGAAATTAAAGGGTGCAATTCTGGAGTGACTGATTTAAGCTTTTATACCAGGTCAGTTTACAGTGAAATAAATTTATGGGAATTGAAATCCCCTGAGGTGGAAATGGCGACGGTTTCGTTCGCCATTTCTATTATTTAACATGTAGGAGCTGGAGTAGCCTGTATCTTCTTCTCTTGTGTCTTTCTTATTTCGTAGAGCCCATTACAGTTCCTTTGTGTTGTTTGGCGCTCCTGAGCAGTTTGCTTCTGAAATGTACTACTAGATTTCCTTCATCACAGCTGTATTTTCGCCGTGAGTACTCAAAGATTTCTCGACATGCTGTTCTCTTCTTATGCTTGGATTCATGATCATTAATGAAACTACTAAAAGCCCGAATATACCCATAATGGCAAAAAAAGATCGAACAGGAACCGCAATGACCAAGACACCCGTCAGTAATAGAGCCACAGGCCTTGAAGCTTCGAGCATCACCTTCATCATGCTTGAAGCACGTCCAAGCACTTCTTTCGGAACCCCTAAGACAAATAGTGTTTGCAGGGTCACATTCGCCAGGGGACTTCCCAGACCGGCAATAAAAACACAGAACATCTCCATGTACAAATTATTAATCCATGTGAGCAATCCGAGTCCCAACATCATTAATCCAATACCGGTGGCCAATGCGGTGATACGCGGCAATTTTTTAAACAACCCAATGAGAAATACCCCCGCGGAAATGCCTACGAAGAAAGAGATCTCAATAGAGGCCAATTCCGAGGTGTTCTCAACGATTAACGGAAACAGGAGTGTGGTAGGAGCGAGCATGAAGTTAATAAGGACGATATATTGAATCAGGCTGCGCAACAGCCGGTGTGAGGTGATTGCCAGGATTCCTTCTTTGAAATCGAAGGCGAAATTTTGGCGGTCCAGCTTCTCCTTGCTCTTTTTCACCAACTGTTCATTCCGGATAAAAAGGATAAAGAGCGCGGAAATGAAAAACGTCGCGCCATTAAATATAAAGGCGTAGGAAGTATCATAATGCAGCAGCAAGGCTCCAAGTGCAGGAGCGCATAGACCGACTACCGTCTGAACAAGCTGTGCTAGGCTCTGGGCCTGTATCATTTGCTGCTCGGGTACCAATACACGGACTGCCACAACTCGGGAAGGCGAGAAAAAAGCGCTGAAGGAAGACAATATTATGGCTGCTATAATTAGCATGTAGGGCTCCAGCAGATTAGTAAGCCGTAATATAACCAGGACTGCAACGATGCTCCCTTGTGCAATTTCGCAAAGTAGCATGATTTTTTTCTTGTTTCCTCTATCAACAATAATGCCCGCAAACATACCGAATACAAGCAGTGGAATCAACTCGCATGCCAGCAAAATGGACATCATTAAGGCACTACCCGTAAGCTCCTTCATAATCCAAATGAGCGCTATGGCATAGACCCCGTCACCGATAGCCGACACAATCTGAGATGCCAACAGCATCCGGTAATTCGAAATGGATAGCAAATCCCGGTAGGAAGACTGTTTTGGTATCTCTTGTGATTGTGTAGTAGAGGTCATAACAAATCAATTCCTTTCATAGAGCTTCATACTGGTCGTATATCCTTGAAATAAGGAAACAGCCATCGTATACCCTTTGCATTCTGGATCATCGGAAACCAGATTCTCATCATCAAATTCCATTTGCAGCTTTTGTAGACGGTCCATGTATTCCTTGGCTCTGCTGGGATGAACTCTAGCATGGACCATACCCAAATGAAAGGATTCATGCTTGTTTAAATTATTCACCATACTTGTTTTCATCACATCAAGCATATAAAGAATGGCGGATAGCTTCTCTCTATCATCATTGTCTGGGCCGAATAGAAGTTGGAAGGTGCTGGCATTGGAAGCATAGCATTTTTCTACAACTACACCGTTCATTTTCTCGGAATGCAAAGTAATATATTCTTGCTTGAGCAGAGCATCAAGTATATAATTCACCTTGGCCCGGGAGAAGCCTAGGCGTTCCGAAAGCTCGCTTGCAGTTACAGGACTCTCCAACAGGTACAAGAATACCTCTAGGCCCCTGTCTTTTATGAGCCTTTGAGCAAGCTCCGAATTGTTCGGCATCACATTCATAGCAGTTAAACCTCCTCAGAGTAACATGGCTAAATCTTCAGAACTAACACCTATAGCAGATAAAGCCATTCGATCTTCCGTAAAAAGAACCCGGGAGAATTCTGTGATTTCTTTTGCGGTTAATGTTTCAATTTCCACCTTCTCCAGGTCTACAAAAAAGTCTTTGTTTAATAAGGCGTAACGTCCCGTGGTTTGTAAATGAACGGCATCGTTTCCGGGTATTTTCATCAAATTGGTTATTCTTGCCGCTTTTGCCCGCTGTAGTTCATCCTCTTCAACTCCTGCAGATTTAAGTTCCTCCAGAATCGAAAGAACGATCTTATATATTTCCGAAAGCTGATCTTTGCGGCAATTGATATGGATGGATAAATATCCGCTTAATGCATAACTTTGAGTGTATGAATATACAAGGTAAGCCAGTTCCCTTTTCTCGCGCAGTTCAACATGAAGGCGTGATCGGAGTCCCATGCCAAGAATATAAGAGAGCATATTCATTGCTTGACGCTCATGCGAATGAAAAGGGACTCCTACAAATGAGATACTGAGATCTATTCTTTGATTTGCGGTTGGCAGTCCAAGAATGCTCGGTTCGATTTCAATAAGGACATCCTTTTGTCGGCCATAGTATTTCCAATTTTCGAAATGCTCACCGATCCTGTCAATCACCTCTTCGGGATCAATACTTCCCTGAACAACAATCTGGGTATTGTTGGGGATATAGTATTGATGCATTCGTTCTTCAATCTGATTTAAAGTGAATTGGGAAATATTTTGACGATTTCCTATAACGAATTGGCCCAGAGAACGATTGCCCCATAAAGCTTGTTCAACCAGTTCCTCATTTACTCTACCTGAGGAAAAATAAGTGTCTGCTTCATGCAAAATAATGGCGCGTTCATGTTCCAGGTTTTTCTCGCTTATGCTGTTGCTCATGACGATCCGGCTAAGGGTTTCAATCATCAGTGGCAAATGCTCCCTCTGCGCAGACAGACTGCATCGGGTCATTTCCTTGCCTGTATACGCTTCGTACAGGGCTCCGTGGTCCATCAAACTCCCAAGATGGGAACGAACAGAGGGATCCATATTCGAATAATTAAAAGCAACATGCTCAATAAAGTGAGAAATGCCGTTAACATAATTCTCTTCATCTTTAACACCATGGTTAATGAATAATCCGACATTTAATGTTCGGGCATGTGGAATTTTGCGAATAATGACTTGCAGGCAATTTTCAAAAACAGCCTTAGTGACAAGTTCGGAGAACATCGGGATCAACCTGGCCCCTTTCTGAACAACTTCCAAGGATAGAATATTTCGTCCAACTTATAAAAAAGTAAAGAGAGACCACTACCTTAATGGTAGTAGACCTCTCACAAATGTATAATGCAATATTACCATCCCACAGCAATATAAATGCCATGTTCTCCTACTGTCCCGTTTTCTGTATTTTCCTTAATAACTTTTGCCAGTTCGGAGTTATTGATCATAACTTCTCCCTTATCATTGACAGTAAAAGAATCTGGACTTAATTTCAGTTGTTTTTTTTCATTTGCCATTTTAATCATTCCTTCTCAATTTATTAATGAAAATTTCTAAAAATAATGACAGATTACTTCGGACTCCTGGCCCCCTTTCTATTTGTTTATTCGTGCTACTATGATGTCAACAAGAACATTATGATAATGAACTTGCACGAATTTCCTGTGATTCAAGTGATATATTAATATCCCTTAGTCGCTCCAACCCTTCTTTTTTTGGAGAATAATCACCCAGAGGGATTGCTAAGCTTAAGAAAACTCCGCCTTCAGTGAGCATCCAATGTCGATTGACAAAGGATGTCAAGCATTGCAGCACTTGCTCCTCGCTGGCGTTCAGCCCTTGCTCTTTGAGTCGTATAACGACATTTGCGCTGGATATCATATTGTCGCATTCCTGGTAAATGGCTGTTTCCAGTGCTGATAGCAAAGTGGTAGGATGAGCAGCAACCATACGTGTATCGACGAGAATGAGCCTTTCGTCTTTCAGCACGGAGAAAAACTCACTCTGGCGGTAATCACGCTTCCATGTATCAACAGATGCCTGGACATCTGCGGTATAAGATGACGGGTCTTGACCGTTGCTGTAGTCGAAATCGAAGTGATAGGCGATGTTTAAACGCTCTTGAGGTGATAAAGAAGGGTATATTAGCTCATAAGAACGCAATGGAAGGATATTCTGAATCCCATATTCGAGTGGTGAATCGAAATAAGGACTGAAGCGATCCAAGCGAATGGGGGCAAATCCCCCTGGGGGCATCAAATGTGTCAAACTTGGCATTAGATAAGCGGCATCATCATATTCGTCTTCGTTTTCGCCTGGAAAACCGTATAGGAAATTCCAAGCAGGGATTACCGAAAATTCAGCGCACCATTTCAAGAGGCGGATATTCTGAAGCATGCTGACACCTTTTTTCATTCGCTTAAGTACGGAGGTGATAATACTCTCAATGCCAGGTTGAACAAAATGAAAACCGGCATCTCTGAACAGTTTGATTTGCTCTTTTGTTAAGTTGGCTTTTGTTTCATAGAACATATCCAAGTCCAGATCGCGATCCCGGATCTCTGGAAGCAATGACTTGAAATAACTCATATCAATTATATTGTCTACGGCTGTGGCCTTATTCGTATAAGGCTGATAACGTTCCTTCATATACAGAATTTCTTCAAGTGCGCGCTCAGCTGTTTTACTTCGGTAATTCATATTTGACCCATTCAGTCCACAGAATAAGCAGTGAGACTTTTGTCCCCACCAGCACCCGCGGGAAGATTCAAACAGAAAACTTTGTTTACCTGTCATTGCCTCTAGATGGGCTTGTTCAAATTGTTGAAAGTATTCATCATAGTCTGGATAAGGCAAGGTATTCATATCATGCACTGGGATTCCTGACACAGGTTCCGTAGGAAGAGGAATGCCGAATTTGGAGTGAAGTGTAATACCCGGAACTGAGCATTGGGTAATGTCTCTTTTGGATTTCAATTGTTCGATAAATTCAACAAAAGAATGATCTCCTTCACCGGAGCATATGATATCGACAAAATCGTAGGATTGTAAAGTTCCAAGTCCCATTTGTCCTTCCATGTTCGCTCCGCCAAAAACGATAATTTTTTCAGGATAGATTGCTTTTAATCGTTTCGCGAGGCTAAGTGCAGCCACATTCTGTTGAAATACCGATGTAAAGCCAATGATGTCATACTTGCTCCAATCGTGATCTTGGACAGCATGTGCTAAAAAAGTTTCAACGTTGTTACGTATCTCAAGGAGTCTGCTAAACGCATCATCTTGAGAGTCTGTCTTTGAGCGATTACGCTGAAAGGTACTAGCATAATAGTCACGATATTCCTCGAAGTTCTCGATGCCAAACAGAGACTGTGTAAAGATCCACTCCCCTGCCAAGGAATTGGTCGCGTAAGTGGAATTCTCAGAGAGTTGATCGTAAGACTCTTGTCCTATCATAGCTGCGAAATCCAAATTCAAATACAAGCTGTCACACTCTGTTCCCCGTTCCTTTATAGCAGCTTGTAAAAGGCCAATACCGATTGAGGGTTTGTACACAGATGCGAAAGGCATATTTATGAAGAGAATACGCATATAACCTCCTAAATATTTAAAGTATAGAAAATGGATTATAATTAAAGTAATATTATGTATATTTTGTTATTTTTGATTGTAAATCCACCCGAATTATTTGTCAACCATATTATTACAATTAATATATTTAATATTCATATATGGAAATATATAATATTTAAGTATAAATTTAATGTAGTTGCTGCTGATCATATTATCTTAATGTTAGGCTGCGAGAAGAAGCAGCTACCATCAATATGTCAATGAGTGGAGTGACTGCTTGTTATATAGGCTAAAGATGATAATTATCATTTAAGGACATATGTCCTTTTTCTAGAGGGTATTCTAATCTACACTGGAGCAAGTATACACAAGGAGGATGCAGAGAATGCAGACGATTTATGACCGTGAAGCTATCCGCGTCCTGGCGGTGGAGCATGGTCTGGACGGTATATTTAGCCCGAGGGTTACCCAGAAGATGGAGCTGCGGTGTTATGAGGATGGGGAAGCCATCTGCTCCGTTGGCGATCATATTGATGGGCTGTTTGTGCTGGTCGAAGGGAAGCTGAAGATCCAGACGTTGTTGCCTAATGGAAAATCAATGCTGGTGAGGTTTGCCAAACCGATGGCGCTTATTGGAGATGTAGAACTATTACACCAGTATCCGGTCAAAAATCAGGTCAACTCCGTAGGACACAGCCTGCTGTTGGTGGCGGGAAGAAAGCTGCTGCTGCGAGAGCTGGAGGAAAATGCCGCTTTGCTGCGCTTCCTGGTTGGGGAGCTAAGCCATAAGCTGTATACACTAGGGCAGACCTCAGCCCTTAACCTGCTTTATCCGGTGGAGAACCGTTTTGCCAGCTATTTGCTGTCATTATTTGCTGACAACAGTGGCGTCCAACGTGTGGAGGAGATCCGTACCTCAAGCCTCATCGAGACAGCAGAATTGCTTGGAACGAGTTATCGGCATCTGAATCGAATTGTGCGCCGCTTCATTGATGAGGGCATGATTGCCCGTAAGCGTGGGCGCTTGAGTGTACTGGATGAAGCCAAGCTGTCGGAGCTGGCAAATGGTAATTTGTACGAATAGACAGGGGGACATCATGGCAGGCATCTTTTATTCTCTGCTCGCAGGGATCGTAATTGCAATTCAAGGGGCAATGAATACGCGCTTAGGTGAAAGAGTAGGTTTTTGGCTTACCAATTCCTTTGTTCACGGCTCGGGATTTATTGTATCCTTTATTATTTATCTCTTTATTCGAGATGGTCATCTGGGCCAGTTTCAGTCAGTCAATAAAGGTTATCTGTTTGGCGGTGCTTTGGGCGTGCTCATTGTGTTCTCGGTTATGCAGGGAATGGGACGACTCGGAACGGCGTATTCGGTTGCTTTTATACTGGTAGCCCAATTGATCTTTGCCTTGGTCATCGATAGTATGGGGCTGTTTGGTGTGACGAAGACACCTCTACAATGGAACAAGCTCGCCGGTATTGGCGTGATGATTGGCGGAATTCTGATTTTCAAAGGAAAATGAGAATTGTGAATAACAAAGAGATTGCCTTGGGTCATTTAAAATGACTTGCGGCAATCTCTTTTTTTGATATCAGAATAGTACTTTCAGATTACGCTCAGTTCGAATTCAGGTTCATTTAAGCCTAGAGTTGTAGGATGAAAGTATCAGATAGGGCTTCAGAATATACATACTGATTTACAAGTTTCACAGAGCAAGCTACATATAGAAATGGAGGAAATAACTATGTTTAGAGGAATTCGGGCGAGAATATTATTAGGTTTCACTGCTGTTATCATTGTTTTCTTGGTCGCTATTGCGGGCAATACCTTGTTTCAGGGAAAAGTTTCGATGTTGACGGATCAGGCTAATCGCAACTGGAATAAGCTGTCGCTAGTGCAAGGGTTGACGGATAAGATCCGTAACGCGGATGAATTGGGTGCCCGTTATATCATGGGCAACACGGATGCTGGAAGCACGTATCTCGCTCAATACGAGGCTATCCTGCCGACCATTAGCGAATCGATAACTGCACTGAAGAGCGATGGGTTAAGTGAAGCAGAACTCAAAGGAGTCACGGATCTGGAAGGGAAATGGGACGATTACCTGACTGTACTCAAAGAAGCCTTCGCCTTGGCGAAAGCTGGAAATTTTCCGGAAGCTCAGAAATCATTCACCAACTTATCTCTGAATTCGATGATTGAATCCCAAGTAGTCTTCCAAAAAATGCTGACAGAAGAAATCCAAAAGGAGCAGGCCCAAGCGGATGAGCACCGCAACAATGCCATGATTGTCAGCTTTGGGGTGACAGGATTATCGGTTGTACTGGCAGTGATTATTGCACTGCTGCTATCGGCGCGAATTCTTAAACCGCTTCGTGATGTGAATCATCAATTAAAAGAAATCGCCGATGGTGATGCTGATCTTACGCGTAAGCTTAACGTCCGTGCGAAGGACGAAATCGGTGAACTGGCGACTAATTTCAATAAAATGACAGATAATCTGGGAGAAATGATCGAACAGGTTAATCAATCGGCTAAAGGTCTCGCCGTGTCCTCTGCCAAGCTGACGGCCGATAGTGGCTCGACAGCTGAAGCTACGGAACGGATAGCAGATATTATGGGTGAGGTCGCTTCTGGAACTGGCCAACAGATGAATGATTTACAGACCAATATGACGACAATTTATGAAATGTCGATTGGGATCGGTCAGATTGCTTCCAGCGTACAGGATATTTCTGAGGCTTCGCTGCGCTCCGCAGAATTTGCAATTGCTGGTGATGAATCACTTCAAGCTGCTGGCCAGCAGATGGCCTCGATCAACCGCTCTATACAAACATTGTCTGGACAAGTGTTAGGGTTCGCGAAACGTTCCCAGGAAATCAGCAGCCTTGTGGGTGTGATCAAGGGAATTGCTTCCGAGACTAACATGCTGGCCCTGAATGCAACGATTGAGGCGGCACGGGCAGGCGAGCATGGCAGAGGGTTTGCTGTAGTTGCCGATCAAGTCCGCAAGCTGGCGGAGCAATCCGCAGAATCGGCCAATCTGATTGCTGACATGGCAAAAGGGATTCAGACAGATGCTGATGTGGCAATGAAGGTGATGAAGAGCAGCATCATTGAAGTAGAGGGAGGCACGGAAATTATCCAGGAGGCTGGACGTTCCTTCGGAGAGATTCGTCTATCCATTGATTCATTGGCCGGACAAGTTCAGGAGGTATCAGGAGCAGTAGAAGAGATCACTGCTGCCACGGATGAGATTGTGGAATCGATCCGTACCGTTACGCTAATCTCTGAAACCACGGCTGCCAGCACTCAGAATGTATCGGCAGCTTCACAAGAGCAAATGGCCTCGGTAGAGCAAATTGCTTCCTCAGCGAGTGAATTGAGTACAATGGCTCAAGGGCTGCAGGGACTAGTAGCCAGATTTAATGTGTAACCTTGAACGCAGGAGCTGAGGCTGCAGGGCGAGAATAAGTAAGAGGAAGGAAGAGCTGCAGCACTTCCTGTACCCTTCGGTTCTAATGTCCAATGAAAGTAGTGATACCTTTGAAAGAGCTAGACAGTAGTAAGAGAGCGGTGTTCTTCGATGTGGATGATACCTTATACAGCCAGTTTGCTTTAACTAGGACTGCGTTACATGCCGTACTAAAGCTGCCGGATACCTTTCCTTACGAGCAAGCTTATTTTCGGATTGGTCAGCATAGCGAACGGTTATCTTTAGAGGGAAATCTTTTGCAAGCCTCACCCCACAGTGAACAATCCAGAGGAATGAGAGAACAGCGCTTTATAGATGCGCTTGCAGAGTTTGGTATAAAAGTAAGCCAGGCGCAGGGAGCGGAAATTCAGCGGCACTATACCCAGCTTCAGGGACAAATGAAGCTGTTTGAGGGTGCAGAGGCGTTGCTGGTAAAGTTGCTTGCGAAGGATTATGTAGTTGGCATTATTACGAATGGTAATGAAGAGCACCAGTGGAAGAAGATCCGGACCCTCGGACTGGAACGTTACATACCCGTTGAGCGGATCTTTATTTCCGGGGCGGTGGGATATACGAAGCCAAACCCCCGCATATTCCAGTTAGCCAATGAGCGAACCGAAACGGCTTCGCATAATTGTATCTATATAGGAGACTCTTGGCAGAAAGACATAGCCGGTGCAAACGCAGCCGGGTGGAGTGCGGTCTGGTTCAACCCTTTATCGGCCACCTCTGACTCTAATTACGAGCCTTATGCAGTTGTAAGCAGTTATGCGGAACTAGAGCAGCTATTGATGTGATAATCCAAAGATTTATAGACTTAGGGCGGAACCTATTCCGCCCTATTTAAGTTTGGAGTTTGTGGAACGTAAGATATCACATAATGAGGGTAGAAATCGCCATCGACTAACGCCTGACTATATCTTATATTATTACCATTATTAGTTAGTTTATAGTCAGCTCTCGAGGTTCGGTCACAGTAACTTGCGATTAAGGTTGGTAGTTTTGCCTGTTTACGCAAGAGGTTGAGCGTTCTTTTTGCTGCGAAAGTTAAGATTACCTTGCGGCTATTATAAACTCACAACTAGTAATAGAGAGTATTGTTGTACCCAGTATTGAGCCCCATGTTGCAGATTCAGGAGGTGAATACTATAAGGAAAATATTTATGAAAGCGCATACGAAATGAGAGATTAGCAGAATGCTCTTAAGGCCGCACAGCTCTACAAAATCCTGGGAGGTGGTTGTTAATGATGGCAGCACATAAAGCTTCTACCAGAAAGTTAGTCCTGATGTATTCTTTAATTGTTGTTTTGTTTATAGGACAATTGGCGTTGTTTCCATCCGTTAGCTCAGCAGCAGGCAATTTGGCTCAAGGGAAGGTCATAACCTCAAGCTCGGTTGGTGATGTATACGTAGCGGGAAATGCGAATGACAGTAATCAAGGGACATACTGGGAGAGCGCAAGCAATGCTTTTCCACAATGGTTAAAAGTAGACTTAGGCAGTAGCAGCAGTGTGAATCAGGTTGTGCTTAAATTGCCTGCGGCTTGGGAAGCAAGAACGGAGACGCTTTCCGTGCAAGGCAGCACGAATGACTCTACTTACAGCAACTTGGTCGCCGCCGCCAGTTATACCTTTAATCCGTCCAGCAGCTCTAATACGGTAACAATTAATTTTACGGCAGCTAACGTTCGCTATGTCAAATTGAACTTTACTGCAAATACAGCTTGGCCCGCAGCGCAGGTCTCGGAATTTGAAGTTTATGGCACAACCTCGGTTCCTACAGGGACCTATGAAGCGGAGGCTGCTGCATTATCCGGTGGCGCCAAAGTCAATACAGATCATACCGGCTATACGGGAAGCGGGTTTGTAGATGGCTACCTGACTCAGGGAGCAACTACAGGCTTTAGCGTTACGGTCTCTTCTGCTGGCAACTATGATGCGCTACTTAAATATGCAAATGCATCCGGCGGTGCCAAGACGCTCAGCATCTATGTGAACGGAACGAAGATTAAACAAACCACCCTTGCCAATCTGGCGAATTGGGATACTTGGTCAACCAAAGTGGAAACGCTGGCTTTAACTGCCGGTGTTAATACCATCACCTATAAGTATGATTCGACAGATACGGGCAATGTGAATCTGGACAATCTGAGTCTGAGCCCGGCGGCAACGCCAACGGCAACAGCAACGCCGACAGCAACACCCACTCCAACCATAGCTCCAACAGCTACACCAACAGCCACTCCTACACCGACGGCAACACCAACAGCTACACCAACAGTGACACCGTCTGCCTCACCGACAGCAACGCCTACATCAGGACCGGGCACAAACCTGGCGCTGAGCAAGTCTATCAATGCCTCTTCATCCATATTTACCTTCGTGCCAGCCAATGCGAATGATGGCGATGTTACGACTTATTGGGAGGGTGCAGGCGGAAGCTATCCGAACACTCTGACTGTAAGCCTTGGGGCAAATGCCAACATTACCTCTGTTGTATTGAAGTTGAATCCCGCCTCTGCCTGGGCTACCCGCACTCAGACGGTTGAGGTGCTTGGACACAATCAGACAACTGCCGCGTTCTCCAGTCTTGTTCCGGCGACCGTCTATACCTTCAATCCAGCAACTGGCAATACCGTGACTATTCCGGTTACAGCAACAGCTAGTGAAGTTCAACTGAAACTTACTACTAATTCCGGTTCAAGTGCGGGTCAGATTGCTGAATTCCAGGTCATCGGCACGCCCGCTGCCAATCCGGATTTAACCGTAACAGCAATGTCTTGGAGCCCTGCTGCTCCAGTGGAGACAGATGCCATTACGTTAAGTGCTGCTGTCAAAAATAGTGGCACCGCAACTTCGAGTGCGACGAATGTTAACTTTTACTTGGGGACTGCACTGGCAGGAACGGCTCCGGTGGCTGCTCTGGCAGCCGGTGCTTCGACCAATGTATCACTTAATATCGGTGCCAAGGACGCGGCAACCTATGTATTAAGCGCAAAGGTTGATGAGAGCAATACGGTTATTGAATTGAATGATGCTAACAATAGCTTCACTAATCCAACTGCACTAACGGTAGCTCCCGTATCCAGCTCGGATCTTATTGCTTCCTCCGTTAGCTGGACACCAGGCAATCCTGCCGGTGGCAATGCAGTCAGTTTCTCGGTAGCTATTATGAATCAAGGAACAGCAGCTTCCGCCAGCGGTACGCATAGCATTACGCTGACCGTTACTGACTCCACTACCAATGCAGTGGTCAAAACTATGACCGCCTCGTACAGCGGGGTAATTGCCAGCGGAGTTACGACTACACCCATCAGCTTAGGTAGCTGGACAGCAGTCAATGGTAAATACAATGTGAAGAGTGAAATTGCAGTGGATGCCAATGAGCTTGCCGTAAAGCGGGCCAACAATATTCAGACCCAATCACTTTACATCGGCCGTGGGGCGAATATGCCTTACGACATGTATGAAGCAGAGGATGGAGTTGTTGGCGGCGGAGCAGTGAAGCTTGCGGCCAACCGCACGATCGGCGATCTTGCCGGCGAAGCCTCGGGCAGAAGAGCAGTCACGCTGAATACAACAGGCAGCTATGTTGAATTCACAACTAAAGCCAGCACCAATACGCTCGTAACCCGCTTCTCTATTCCGGATGCAGCAGGTGGGGATGGCACAAATGCTACACTAAATATTTATGTGAATGGCGTCTTCACCAAGGCGATTAGTCTAACCTCCAAGTTTGCATGGCTGTACGGCTCGGAGACAGCACCTGGCAATTCGCCAACAGCTGGCTCTCCACGCCATATTTATGATGAGGCAAATATCATGTTCGACAGCACTATACCTGCCGGAAGTACGATCAGACTGCAAAAGGATACAGCCAATACCTCGCAGTATGCGATCGACTTTGTCAGTCTGGAGCAGGTAACACCGATTGCCAATCCAGATCCGGCCAAATATGCGGTTCCTGCCGGCTTCACGCAGCAGGATGTGCAAAATGCGCTGGATAGAGTCCGCATGGATACAACCGGCAACCTTGTAGGAGTATACTTGCCTACAGGTACGTATGAAACTTCCAGCAAATTTCAGGTTTATGGCAAAGCTATGAAAGTGATTGGTGCGGGTCCTTGGTATACACGCTTTGTTGCTCCAACTACACAATCCAATACCGACATTGGATTTAGAGCAAGCGATACGGCCAACGGATCAACCTTTGCGAATTTTTCATACTTTGGCAACTATACCTCCCGTATCGACGGTCCTGGTAAAGTATTTGACTTCGCGAACGTCGCCAACATTACGATTGATAATATCTGGACTGAGCATCAGGTTTGTATGTATTGGGGTGCAAATACAGATAACATGGTGATCAAAAATTCCCGTATCCGCGATACCTTTGCCGATGGGATCAATATGACTAACGGCAGCACGAACAACCTGGTGTCCAACAATGAAGCCCGGGCGACGGGGGATGACAGCTTTGCATTATTCTCAGCGATTGATTCCGGCGGAGCGGATATGAAGGACAACATCTACGAGAATCTGACCTCAATCCTGACCTGGCGTGCAGCGGGTGTGGCGGTCTATGGCGGTTATGCCAATACCTTCCGCAACATTTATATCGCGGATACGCTTTGTTATTCCGGCATCACCATCAGTTCGCTCGACTTTGGTTATCCGATGAATGGATTTGGCGCTTCTCCAACTACGAACTTCCAGAACATTTCGGTTGTGCGGGCAGGCGGCCATTTCTGGGGATCACAGACTTTCCCGGCGATCTGGGTCTTCTCAGCCTCCAAGGTGTTCCAAGGTATTCGGGTCAGTGATGTGGATATTATCGACCCGACCTACCACGGCATCATGTTCCAGACCAACTATGTCGGTTCTACAGCCCAATTCCCTGTAGCAGACACGATATTCACGAATATCACCATTTCCGGTGCGCAAAAGAGCGGGGATGCTTTCGATGCGAAATCGGGTGTCGGCATTTGGGCCAATGAAGCGGCTGAAGCTGGCCAAGGTCCGGCAGTTGGCTCGGTTACCTTTAACAATCTGAAGATCACCAACACAGTAACTAATATTAAAAATACGACTTCAACCTTTACGATTAACGTTAATCCGTAACTATTTTCGATTACAGTTAGCATGAAAGAACCGCCTTCCGCTTTAATAGGGGAGGCGGTTTTTAGTTGGAATACATGCGCCCGCTCGTCCCGTAAATCGACAGGAGATCATGCTCGCGTTACAATGAGGGTTAAATAGCAGGAATGAAGGAGGCTCTCCCATGCCGCAACTGGTAGCTAACAATATCACCGAGCTGATCGGGAATACACCGGTAGTAAGGCTTAATCGGTTGACCGGACCCCTCGATGCAGAAATTTATGTGAAGCTGGAGCTCTTCAATCCCAGCGGCAGTGTAAAGGATCGGGCGGCATACAACCTGATTCTGCAAGCAGAAATAGCAGGATTGTTGAAGCCAGGGGGTACTATTATTGAACCCACGAGTGGCAATACAGGAATCGGGCTGGCGATGAATGCAGCAGCAAAGGGCTACAAGGCCATCATGGTTATGCCTGATAATATGACGAAGGAACGAATTAATATTCTAAAAGCCTATGGTGCAGAAGTTGTGCTGACTCCTGCTGCAGAGCGTATGCCTGGTGCTATTGCCAAAGCGCTTGAGCTGGGGCAGCAGGTTGCCGACAGCTTTATTCCGCAGCAGTTCGAGAACAAAGCCAATGCAGATATTCACCGTACTACAACAGCGCTGGAAATTTTGGAACAAATGGAGGGAAGACTGGATGTATTCGTCGCTACTTCTGGTACTGGCGGCACGATAACCGGAACCGGTGAGGTGCTGCGCCAACATCTCCCGGATATCCGGATTGTAGTCGTGGAGCCACAAGGATCGCCGGTTCTCTCCGGCGGTAAGCCTGGACCTCATAAGCTGGTCGGCACCAGTCCGGGGTTTATTCCGGCCATTCTCAATACAAAGGTTTACGATGAGATTGTTCAGGTCTCCGATGAAGCTGCGCTGGATACTGTGAGAGCCATGGCTGCCCAGGAAGGAATCTTGATCGGCCCTTCTGGTGGAGCAGCAATATGGACAGCAATGCAGGAAGCAAGGCGTCTTGGTCCAGGTAAGCGGGTGCTTTGTATAGCTCCCGATACCGGAGAACGTTATCTCAGCATGGATATATTCTGATCTTTCGCCTGGAGGATGCGTATGAATAGACATTTAGGAAGTTTCTTTGTTCTTCTTATGCTGGTAGGCTGTTCAGACCCAAATACGAATACAGCTGCAGTAGATCCGACCCCGCTACCTACACAAATGCCTACACAAACACCTGTTTCAACACCTTCTCCAACAGTGGAGCCATCAACAGCTAATCTGGAAACGGGGCATCTAGGGGCGACTTTCGGTTTTGCCGACGGGGAGGGCAAGCATCTTCTTGTTACGGGGCAGGATGAAGGGAAACAGCAGGAAATGGCATTGTTGAATAAGGCCATTGGCAATAATGGCCAAGTGCTCGATGTGAAATTTGAGAAATGGCAGGCAGGTAATGAGCAGAATAACGGCAGAGAGCTGGCGCTTAATTTCACTAATCTGCCGGGCTATCTTTTTACATTGGAAGCAGGCAGTGCAGTCCCGGATGAAACCTATTATGTGGTAGATGCTGCGGACTTCAATCTGCAGTCGCTTTTACCGGTAAAGCCAGCGGGTGTGAATCAAGAAGCAGCAACGTCAGAAGACCGTGTGCGAGGCAGTATTGCGGAAGCAAAAGGTCGTGAAGTCTTGCATCTATGGAAGCTTGCTGATGTATCTGTAGAGCAGGAGCTGTATCTCGTTCAATTTGTAAAACAAGACGCTAATATGCTATTCAGCTTCGTGCTCAAAGATAGTGACGG
>LIDZ01001998.1_pt5 | contig 30301 bp, 26 predicted proteins | sample 644651 | NCBI WGS metagenome assembly LIDZ01 (sample SAMN03856242, study PRJNA289617) | food metagenome | isolation source: wine grapes on drying loft during traditional withering process | host: Vitis vinifera cv. Corvina | place: Italy: Gargagnago di S. Ambrogio di Valpolicella | collected 2014-01 | reverse complement strand
AAATTACTTTCCCGCCAGTGATTCTATTTCCGCTTTAGTTTGTAATAACGCGCGCAATAAACTTTCCAGCCGTTCGTCGAAACGGACTGTGGGAACCGCCACCGACAGCGCATAACGTTCGTTACCGGGCAGGTCTAACACCACCGCCAGCGCACTGACGCCCAGCGCATGCTCCTCGCGATCGATGGCCATGCCCTTACGCCGGACATTCCCGACATCCGCCAGCAAGGTTTCCCGCCCGGTCCGCGTATTCACCGTGCGCTGCTCTAACGGCTGCGACAGTAACGCCTGCAGCCGATCGTCAGGCAGCGCTGCCAGCAGCGCTTTTCCCGGCGCGGTGGCATTGATTGGGAATGCGGTTCCCACCGGTGAGACCACGCGAAGCTCCTGGTCCGAGACGCATTGTTCCACCAGGATGGCGTGCAGTCCGCGAAACACCACCAGATCCACCGTTTCCCGCGTTCGGCGCGCCAGCGCTTCCACCGCCGGTCTGGCGAGGGAGACAATATCGGTATGCGCCGCCGCCGCCAGTCGGGAAAGCGCCGGCCCCAGCGTGACGCCTTCCGCCGTTTGCATCACAAACTGCTGCGCTTCCAGCGAGGCCACCAGCCGGTAAACCGTGGTGCGGGGCAATGCGCATTGACGCGCAAGCTGGGTCAGACTCAATCCTGCGGGGGAACTCTCCAGCACTTTCAGTATTGCCGCTGCCCGGGCAATTACCCCTGACTCACCTTCTGCTTTCACCTTCGCTCCTCCCGTGGGCATTGACTTTGACGCACTCTCCCACGACACTTATACCATTATACGGATAAGGTGTCCACTATTCGGACACTCCGGACGTTTTTTCCTGGAGAAGAGCATGAAGCAAATTTCTACCGCCGGGGTGTTTACGCTGCTGGCGATTGCCTGTCTGACCATTATGGTCGGTTGTGTCATTGTCCCCGGGTTGCCCTCCGTTGCCGCCCATTTAGGCATTAGCGGGCAGGCCAGCTGGCTGATCACTCTGCCCTCGTTGGGGGTGGTGATGTTTGGGCCGATTGCCGCCAAAATCATTGAAAGCAAAGGGCTGTATCGCTCGCTGATGGTGGGTCTGCTGAGCTACGGCGCGTTAGGCGCCGCCGGGGCTTTCCTGGCGCATCCGGCGGTGCTGTTTGCCGACCGTTTTCTGTTAGGCGGCGCCACGGCGCTGGTGATGTCGGCCGGAACCGGGCTGCTGTCGAGCTTCTTTACCGGCGAACAGCGGCTGAAGATGATTGCGCGTCAGGGCATGTCGATTGAGCTGGGTGGGGTGATTTTCCTGTTCTTTGGCGGGCTACTGGCCACGGCAGGCTGGCGCTGGCCATTTGCTTTGTATCTGTTTGCCTGGCTGTTTTTACTGATGCTGCTGATCTTTGTGCCCCGCCCGGATGAAACCCGCTATCAGCCGGTTATTGCCGATGCCATCGCGCCGACGACCTCCCGGCTGATACCGGTTTTCCTTGCCGCTTTCTTTTCGATGGTGTGCTTTTTCACCGCGGTGATCGTGCTACCTCTCCAGCTGCATGGCCTGGGCTATAACGAAGCGCAAACGGGTTATTACCTGGCTTTTATTTCACTGATGGCGGTGGTTGCCGCCTGGCTGATGCCGCGCGCGGTCAAAGGGCTGGGAGAGTTTACGACGCTGTATCTGGCGTTTCTGACCTATGCCGCCGCACATCTGCTGCTGGCATTTTCTTCCGATCTCAGTGGCTTGATCGCCGCAGGCATTCTGATGGGAAGCGGGTTTGGTCTGTCAGTGCCGCTGGTCAATCATCTGGTGGTCGAGCACAGCCCGGTCAGTCGCCGGGGCCAGAATCTGGCTTACCTGTCGATGGCGATTTTTTCCGGGCAGTTCTGCTCTTCTTTTATGGAGCTGATGCCTGGCAATCGCAGTGGGATTTTCTGTGGGGCCGCGGTGATTGCGCTAATGGTGGTGCCGGTATTATGGCGATTCCATGCCAGCCAGCATAAAGAAGAACGGGAGAGTCAGACTCTCCCGTAACCATCAGGCCATGGTGACGAACGCTTTGACCACATCCTGCCACGGGGTGGTCGGGTGTCCGGTCAGTTTGCTCAGAGTGTGGCTGTCATCAAACAGACCGCCTTTCGCCGCTGCGGCATCAGAATCCGCCAGCATCTCTGCCAGCCAGTCCGGCAGGCCTGCGCCCTTCAGCGCGGCGGAGAAATCGGCCTGTGGCATATCAATATACTGGATCGCTTTGCCGCTCTGGCGGGCAATCTCCGCGGTGAATTCCGCCAGGGTGTAAGCGCTATCGCCAGACAGCTCATAAATCTGCCCCGCTGCCTTATTGCCAGCCAGCACCGCAGCAGCGGCTTCGGCATAATCCTTGCGGCTGGCGGAGGCAATCTTGCCTTCGGCGGCTGCGCCAATAAACGCGCCGTGCGTGATGGCCGGCGCAATGCTGGCGGCGTAGTTTTCGGTATACCAGCCGTTACGTAATATGGCGTAAGGCACGCCAGAGGCGATCAACGCCTGCTCGGTGGCCCGGTGTTCCGTTGCCAGTCCCAGCGGGCTGGTGTCCGCATGCAGCAAGCTGGTGTAGGCCAGCAGAGACACGCCCGCCTCTTTCGCCGCGGCGATCACCGCTTTATGCTGCGCCTCACGCGCACCGACTTCGCTGGACGAGATCAGCAGCACTTTTTCCACGCCACTGAAGGCACTGGCCAGGGTTTCAGGTTTCGCATAGTCGGCCTGGCGCAGCTGCACGCCCAACGCCGCCAGATCCGCCGCCTTTTCTGGCGAACGCACGGCGGCAATAATTTCCGCGGCAGGCACTTTTTTCAGTAAAGCATCAATCACTAAGCGGCCCAGTTGGCCAGTCGCACCGGTAACAGCAATCATGATCATCTCCTGTGGATTTTGATAGGGTGTGGCGGTCGTTGCCGCCGAAATCGCTTTCACCCAACCAGCCTATGCCATACACTAATCAAAAGTAAGTACTTACAGGAATGTTAGTGTGAAAAAAAATCAAGATCCGGCCTGTGACTCGCTCAGCGAAAAGTTTCGCCGGGGTGAACTGTTCGATGCCAAATGCCCCTCACGCGACGTGCTGAAACGGCTGACCAGCCGCTGGAGCCTGCTTATCCTCGTCGCCTTGCAGGACGACACGCTGCGTTTTAGCGAACTGAGAAGAAAAATCGGCGGCATCAGTGAACGTATGCTGTCGCAAACGTTACGATTTATGGAAGAGGATGGCTTTGTAGAGCGTATAGCCTATGACGTTATTCCGCCACACGTTGAGTATCGCCTTTCGCCCAGCGGGCATGAAGTGCGGGGCCAGGTTATCGGGCTGGCAGACTGGATTGAGATGAACCTGCAACAGATTATGGATCATCGCCGCCAGTATGCCGGCGACGTTGAGAAAATCTCTGGCTAACCAGGCCGGTTTAAGCAGACGTTTGAAGGAGACAGAAATGACCCAGCCAAAAATTGGCGTAGGTGTACTGATTGTGCGGGATGGCAGGCTGTTACTGGGCCGACGCATAGGAAGCCATGGCGCAGACAGCTGGTCTGCCCCAGGTGGACACCTGGAATTTGGCGAAACGCCAGAGGCGTGTGCGCGCCGGGAAGTGCTGGAAGAGACGGGTTTAGTGGTGGGAAAAATGGCTAAGGTCGCGTTCACTAACGACTTTTTTATCGCCGAGAAGAAACATTACGTGACGCTTTTTATGCTGGCAGAAGACGTTCGCGGCACGTCGCAGCGCTGTGAACCCGACAAATGTGCCGGGTGGGAATGGTTTTCCGCCGATGAATTGCCCCAGCCGCTGTTCGCCCCACTGGAAACACTTCGTCAGGAAGGCGGGTTATTGCCTTTACTGACCGGCCGCTGATGCCCCGGCGTATTTAGAGGCATCGGGCCAGTCGCTCATGCAGACCGCTTAGGCGCTTATTCCAGCGTCACCAGCCGCCCTTCTTTGGCGCTCAGTAACGCCGCATCCAGCACTTCCAGGGTCATAATCGCCTGCTCGGGCGTGACAGGAGGTGCGGTCTCTTCCCGCACGGCCCTGGCGAAAGCTTCGTAATAAGCGTGATAGCAGCCCTGAGCGGACGGCACGCGTTCTTCACCCGCCGCCGTGCGCAGCGTTCCCCACAGCGCCCGATCTTCATAGCCCCAACCTTGCAGATCGTCGGCCGGCCGCTTTCCGGCAAAGATGGCGTTGGCCTGCACGTCCGTGCCGTTGGAGACGTAACTGCCCTGGTCGCCATAGGCACGGATATCGCGCGCGGCCAGGTGATTCAGCTTGCTGGATGAAATATGCGAATGCACGCCGCTGGTGTGCGTCAGGGTGATGACAAAGCTGGCATCGGTCTGGCCTTCCGGGCGGTCGACCCTATCAGTCTGTGCCAGCACCGATTTCACCGGCCCAAGCAGCCACACCGCCTGATCGACCAGGTGGCTACCCATATCACGCAGCAGGCCGCCGGTTTCGCCGCCTTCCAGCGTATGGGGATCGTCAAGATCCATGCGGTTATGCAGCCGCCACAGCTTGCCGACGCGCTGCTGTTCCAGCACATCCCGCAACGTCAGGATATCTGCGTCAAAGCGGCGATTATGATAAATGCCCAACACCACGCCTTTCGCTTTCGCGGCGGCGGCCAGTTCGCGTCCGGTGGCGGCATCCGGCGCAAACGGCTTATCGGCAATCACCGCCACGCCTGCCTCAATCGCTTCCAGCACCAGCTCACGGCGGGTTTGCGGAGGTGTGGTGATGGTGACGATATCCACGCCCGCATCCAGCATCGCCGTCAGGCTTGGATAGATCGGGACATCAGGAAAATCCGCCTTCACGCGGGCAATGGTCGCCGGTGCTCTGGCGACGATCCCCACCAGCTCCACGCCTTTTGCCGCGGTAATAAACGGTGCATGAAAGTTCTGGCCGCCGGTGCCGTATCCCACTAGTCCAATTCGCATTCGTGGCTCCTGTTCGATGTTGATCACAATTTAGCTTTTAACTTTAGTCAGTTAACCGCAAAGCAGCCAACCGGCCCGGTGAATCTCTGGTGAGCAAGACCAACTGGCAGTAGAGTAAGAAATCCTGATAGCTGACGACGATGAGCGTGTGATGACCCAGCTGGCCCCAATTATCAATTTGTCCTCCCATCCGATTATGGATGCCGAATACCTTGCCAGTTGCAAAGCGTCGCTGGACGACAGCGGTGCGCTGGTCCTGCGAAATTTTCTGACTGCCGACGCGCTGGATGCCATACGCCAGGAAGGGGAAGCGCAGCAGCATCTGGCGTTTTATACCGCCAGCAAGCACAACGTTTATTTGAAAGCGCCGGATGACGCCTATACGGCCGATCACCCGCGTAACCATCAGATTGTCTCGTCCAAAGGCTGCATCACCGATGATCAGGTGCCCGAGCACTCCCCTTTGCGCACGCTGTATAACGCCGGGGCATTTAAAGCGTTTCTGTGCAGCGTGCTGGGCGAGCAGCAGCTGTATCCCTATGCGGATTCCCTCTCCTCCATCAATCTGCACTATGCCCACACCGGCCAGGAACTGGGCTGGCACTTCGATAACTCGTCGTTTGCCATCACCCTGCTGATCCAGAAACCGCAGGGCGGCGGCGTGTTTGAGTACGTCAGCAATCTGCGCAATGCTGAAGCGGGCGAGATGAATTTCGAGGGTGTGGAGAAGGTGCTGCACCAGCAGCAGCCGGTCGAGAAGCTGGCGATTAATCCCGGCGACCTGGTGCTGTTCCGCGGCCGCAATGCGCTGCACCGCGTCACGCCAACTGAAGGCGATACCAGCCGGATGTTGGTGGTGCTGGCCTACAATGCCCAGCCCGATATTGCCCTGTCCGAAACCGCCCGCATGACCTTTTACGGCCGCCTTTAAACGTCGGAACAGTCCGGCGCGATGCATATCGCCACGCGCCTGACTGCCCTTCTGCTGTCTTTCTGCACCGATCTTGCGCCCCAATTCAACGCACGCCTGAAACGCCGGCCAGCTGAACTATTCAAAATCAATAGCTTATTTTTGGCACTCATTTTGCAATCTCATTAAGTGGAACCCAATCCCATTTTATGAGACCTCGCCATGTCCATTCTGGAAACTACCGCCAGCATTCTTAAATTGATGGTATCGCTGCAAAGCGGAATCCGTATCAATGACGTGATCAGCCATCTCGGCATGCCCAAGAGCACGGCCTCCCGAGTGATGAATCAGCTGGAATCTTATGGCTATGTCGAAAAAGACGAAGCAAGAGGCCTGTTCCTGCCCGGTCCGCTGATCCTGTCCGCTTCACATCTGGTGAATCGCGCCGCGCCGCTCAGTGAACTCGTCGATAACGCGTTGCGATCGTTATGCGAACAGACGGGATACACCGGCTATATCTCGATGCTGGATAACCAGGAAATCCTGGTGCTCAGAGTCATTCACGGTCGCCAGACGCTGCCAGTGGTGACCTGGCCGGGTTCACGATCCCCGGCCTGGGGCACTTCAACCGGTAGAGCCCTGCTGGCCCGTCTCAGCGAACCCCAGCTGCAGGCCTTCTTAACCAGTCCTCAGGTCCAGACCCAGCTGATCGGCACCGATCACAGCATTGAAAAATTGACCGCGGCGATTGCCGTTGCCCGCGACGCCGGTTTTGCCACTGCGGTGAATGAGTCGGTGGCCGAGACGGCGTCGGTCAGTTGCGCCATTGGCGATCCCACCACCCATGAAGCGGTGGCGTTTTGCCTGTCCTTCCCCCAAACGCTGGCCCAGCCAGAAGAGCTGCAGCGTATTGCCACCTTGCTGAAAGAGACCGCCTTGCTTATCGCCCAGAAAACAGGTGACCGGCTGGTGAGCCACCAGCCTTAACAATTTTGCCAATACCAGGAGATTCACCGTGAGTCAGAAACCACGTTCAAACTCATCCCACGATGAGGTCCATCCCCGCACTTTCGCGCCAGCAACACTGCTACTGCTGCTGGCACTCAGCGTGTTTGGCGCGATCATCGGGGTTCAGTTACTGACCACCCTCGGCGTCACGCCAAATACCGCCATTATTGGCGCGATGGTGGCGATGGTGATCGCCCGTATTCCGCTGCAATGTTTTGCGCGGTTTCGCTCGATCCATATTCAAAACCTGGCACAGAGCGCGACCTCAGCGGCGACCTTTGGCGCGGCCAACTCGCTGCTGCTGCCGGTTGCCATCCCGTGGCTGTTTGGCCGTCAGGATATGGTAATGCCGATGTTTTTCGGCGTCGCGCTGGCGATGTTGCTCGACGGCTATCTGCTGTACCGTCTGTTTAACACCCGCATTTTCCCGGCAGAGGGCGCATGGCCACCGGGCGTGGCGGCCGCCGAATCGATCAAAGCGGGCGATCAGGGCGGCAAGCACGCGGCCCTGCTCGGCGTGGGTATCGCGATGGGTGCGGTGGGTTCCTGGTTCAAATTCCCGATGGCCGCACTGGGAACGGCGTTTATTGGCAACGTCTGGGCGCTGGGCATGCTCGGCGTTGGCTTCCTGTTACGCGGCTATTCGCTGCCGATGTTCAATATTGATATCAACAAACTCTATATCCCGCACGGCATGATGGCCGGTGCAGGCATCGTGGCGTTATTCCAAATCGTCAAGCTGGTGCGCAGCGGTAAGCATGACGTTCAACCGCAGAACGCCGCAGCGGGCGTATTGCCAGAAACACAAAACGCGCAGATCGGTAAAACGCTGCGATTGGGTGCGCTGGGGTTTGCGGTCATTTCGGTATTGATTGCGCTGAGCAGCGGCCTGTATCTGCACCTTTCGTTGCCATGGCTACTGGCCTTTATGCTGTATTCCGCCTTTGCCGCGTTCCTGCATCAGATGATTGTTGGTCTGGCAGCCATGCATTCCGGCTGGTTCCCGGCGTTTGCCGTGGCGCTGATCACCCTGCTCGTCGGCATTCTGATTGGCTTCCCGCCTGAAGCGCTGGCCATGCTGTGCGGCTTTTCGGCTGCCACCGGTCCGGCTTTTGCCGATATGGGCTATGACCTTAAAGCGGGCTGGATCCTGCGCGGTAAAGGCGAATTTACCGCGTTCGAACTGGCGGGCCGCCGTCAACAATTGCTGGCCGCAATGCTGGCCTTCGTGGTTGCCATCCCGGTGGTGCTGTTTATTTACAAAGGCTACTTCTCGCAAGGGCTGATCCCGCCAGTCGCCAAAGTGTATGTGGCGGCCATTAATGCCGGGGTCTCGATGGAGATCGCCAAATCCCTGCTGATCTGGGCCATTCCTGGCGCATTGATCCAGTTGGTGGGCGGCCCAGGCCGTCAGATGGGCGTATTACTGGCAACCGGCCTGTTAATCAATAACCCGATGGCGGGATGGGCAGTACTGATCGGCATCCTGATCCGTACCGTATGGCTGCGGATGGGCGGCGAGCCCGCACGTAACAAAATGGAAGTGCTGGCGGCTGGCATGATTGCCGGTGATGCGCTGTTCAGCTTCTTCACATCGGTTCTGCCTGGCGGCAAAAAATAATTCGTCTATTTAAGGGAAAAAATGAGCTTACATCAGACTTTACAGGTATTTGAATTACTGGACAGCGCCTGGGCCAGTGGTCAGAAGGTGCAGCAACTGCTGGCGGGATACGCCAATGTGGAGGTCACGGTGAAAGAGGTTCACGGCCTGAAGGGCAAAACCGATTTCATCAAAATCGTTATCCCCGGCTTTGAAGGTAAACGCCTGGGCGGCTCGGCACCCACGCTGGGCATTGTTGGCCGGCTGGGCGGCATTGGTGCCCGGCCGGGGCGCATTGGCATGGTTTCCGATGCAGATGGCGCGGTGGCAGCCGTTGCGTCGGCACTGAAGCTGGCCGAAATGCAGCGCCAGGGCGACAGCCTGCCGGGCGACGTGATTATCACCACCCATATCTGTCCGGACGCCCCCACCCGCCCACATGAGCCAGTGGACTTTATGGACTCGCCGGTCGAAACCGAAGACATGAATGAGCAGGAAGTCTCCGATGAGATGGACGCGGTGCTGTCCATTGACACCACCAAAGGCAACCGCATCATCAATCACAAAGGCTTCGCCATTTCGCCGACGGTGAAAGAAGGCTATATCCTGCGCGTGTCGGAAGACCTGCTGCGGGTGATGGAGATGACCACCGGACAGCTGCCGGTCACCTTCCCGATCACCACCCAGGACATCACGCCTTATGGCAACGGCGTTTATCATCTGAACAGCATCCTGCAGCCGTCCATCGCCACCCGCGCACCGGTGGTCGGTGTGGCGATTACCGCCGTCGGTCTGGTACCGGGTTGTGGCACCGGAGCCAGCCATGAGGTGGATATTGCGCTGGCCTGTAAATTTGCCGTTGAAGTGGCCAAAGAGTTCTCACGCGGCACCTGTCAGTTCTTTGATCAGGATGAGTATCAGCGTCTGCTGAAGCTATATGGCTCGTTGGCTCATCTGCAAAAACGTCAGCCGGAGGTTTGAGATGGCAATCACGAAAATTGGCACGCTGACCATTGGCCAGGCCCCGCGTAGTGACATCACACCGATTCTGGATAAGGCTCTGCCTGGCCACGTCAGTTGCCTGCACGCCGGGGTGCTGGACGGGCTGGACGATGCCACCATTGCCAGCCGCTTCACGGTGATCCCCGGCGAGGCAGTGCTGACCTCACGCCTGCTGGACGGTCGTGCCGTGGTGATGGGGAAAGCGGCGGTCGGCCTGGCGGTGCAGCAAAAAATCAGTGAACTGGCGGCGGCAGGCTGTCAGCTGGTGGTGCTGCTGTGCACCGGTGAATTTCATGGACTGCACGGTGATGGCGCCTGGCTGATTGAACCCGACCGGATTATGCCGCCGACGCTGAATGCGCTGGTCGGCGATCGTCAGGCGGGGATCCTGGTGCCGCTGGCCTCGCAAATTGCCAGCGAGCAACAGAAGTGGCATAACGCTACCCGTCCGCCGGTATTTGCCGTGGCGTCACCCTATACGGCGACGGAAGAGGAGGTTGCCGCCGCCGCCCGATCGCTGGCCGATCGGGGGGCTGAGATTATCCTGACCGATTGCATGGGCTACACTGGCTGGCACCAGGCAATCTGTAAACGCCACGTCGATCTGCCGGTGATTTTATCGAATCAGCTGCTGGCGGACCTGTTGCGTAATCTGTTGTAAAAGGAGCGATGATGAAACTGCTGTTACTGAGTAATTCCACCTTACCGGGCTCCGGTTTTCTTGGCGCCGCTAAGCCGCTGATCGGCCGCGATCTGACACCCGGACAGTCGGTGGTGTTTATTCCCTTTGCGGGCGTAACCCAAAGCTGGGATGCCTATACCAACAAGGTGCGCGACGCGTTAGCCGACCTGCAGCTGGAGATTACCGGCGTGCATTCCCTTGCCGATCCGCTGGCGGCGATTGCCAGTGCCGACGCGATTATGGTCGGCGGCGGCAACACCTTTAACCTGCTGAAAGAGTGCCGCATGCGCGGGCTGCTAAAACCGATTGCGGCCGCGGTGAAGAAAGGCGCGCAATATATTGGCTGGAGTGCCGGCGCGAATCTGGCGTGCCCGACCATTCGCACCACCAACGATATGCCGATTGTCGATCCGGGTGGCTTCGACGCGTTAAATCTTTTCCCACGGCAGATCAATCCGCATTTCACCAATGCATTACCGACCGGCCATCAGGGGGAAACCCGTGAACAGCGTATCCGCGAGTTACTGGTGCTTTCCCCTGAGCTGGAGGTGATCGGCCTGCCGGAAGGTAACTGGATTGAGATGCATGACGGCGAAGCCTTTTGCCACGGGCCGCATGCCACACTGCTGTTTAAAGCCGGTGAAGATGCGGTGGCCCTCACAGCCGGACAGCGGCTCCTCTGATATCGGCTACTTGCTCAACAACGCCTTCCAGGCCCGGGCGAAGATTTGCTGGGTGCGGAAGGCGATCAGCGCCTGCCAGTCAGGATCGCAAGGATAGAAACCGTCATAAAGATCCTGCTTGATCTGCTGCCCGCGATCGCTGGCAGGATCGCCATACAGATGCAGCCAGTGATCGTTGCGGACGCGGCGATGCATCTCTTCCCCGTCCAGCGTACCGCACTCCACCACCAGCTGTAGCAGCTGCGTCTCCGGCAGATGATCGAGCATAAACTGCGACAGATAGCCGGTCGCCGTGGCGGTGACGCCGGTTTCGCTGTCGCGTCCGGCGCCGGTGATCAGCACCGTCAGCCATTCGCCAAAGATCGCCCGCGCCTGTTCGAGCGCCGGATAATCCCGCTCGGCAATCGCCATCAGCATCGGATGACCATAGGCGCCCGCGCCGGTATGCAGATCAAAGCTGATGATGCGCTTCGCCTGCGCCAGGTGGCGGGAAATGATGGTTTTCAGCGTCTGATGCGACCAGCTGGCCTGCTGGCCACCAAAGAAAATACCGTCGGCAAACTGATACTGACCGGCTTCCACAATACGCTTAACGCCCGTCCAACCCAGCGCTTCGCGACTGGCCTGCAACAGCGCATCGGCCTGCTGACGCGCTGCCCCATCCAGATCCTTGCAGCTATAAACGGCATGCAGATCGGGATAGGCGGCGTTATCCGGTGCGCCGGCCGCGAAGTCGATAAAGTTACGGTTAAGATCGGCGTTATCTTCGTTCACCCGGCGCAGGTGGGCCGTGCCCCACGGATTGATCAGATGGACCATCACCAGCGCCACACCGACGGGTATTGCTGCCACGTCCAGCCCGTCCAGCCAGGCGATCTGGCTGTCCGATCCGTAATAGCCTTCGACGCCGTGGGTGCCGGAGACGATCAGTAGCAGATTGTCTGCCGCCGGGTCGCCAATCACCGCAACATCGGTGCTTAAGGCTTCGCCCTTCGGCCCGCTCAGCGGATGGGGATAATAGGTGACTTTGCCGTTCACCCGCGCCACGGCGGCAAGAAAGCGCGCCCGCTGCGCGCTGTAATCAGGAAGGGATCGCATCAGGCTCACTTCTGAATATGATAAACGTCAAAGCTGAAGTACTTCTTCGCCAGCTGGTCATAGGTGCCGTTTTTATGCAGTTCGGCCAGCGCCGCGTTGATCTTCTCAACCCGCGCCCGATCGTCTTTGCGCAGACCGATCCCCACGCCTTCGCCGAAGTATTTTTTGTCATACAGGGTATCGCCGCTGATCTGGTAATCCTTGCCCGGTGGCGATTTCAGGAAGCCGGTTTCCGCTGAGGCGGCGCTGGTCAGCGTTGCATCTACCCGTCCCGATGCCAGATCCGGCCAGATCTCTTCCTGGTTAGGATAGGACACCACGTTGATGCCGGTGGTCGCCCAGACGGCTTTGGCATAGGTTTCCTGGGTGGTGCCCTGCGCGACGCCCACTGACTTGCCCTTCAGTGACTCGGCATCAGGTTTCAGGCCGCTGTTCTTTTTCGTCACCAGCGCGCTTGGCGTGTTGTAGAGCATATCGGTGAAGGCAACCTGCTGGCGGCGCTTGTCGGTCATCGCCATCGCCGAGAGGATCGCATCGAATTTACGCGCCTGCAGCGCCGGAATAATGCCGTCGTAGCCGGTCTGCACCCACACGCATTTCACCTTCATCTGATGGCAGATGGCGTTGCCCATATCAATATCAAAGCCCTGCAGGCTGCCATCTGGCGCTTTGGACTCAAACGGCGGGAAGGTCGGATCGACGCCAAAACGCAGCGACTCGGCAGCAAAAGCGCTTGAACTGGCGCAGGCGAGCAACACCAACGCAGACAGGGCGGTATTTTTCATGCAGGCTCCCAAAAAGCAAAAAGGGTTAATAAAAAAGCGGTTATCCTCTTTCATACCATGATTTATTGCGGAAAGTGGGGATTTTTTCTCCTTGCCCGATCGGGTCTGAGCAAAAAAAAGAGCCTTCATAAGAAGGCTCTGATTCAGTGACAACGCGGATTAGCGTTTGGGTGCCGCATCCGGGTACATCTCCAGCAGGCGGCGCGTCACGCCGTTGGTCCAGCCGAAACCGTCCTGCAGCGGATACTCACCCCCGCCCGCCAACACCGGCGCGCGTCCGGCGACGTTATATTTCTCCACCATCTTGTGGTGACGATGGTAGGTGGCGCCGACTATCTGCAACCAGCGCGTGGCAATTTCTTTCGCCAGCAGCTCTTCGCCGTAGTTATTCAGCCCTTTGATCGCCATCCACTGCATCGGTGCCCAGCCGTTAGGCTTGTCCCACTGCTCCCCGGTTTCTTCCACGGTGGACAGCACCCCGCCCGGTGCCAGCAGATGCGAGCGGATCGCCGCTGCGGTGTGCGTGGCCTGATCGAGGCTCGCCATACCGACAAACAGCGGCGTTACTGATGCGGCAGAGAATGCCCCCTTCTCGCGGTCACGCCAGTTATAGTCGCGATACAGGCCCGCTTCGGCATCCCACAAATATTTATCGAGGATTTCCCGGCGGCGCACCGCTTTCTGCTGGAACAGTTCGGCCGTGGCATGGTCGTTTTTACTGGCCGACAGCCGCGCAATGGTGGTTTCCAGCTTATAAAGGAAAGCGTTCAAATCCACCGGCACAATGCTGGTGGTCTGGATGCTCTCCAGACGGCCGGGCTCGCTGAGCCAGCGCGATGAGAAGTCCCATCCGGATGCCGCACCGGCACGCAGGTCGCGGTACACTTCGTTCGACGGACGCGAAGAGTTCCTCGCCGTTTCCACATCTTCGATCCACGACTCGTCGCGCGGGGTGTCGCGGTCGTCCCAGTAGCGGTTCAGGACCGAGCCATCGGACAGCATCACCACATGGCGATAGGCTTCATTCGGCGTCAGCGAGGTTTCACCGTCCATCCAGAATGCGTATTCGCGCTTCAGGTGCTTCAGATAGCGCTGCGCTTCGTGCACGCCGTCCTTCTCGAACAGCTCAACCATCATCGCAAACACCGGCGGCTGGGAGCGGCTCAGGTAGTAGGTGCGGTTGCCGTTCGGGATATGTCCGTAGGTGTCGATCATCCAGGCAAAGTTGTCCGCCATGCTCTTCAGCAGATCGGTACGGCCACTGGCGGCAAAGCCCAGCATGCTGAAGTAGGAATCCCAGTAGTAGGTCTCGCCGAAGCGTCCGCCTGGTACCACGTAAGGCTGCGGTAACGGCAGCAGTGAGGAGAACTCAGAATGCTTCTCCGGCTTGCGGGTTAATACCGGCCACAGAGCGTCGATATGCTCGCCCATGCTTTTATTGGGGTCCGAGACATAGCGGCTGTCGTGAACTTTTGGCAGGTCAAAATTCTCCAGCACGAACGTCAGTAAATTAAAATCGTCGCGTTCACGCTGTATAAAATAGCGGTACAGAATTCTTTCAGGTTCAATTTTGGGCGCACAGTCGGCAAACGTTTTACTGTCGGTAAATATCCGCGACATTTGCACGGCTTCAAACAGCTCCTGATAACGATCGGAGGGCGTCAGAATGTCCGGTGCAGGCAGACCACGAATCGACTCCGGTTGCGGTTCCACTACCGATTCCAGACCCGCCTCGTAATCGTGATAATAGGCTTCGTAGTCAGTCTGATTATTGTCAATGATTAGGTCATTTTGGTTAAAAGTGATAAAAACCTCCTGTGCCAATTGATATCGACAATGATTGCGCTGAAATTTTGAAACAAGCCCTCAGTATAGTACCCCAGTCTCACAACGCAACCCATTGAACTTATTACTGCCGGTGTGAAGATATTTCAAAAAATAACGGCAAGCGGTTACTTAAGATTATTCCGGTTATTAATTTACATTAATTGAAAAGCTAGCATTCCTCCTCCCCTGCGTTCGACCTCCCAACTGCCCGCACCTTAAGCCAAACGGGGGAATGATGGTTATTTATCCAGTTTTGAAATTAAATTAACTGAATCTTTACATTTGTAAAAAATAATTGGTTTTACCATTTACATTATATTTAAACCGCCGAATACTGTGCAGGCCAGATCGTCGTGCAGCCCTTGCCACGCCTGGTAAAAATAAGTTTATCTGATAGCAAACCAGACCTTTAAATGATTAATTAAGGAACTCTCGTGGCACCGGTAGTAAATAAATCCGCAGCGTTGCACTCGGAAAGCCTCTCTGATGAGGATGACAGTTTAGTTTCCCCCCTCGATAAATCCGCACCCATAAATAAAACCTATATTACCCGTGGAACCCGGCGTTTTACCCACGCCACGCTGGCGCTATTTTGTGCCGGACTTTCGACGTTTGCAGTGTTGTATTGCGTTCAGCCGATTCTGCCGGTGTTCTCGCAGAGTTTTCATCTGACGCCGGCACAGAGCAGCCTGTCACTGTCCGTCACCACCGCGATGATGGCATTGGGACTGCTGGTGACCGGACCGTTGTCGGATGCCATCGGACGCAAATCAGTGATGTCGATTTCGCTGCTGCTGGCGGCGTTCTTTACGCTTATCTGCGCCACCATGAGCAGCTGGGAAGGCGTACTGGCGATGCGTGCGCTGACCGGCCTGGCCCTCAGCGGCGTGGCGGCGGTGGCGATGACCTGGCTGAGCGAGGAGCTGCATCCGGTGTTCCTCTCCTTCTCGATGGGGCTGTATATCAGCGGCAATTCGATTGGCGGGCTGGTGGGACGGCTGTCGACCGGGATGCTGGCGGATCACTTCTCGTGGAACGTGTCGCTGTTTGTGGTCGGGCTCTTTGCGCTGGCGGCCGCCGGGCTGTTCTTCCGCCTGTTGCCGCCGTCGCAGCATTTCCGCGCCTGCTCGCTGCGACCGCATAAGCTGCTGGTCAACTTTATGTTCCAGTGGCGCGATATGGGGCTGCCGATGCTGTTTATCGTCGGCTTTATCCTGATGGGCAGCTTTGTCACGCTGTTTAACTACGTCAGCTACCGCTTTATGGCCGCGCCGTTCTCGTTAAGCCAGACGGTGGTCGGACTGCTGTCGGTAGTGTATCTGACCGGCACCTATAGCTCGCCGCGTGCGGGGATGATGACGGTGAAATATGGCCGTGGCGTGGTACTGATGGGCTCGCTGAGCCTGATGCTGGTCGGCTTGTTAGCCACCCAGTTCACCACGCTGTTCCTGGTGCTGCCGGGACTGATGCTGTTTGCCGCCGGCTTTTTTGCCGCGCATTCGGTGGCCAGCAGCTGGGTAGGACACCGTGCCCGCCGCGCCAGAGGACAGGCGTCATCGCTTTACCTGTTCTTCTATTATCTTGGCTCCAGCGTGGCCGGTACGCTTGGCGGCGTGTTCTGGCACAACTGGGGCTGGATGGGCGTTTCCTCCTTTGTGGCGGTGATGCTGACAGGCGGTCTGTTTCTGGCTAACAACCTGCGTAAAATCCCGGTTCTGGTGAAGAAAGTTCGCTAACCGGCGGGCGGGGCTCAGGCTCCGCCCCTGCTGTTCTCCTTCCGTGACGATTTACTTCCCCCTGCCCAACCATTAAGCTAGCGCCCCTTATATTCCCCCGCCTGCGACCCTCTTCAGGCTGAGAATTATCAGGAGCCGGACCGGCGATGAGCGACGTAGAAAACCTGCAGGGGATGGTGATCTTCGCCAAAGTGGTGGAGACGCTGAGCTATACCGAAGCGGCCAAACTGCTGGGATTATCCAAATCCTCGGTGAGCAAAGAGATCTCCGCGCTGGAAGTCCGGCTGGGCACCAAACTACTGCAACGCACCACCCGTAAAATCGTGGTGACCGATGTCGGCATGACCTGGTATCACTACTGCGCGCGCATCCTCAGCGAAGTGAAAAGTGCCGGGCTGTTTATCCGCCAGTATCACGAAGAGCCAACCGGTAGCCTGCGCGTGGTGGCCCCGGTCACCTTTGGCTGCCAGTGCATCGTGCCGGTGCTCAATCAGTTTGTCGCCAATAACCTGCATGTCAGCGTCGATCTGGATCTGACCGATCGCCCGGTTAACCTGGTCGATGACAATGTCGATTTGGCGATAGTCATCCGCCGCGAGCCGCCGGAGCATGCCCACTGTACGCCGTTGATGGACATCGGCTGGGGCCTGTTTGCCGCCCCGGACTATCTGCAACGTTTCCCACCCATCGCTCAGCCGGACGATTTACCGCGCCATGACTTTATTCTGTTCCGTGGCCCGGCCCACACCATCTCGCTGCCGTTCCGCAAAGAGAAGCAGAAGCTGGATATCGAAGTCAGAAGCCGTTTTCGCGCTAATAACAGCACCGCGCTGCTGAATTCCGCCATCGCCAACAGCGGCATTGCCTATTTGCCCGAATACGTCGCGCAGGAAGCCGTGAAAGAGGGCAAGCTCAGTCGGGTGTTAGCGGAATGGGAAATGGACGTCTATCAGTCGTGGATCCTGACCAAAGCCGACAGTTTGATTTCACCGCGGGTCAGGGTATTTATCGAGGATTTGCAGCAGGCGTTACGGTTGAAATAAAGGGCGGAACAGCGTCCGCCCTCAGCATACTTAGTAGTAATTACCGTGACGGTAATCCCAGGTGGTAAAGGTGTCAGACAGCATCGACATAATTTTATCCACATCCAGACCTTTACGGATCAGGATTGGGCATGGCGTGATGTTGCGCTCGCCTTTCTGCTCTGGCACCAGTTTGCCCTGCTCATCCACCATCGCCACCATCACACCCTGCTCGTAACGGGTCTTCTCAGACTCGTTCGGCTGGATAGATTTCACGTAGTCGTTGGCTTCAATAATCAGGTCAGCCTGCGATTCGATACGCTCGCCGATCCCTTCAACCAGGCCACGGTTGCCTTTGCCTGACGGGTTAGCGGAGCTGGCGAAGGAGAATTTACCGTGGTTTTCCCACAGCTCTTTCGCCAGGTTTTCGCCAGGGGTACCGAATTTGATCACGAAGCAGCTGGTCTGACGGCGATCCATCATCAGGTCTTTGGAACCGTCTTCCGGAATGCGCGCAACCGCTTCTTCTTTCCACGGCAGGATGCAGCCTAACAGCACGTCCTGATCCCAGTGCTGCTGATACAGCGATTCGATTTCCGGGTTCAGCTGCGCCAGCTCTTTCAACTGCTCCAGAGAACCACACAGCACCACGCCCGGCTTATTGCGGTTGCGCTGCTTGGCATCAAATTTACGCTCCAGCCCTTTGGCATCGGAGGTCATGATGATGTAGCCCACTTTGGTCGGGCAGACGATCATGCCGCCGTCAGCAGACAAAACCTTTACTGCTTCTGGCTGTAAGCCGCCGTTCCAATGGATAGTCTTATTGCTCATGGTCGCACCTGTATAACGTAGAGGGTTAAAGTGTGTCGGTCAGTATTTCAAGGTAGCACGGCTGGCTAACCCTGCACTGGCCTGTTGCAACCATCCTGACGTCAAACCGCCATTCAAGCAACAATAAAACACTTTAACCCTTCATTGTTTTCCACAGGAAACAGTCGTTGCTGAAAACCGAAATCAGGAAGGGATCAGCTTTTCCGCTTTCAGCTTGTCGAACAGCGCGAAGAAGGCGTCACGCGTTGACTGATAGCCGGTGAAGCCCGCTTTACGGCTCTTGCTGATGTCGGTAAACACTTCCATCGGACGGCCCAGATCGGCATCGGTGTGCCACCAGGATACCAGCTTGCTGATGTCGGCTTCCTTCAGGTTAAACTGCTTCGCCAGCGCCTGCCATTCGGCGGGAGCCGCGTCCATACGGCCATCCAGCGGCTGCACGTCGTCCGGGAACGGCGCGGCCTCAATGCCGAAGTAGTTGGCGATTTCGCCCCACATCCACTTCCAGCGGAACACGTCGCCATTGACCACGTTGTAGTCCTGATCCTGCGCCGACGGCGTGGTGGCGGCCCATTCGAGCTGCTGGGCGAGGATATGCGCGTCGGTCATATCGGTGACGCCTTCCCACTGCGCTTTGGAGCCAGGGAAGACAAACGGCTGGCCGGTCTGCTTGCACAGGCTGGCGTAAACGGCCAGCGTCTGGCCCATATTCATCGCATTACCTAACGCGAAGCCAATGATGGTGTGCGGGCGATGCACGCTCCAGCTGTAGCCATATTTTTCCGCGCCAGCGAACACTTCGTCTTCCTGCGCGTAGTAGAAGTTATCCACCGGCTGACGTCCCTGCTCCTCGCGGAACGGCGTCATCGGTACCGCGCCTTTACCGTAGGCATCAAACGGGCCGAGGTAGTGCTTAAGGCCGGTGACCAGCCCGACGTGGCCGCCTTTCAGGCTGTCGCCCAGCGCGTCAATCACGTTGCGAACCATGGCGCTGTTGACGCGGATGTTCTCTTTCTCGTTGGCCTGACGGGCCCAGACGCTGAAAAAGACCTTATCCACGGTGACGCCTTGCAGCGCCTTTTCCACCGAGGCTTTATCAGTGAGGTCGGCGGTCAGCGCGGTGCAACCGGCAGGCACCGCGGTACGTCCACGGGACAGGCCATAAACCTGCCAGCCGTCACCGGTGAGTTGTTCCGCCAGCGCGGTTCCAATGACGCCACTGACGCCGACAATAAGTGCACGTTGTTGCATAGCCAGACTCCTGAATAAAGGGGTAACAATCAGCTTAATAGAGAATTGAAGTCTTATCTGAGGTATAAATTCACATAATTAATGAAATGGATTCCCTAATCATGATGACTCAGGATCGCCTTAAGGGCATTACGCCGTTTGTGGCCAGCGTCGAACAGGGCAGCTTTACCGCCGCAGCCGCGGTACTGCACCTGACCAGCTCCGCGGTCAGTAAAAGCGTGGCACGGCTTGAAGCGCGGCTCGGCTCGCGGCTGTTTGAACGCACCACCCGCCGGCTGGCGCTGACCGATGCCGGTCAGGCCTTTTATGAAACCTGCACGCGCGTGCTGAACGAGCTGGCGGAAGCGGAATCCGTACTGGCCGCCCAGCGCGCCATTCCAGTCGGACGACTGCGGATTGCCGTGCCCAACACCTTTGGCCGGATGCGGGTGATGCCGCTAATCAACGAATTTTGCCAGCAGAACCCGGAGATGCAAATTGCTCTCTCTTTTTCCGATCGCTTTGTCGATCTGTTTGAGGAAGGCGTGGATATCGCGATTCGTATTGGCGGCTCGACAGATTTTCCGCCCTCGCTGGGCTACCGCTTTTTGGGTAATGAAAGGCTGATCTTCTGCGCTTCGCCGGACTATCTGGCGCAGCACGGCGTGCCTGACTCTTTGCAGGCGCTGACCGAAAGGCGAGCCATTGTTTACGATCGGGTAGATGGCAGCACCAGTCCGTGGCATATCCGCTCGCCGGATGGACGAACGATAACCCGAACCCTGCCTTACCGGATGGCGTTGGGGGATGGCGAAGCCCAGGTCGCCGCCGTGGTAGCCGGACTCGGCGTGGCGCAGATGGCGACCTGGCTGATGGAAAAAGAGTTAGCCAGCGGTGCGCTGGTGCCGATCCTGCCAGAGCTGGCGGTAGAAGGTCTGCCGCTGTTTATCGTCTGGCCGCGCAGAAAGCAGCTGCTGCCGAAGGTCGACGCGCTGCTTGCCACGCTGGATCGGCTGAAAATTAGTCAGTAGCGGGTTTGTTTACGTTAATGCGCCACGGCACGCCGAACTTATCGATCAGCGTACCGAAACCGGCCGCCCAGAAGGTTTCTTCCCATTCCAGCGTGACCTTACCGCCAGCGGATAGATTATCAAACCAACGTTTGCCTTCGGCAGGATCGTTGCTCGACAGGCTAACGGCAAAACCGTTGTAGCTTACCGCTTCCGCGCTGTCGCTCATTTGCAGTTCGCCGTCGCCGATATGCAGCAGCGCGTGCATGATTTTATCATCCGCTGGCTGCTCCGCGGCTGGACTGTTCTGTTTCTGCGGCTGCTGTTTTTTCTCTGCAGGCACGTCACCCCAGGTCATTTTAACCGTCAGTTCGGCTCCCGTAGCCTGCTGATAAAAAGCGATAGCCTCTTCGCAGTTTCCCGAAAAGTATAAATAAGGCGAAAGTTGCATAACATCTCCTTCGTTTTAGGTATGTGCTGAAGAACAAGCTCGAAGAAAGTGTAGCAGGCGACTTAAATCTGGCGCTTAATGACATGTTACTGGTTAATAACATATGCAAAGAAGCCAGAGGATATGCGGTTAATGAATGCCGTATAGCGGCGCGGGAATCGTCGCCGGGAAGGGATATAGTTTCCCAGATTATGAGCGATACAATATTCTTCAAATTGCTTCAACGAATGGACATCACCATGCTAAAAATAGCGAGAGGACTAAAAATAAAGCAAAAAAAAACGGCCAGTTTACTGGCCGTTTTCGATCGTAAAGTCGCTTACTTCTCTTCCATCAACTTTTCAACATCGGCATTGCCCTGATGCTCAGGCACCGTCTTGCGCACCTTCGCCACATCGCTGGCGCTGACCTGCTGCTTCGCGCTGTTGCCCCAGCTGCTGCGGATAAAGTTCACCACGTCAGCGACCTGCTGGTCGTTCAGACGCCAGCCGAAGGCCGGCATGGTGATGCCGGAAGGCGCACCCTTCACGCCCGGCAGCGTGGCACCGCTGAGCACGATATGGATCAGCGAGGTTGGGTCTTCTGCCTGCACCACCGCGTTACCGCGCAGTTCCGGGAAGAAGCGCTTATAGCCACTGCCGTCGGTTTTATGGCAGGCAGCACAGCTGTCGACGTACACCGAGGCACCTGGCTTGCTGTCATCGCCTTTCCACAGGGCTTTCGCCACCGCGTCATCAGACTTGAAGCCTACCTGATTCGGATCGCGCGCGCCCAGCGACTTCAGATAACGGGCAATCGCCGTGGCATCTTCCGGGCTGAGGTGCTGCAGGCTGTGCTCGACCACATCGGTCATGCCACCGAATACGGCGGTCCGATCGTTGCGGCCGGTGCGCAGGAACTGCACCAGATCGTCTTCACTCCAGCGGCCCAGGCCGTCACGGTTATCGCCACGCAGGTTGCTGGCGGTCCAGCCATCAATCGGCGCGCTGCTGCCGGACAGATAGTCACTGCCTTCGCTGTCGTTGAGGGCTTTTTCCTGCATGGTCAGGCTACGTGGCGTATGGCAGGCACCGCAGTGGCCCAGGCCTTCAACCAGATACTGACCGCGTGCCAGCACCGCATCCTGACCTTTGATTGGCTGGAAGGCCTTCACGTCCGGCGCAAACATGCCGCGCCAGATCGCCAGCGGCCAGCGCATCGACAGCGGCCACGGAATGTCGCTGTCCTGATTGGCCTGCGAAACCGGCTGCACGCCATGCATAAAGTAGGCATACAGCGCCTGCATATCTTCATCGCTGACCACCGCGTAAGACGGATACGGCATCGCCGGATAGAGCGTATCGCCATTCTTCGCCACGCCATGACGCACCGCTTTCTGGAAATCGTCGTAGCTGTAATCGCCAATACCGGTTTGCTTATCCGGCGTGATGTTGGTGGAGTAAATATTGCCGATTGGCGTCGCCATCGACAGGCCACCGGCGAACGGCTGGCCGCCCGCTTTGGTGTGGCAGGCCACGCAGTCACCGGCGCGCGCCAGGTATTCACCGCGTTGGATCTGCGCCGCGCCGGAGTCGTCCGCCAGCGCGGCAAAGCTTGCCATGCCCAGTAACAGGGCCGGGATCATCATCTTCATCGGGTTGTCCTTATGCCTGCACCAACGGACCTGGATTTTTCAGGTACTGTTCACGAATCGCTTTAGCTGACCAGTAGGTCAGGGCTGCCACCATGCCGGTTGGGTTGTAGCCCAAACCTTGTGGGAAGGCAGAAGCGCCGGGGACAAACACGTTCGGGACATCCCAGCTTTGCAGATAACGGTTCACCGCACTGGTTTTTGGATCTTCACCCATGATCGCGCCGCCGTTCATATGGGTGGTCTGATAAACGGTGGTGTCGAAGTGCGTGCCGGCCGCTTTTGGTGAACCGCTGATCAGTTTCGGGTTCATCGCTTCGGCAATTTTGTGCATTTTGCCGTGCATAAACTGCGACATCTTGATGTCGTTGTCCTGCCAGTCGAAGGTCATACGCAGCAGCGGCTGGCCAAAGGCATCCTTGTAGTTCGGATCGAGGTCCAGATAGTTGTTGCGATAGGACTGGTGAGCCCCGTGCGCATCCATCGACACGTGATGGGTGTAGTGATCGGCCACGGCGGCTTTCCACTTGCTGCCCCAGTTTGGCGTGCCCGGAGGCGTTGGCAGACCGGAGATAGGCTTCACGCCCGCCTGGTTAACCCACATTGGCGAGCCGCCAACAAAGCCGTATTTGGCGTGGTCAAAGTTATCGGCATTGAAATCATCCAGACCCACGCCCGCACCGCCCGCACCAATAAAGTTATTGGTGAACACGTCCTTATCGAAGAACGCCTTGATGGTGGAGATGTTCTGGTAAGCAAAGTTACGGCCCACGGTCCCTTCATTGGTGACCGGATCGTAAGGCTTACCAATGCCGGACAGCAGCATCAGGTGCACGTTGTGGAACTGGAAGGCGGAGAGGATCACCAGATCGGCAGGCTGCTCAATCTGACGGCCTAACGCATCGACATAGGTCACGCCGGTGGCGCGCTTTTTATCGGCGGTCAGGTTAACGCGCAGCACGTTGGCGTTTTCACGCAGTTCGAACTTCGCTTCCTGACGCAGCGCCGGCAGGATATTGACGTTTGGCGAGGCCTTGGAATACATGTAGCAGGCATAGCCGCTGCAATAACCGCAGAAGTTGCACGGCCCCATCTGCGCGCCATAGGTATTGGTATACGGGCCGGAGGTGTTGGCCGACGGCAGATCGTACGGGTGATAGCCGATGGATTCTGCGGCCTGGGCAAACATCTGCGCCGAGAAGGTGCGCTTCTGTGCCGGCAGCGGGAATTTATCGGAGCGGTCTGGCGCAAACGGGTTGCCCTTGCCCTGACCAATCACCTTGCCTTTTACGCTCCATTCAGAGCCTGAGGTGCCGAACACTTTCTCCGCTTTGTCGAAGAACGGTTCCAGCTCGTCGTAGGTGACGCCGTAATCCTGAATGGTCATGCCTTCAGGAATGAAGTTCTTGCCGTAACGCTCTTCGTAATGGCTGCGCATACGCAGTTCCATCGGATCGACACGGAAGTGCACGCCTGACCAGTGCAGGCCCGCGCCGCCGGTGCCGGTGCCCGGCAAAAATGCCGCCAGCTGACGATAAGGTTGTGCGGTTTGCGCCGAATTGTGGCGGATGGTGACGGTGCTTTTCGACAGATCCTGGAACAGCTTTTTACGGATGTTATAGGTCAGTTCATCAATCACCTGCGGATAGGCGCCGTCCGGATAGGTATCTCGATGCGGGCCGCGTTCCAGCGCCACCACGTTCAGACCGGCTTCGGTCAGCTCTTTGGCCATGATCGATCCTGCCCAGCCGAAGCCGACGATCACCGCATCTACTTTCTTCATTTCGTTTGCCATGGTTATGCTCTTTCCCCACGAATCGATACCGGTGGGAACGGATAACGCTCGCCACGTTCAACCCAGTCCATAAAGTCCGCACGCGCGCCGGGGAAGTTAATCAGCGTCCAGCCGACCATGCCCTGATTGCCGCCGTGGATCGGATCGCTGAAGAACCCTTCACGGGTGTTCTGCAACAGGAAAGAGAAGAAGACTTTGGCCGGAACCTGTTTGAACGCAACGCTGCCCGCTTCGAACGCCTGCAGCAGCGTGTCCTGCTGGTCCGCGCTCAGTTTGGCGAAGACCTTGCCATGCTGCGCTTTCGCGACCGCATCGGCATCTTCCAGCCCTAAGCGGTAAATCTGGCGGGGCACCAGCGGGTACTGATAGCCCAGTTCCTTGTCGGCATCCGGGTGGAAAGGTCCCTGCATATACCAGTTGGAACCAATGGCATACGGCGTATTCATCTGGCGATCGATATATTCCGCCACGCCCGCTTCCAGCGCGCCAGGTCCACGATCGTCGGCCGGGATCAGGCGCGCGCAGGCGGCCTGCACAAAGGCATACTCTTCGGGGGTGAACCAGGTCGGTTGGTAATCACGGGCTTTTTGTGGACCGGATGGCGCGGATTCTTTCGCGGCGGCCGGAGCAGCGGCGGTCAGCGCGCCAATTCCGGTACTGCCGATCGCCATGGCCGGAGCCAGGGTGATGGTTTTCAGCAGAAAGTCCCGGCGGGAGCTTCCTGTGGTTTCTTTCGACATGACATTGCCTTAATAACTTGCGCCTGGTGCTTCGGCTTAGGATTCACGGTTGCTTGCAGTATTTTTTTTATCGGGCACATAACGCGGTTACCGAATCAATGTTACCGGTAACAATGCCATGGAGTTTAACAGGTCTTTTAGCAAAGATTTAGCGCAGGGAAACAAAATGGCACAAATTCATTAACAAGATTTGCATCTGGATATACAAAACCTGACATAAACCCTTAGGATGGAGGATCTGAGTACCGTAAGAACGAGGATTAAAAAGCAATGAGTGAAGTCTGTTCGCCAGGGACGATGCCGTCTGAACCTGCATTCAATAACAATAAGCTTTCCGAACGTATCGATGCACTGCCGGCCTCAGCCGGGCTATGGCGCTTTATCGCCCTGCTCTCGCTGGGTGGGTTTTTCGAGCTGTACGACCTGTTTCAGACCGGCTATATCAGCGCCGGTCTGGTGGCAGAAAATATCTTCCATGTCGGCAGCCAGGGCGTGTTTGGCATCTCCGATCAGGCCGCTTTTGCCTCTTCCACCTTCCTGGGGTTATTCCTCGGTGCCAGCCTGCTGGCGCCCTATGCCGACCGCTTTGGCCGTCGCATCACCTTTATGTGCGCGCTGGCCTGGTACGGCTGTTTTTCGCTGATCATGGCCTTTCAGAACCACGCGGAAGGGATCATTTTCTTCCGTTTCCTGGTCGGCGTTGGGCTGGGCATCGAACTGGTGACCATCGATACCTATCTGACCGAATCGGTGCCGAGCTACCTGCGCAGCAGGGCGTTTGCCTTTGCCTTTTTTGTGCAGTTTCTGTCGGTGCCGGCGGTTGCGCTGATGTCGTGGTGGCTGGTGCCGCAGACGATTCTCGGCCTGACCGGCTGGCGCTGGGTGGTGATTGCCGGGGCGTTATGCTCGCTGGTAATCTGGTTTATCCGAAAAAATCTGCCGGAATCGCCGCGCTGGCTTGCGCAGCAGGGCCGCCACCTGGAGGCGCATAAAGGCGTGACGGCGATGGAGATCCGTTGTGGTAAAACCAGCACCGAACCGGCGGCCGACAGAATCGAAACCGGCGAAATCATTGAAAAGAAAGGTCGCTTCCGCGATATCTGGCGCCCTGAATACCGTCAGCGCACGCTGATGCTGGTGGTGATGAATATCTTCCAGGCGATCGGTTTCTTCGGCTTCGGCAACTGGCTGCCCGCATTGCTGTCCGGCAAAGGCGCGAGTATCACCCACAGCCTGCTGTATGCCTTTTTCATTACCCTTGCCTATCCGCTGGGCTCGCTGATTTGCAGCCGCTATGCCGACAAGATTGAGAACAAATGGCAGATCGTGCTCGCCTCGTTGATGACGGTGGTCTTCGGCACGCTATTTGCGCTGCAAAGCAGCCCGATTTTGCTGATTGTCTGCGGCTTCTGCATCACTTACTCCAACGCCTGGCTGACTTACAGCTATCACGCCTATCAGACCGAGGTGTTCCCGACCTTTATTCGCGCGCGTGCCGTCGGGTTCTGCTACTCGTTCAGCCGTCTATCCACGGTGTTCAGCAGCATTATCATTGGCATGATTTTGCAGGTGGCCGGTGCGCAGGGCGTGATTGCCTTTATCGTGGTCAGTATGGTGATTGTGATGCTGGTGATTGGGATTTTCGGACCGAAGACGCGCGGTCTGGACCCGGAGCGGATCTAAAACCCCGCCCGGTATTGCCTGCATGCGCAGGCAATACCGGCGGCAGGCTTACTTTTCTGCTGAGACTTCGGTAAATCTTTCCGGCGGATTAAACACCTTGAGCCGGGTTTCTGGCGGCTGCGGACGCCCGAAGAAATAGCCCTGGAACAGCGTACAGCCTTCACTTTTCAGCTGTTCAAACTGCTCATTGCTCTCCACCCCTTCTGCGGTAATTTGAATATCCAGACTGCGGCTCATGCCGGTAATGGCGCGAATAATCGCCAGCGCTTCCCGACTGTCCTTCATATCGTTGATAAACGACTTATCAATTTTGATTTTGTCGAACGGGAAGGATCGCAGATAGCTGAGCGATGAATAGCCGGTGCCAAAATCATCCAGCGCGATGCGCACGCCCAGCGCCTTCAGCTTCTGCAAGGTGCGGATATTCACCAGCGTGTTGTCGAGCAGCACCGACTCGGTGATCTCCACTTCCAGCCGACCCGGCTCCAGTCCGGACTCTTTCAGCGCCGCTTCCACCACCGACACCAGCGAGCTGTTTTTAAATTGCAGCGGCGACAGGTTAACCGCCACGCTCTGGTGCGCCGGCCAGTTGGCGGCCTCGCGGCAGGCTTCATACAGGGCATAAGCGCCCAGGCTGTGGATTAATCCCGTTTCTTCGGCAATCGGGATAAAGTCCATCGGCATAATCAGCCCTTTTTCCGGGTGATGCCAGCGCATCAGCGCTTCATAGCCGATGATTTCGCGACCGTGATTGTTGGTAATCGGCTGATAGTAGAGGCGCAGATGCTTATGGGTGATGGCATCGCGCAGGTCGTTTTCAATCATGCGACGCAGATTGGCGGCTTCGCCCATTTGCACCGAGAAGTGTTCGAAACGGTTACGGCCATTGCGTTTGGCTTCATACAGCGCCATATCGGCACAGCGCAGCAGCTGCTCCGGCGTCGCCAGCTCGGGACCGCCAATCGCGATGCCGATACTCAGCCCGACCGAGAGGTTATGGCCATCGACGTTAAACGGCAGTTTGGTCACTTCAATCAGCCGGTGAGCAATCGCGTCGGCTTCCTGCTGATGGGTCAGGCCGGGCAGCACAATCGAGAATTCGTCGCCACCATTCCGCGCCAGCGTATCGACATCGCGCAGCACCCCGCGCAACCGGCTGGCTACGGCGCGCAACAGATCGTCGCCGACCTGATGACCAAGCGCATCGTTGACGTTCTTAAAGTTATCGAGATCCAACCCCAGCGTGGCGGTCAGTTTCCCGGCCTCGCGATCGGCACGCAGCGCCTCATTCAGCCGCTGGCTGAACAGCACGCGGTTCGGCAGGCTGGTGAGGTTATCGTGATGCGCCATATGGTGAATACGCGCATCGGCGGCACGCTGATCGGTGACGTCATCAGCAATCAGCAGCACGTAGTTGGTGCGCGCGTCGTTGCCGCGAATAATCGATGCCGAGGCGGAGATAATCCGCTCGCCGCCACGGGTATTTAATAGCTGTTCGTTTTTATGCAGCCCTTCGAAGCGCTGCGCGGCAGTGGAAAGCTGGGTGAAATAGTCGCCCATTTCAGAAGTCAGGCATTCCACCAGTTTTTTGCCGCTCATCTGTTGCTGAGTCAGCCCCAGCAGCTGTTCGGCCTTGTTGTTCATCAGCAGGATTTCGCGCGAAACCACATCTTCCACAATCACCGAAGAGGGAATATTGGCGATGATAGTGTCGAGGAATTTCGACAGCGATGCCGTCCTGGCGCTGTTCTGCTCGGCCAGATCCTTCGCCCGTAAAATCTGCTGCTCATATTCCCGCACTTCGGTGCAGTCGCGGGTGATTTTGGCGTAGCCAATCAGCTGACCACTGTCGTTATGGATGGCGTCGATCACTACATGGGCCCAGAACGCGCTGCCATCTTTGCGGTAGCGCCAGCCCTCGTCGTCAAAGCGACCGCTGGTTTCAGCCAGTTTCAGGTTGGTTTCGGGCAGGTGCGCCAGGCGATCCTGCGCACTGTAGAAACAGGAGAAGTGCTTACCGACAATTTCGTCGGCGGTGTAGCCTTTGGCCCGCCGCGCACCGGCGTTCCAGTTCACCACCAGGCCATTCGGATCCAGCATGTAGATAGCGTAATCGGTAACGCCTTCCACCAGCAGGCGGAACACCTGCTCCCTTTCACGCTGCTCGACCAGCAGACGCTGTTGTTCGGTGCAGTCGCGGGTGATTTTGGCGTAGCCGATCAGCTTACCGTCGTCGTCATGAACCGCATCAATCACCACGTGGGCAAAGAAAGCGCTGCCGTCTTTGCGGTAGCGATAGCCCTGCTCTTCAAAGCGTCCGGTGCGGTGCGCGGTCCGCAGGTTGGCTTCCGGCACTTTCGCCAGCCGATCCTGGGTGCTGTAGAACACCGAGAAGTGTTTGCCGACGATCTCATCGGCGGTATAGCCTTTCGACCGGGTGGCACCGGCGTTCCAGTTCACCACGTTGCCTTCGGCATCCAGCATGTAGATGGCGTAATCTTTGACGCCATCCACCAGCAGGCGAAATTTTTCTTCATGCGCGCGCTGCCCGGCCTGGGCGGCCTTTTGTTCGGTGCAGTCGCGGGTAATTTTGGCAAAGCCAATCAGCGTGCCGTCTTCCGCGCGCACGGCATCAATGATCACATGCGCCCAGAAGGCGCTGCCGTCTTTGCGGTAGCGCCAGCCTTCCACTTCATAACGCCCGGTGCGGCTGGCGGTTTCCAGCCCATGCTGCGGCAGGCCTTTGGCGCGGTCCTGTTCGCTGTAAAACAGCGAAAAGTTTTTCCCGACAATTTCTTCCGGCAGATAGCCTTTGGCGCGCTGTGCGCCGGCATTCCAGTTGGCGACGGTGCCATCCGGCTTGAGCATATAAATTGCGTAATCCACTACGCTCTGTACCAATAAGCGGTACATCACATCGCTATTTTCTGTCATGGTCTTTTCGCCTGGTTGCTGAAGGTCTGGACGGGTATTTGCCTGTTCAGACCCCTGGCTTTCAAGTGCGTCAGGGCTTGACGCCAATGGGCTCAACGCTGCCGTTTATCAGCAGGCTGTCTGTTTTTTCTAAGAATATTCTTAATAGCTATAAACTGAAAAGCGCTGTCAATTCAAGCGATTTCCGATGAATGTCAGAGGTTCTTTTCTGTTTATCGGCATTGTTTAAAAAACATTCAGCGTTTATTTAAGGCTGACACTTTCGGAAACAACCGCGATAAGATTGTTCACAGCAAAAAGCGTTATAAAAAAGAGCACATTATTTGGAGTCATTATGTTCAAATCATTTTTTCCCCGACCGGGGCTGTTTTTTGGAAGTGTCGTGCTCTGGAGTGCCCTGGCCATTTTGTTATGGTTTGCGGGTGCCAGTACCTGGATGACTCACTTTTCGGCCTTAGCTGGCAACGCGCAGGAACCGTTACCGAATAACGCGCTGCGCTTTATTGCCCCCAGCGCGCTGGCTTTTTATCTCTACTATCTGCTGGTGGTAGCGATATTTTATGCCTTCTGGGCCATCGTCAGTCCGCATCCGTGGCAGCGATGGTCGATTCTGGGTTCGGCGCTGATTATCTTCGCCACCTGGTTTTCGGTGCAGGTCAGCGTGGCGGTGAATGCCTGGTACGAGCCTTTCT
>LIDZ01010805.1_pt11 | contig 30307 bp, 28 predicted proteins | sample 644651 | NCBI WGS metagenome assembly LIDZ01 (sample SAMN03856242, study PRJNA289617) | food metagenome | isolation source: wine grapes on drying loft during traditional withering process | host: Vitis vinifera cv. Corvina | place: Italy: Gargagnago di S. Ambrogio di Valpolicella | collected 2014-01 | reverse complement strand
CCCGACGGCGAGCCACGCTACATCCGCATGCGCTTCAATCAATCGCTTCGCGGTCTGACGGTTAACGCGGCGGTGGACTTCCTCGGGGTCAATATCGGCAAGGTGGTGTCGGTCGATCTGGACTACGATCCGGCCACCAAGACCTTCCCCGGCATCGTTGGCGCAGTGATCTATCCCAAGCGCCTGGGGGCGGCCGAGTCCAAGCTCAAGGAACTCGGCGGTTCGGGTGATGAAGAAGAACAGTCTGCCCGGGTATTGGGTGCCTTCGTGGCCAATGGTCTTCGCGCTCAGGTGCGTAACGGCAACCTGCTGACCGGCCAGCTGTACATCGCCATGGAGTTCGATCCAAAGGCGCCAAAGGTCGCGTTCAACGCCAAGGCCCGACCGCTGGAGATTCCGACCGTGCCGGGCAGCTTCGACAAGCTGCAGGAGCAACTGCAGGCATTCGTCGAGAAACTCAGCAACTTGCCGATCGACCAGTTGGCGGGCAACCTCAACGGCACCCTCAGCGAATTGCAGAAAACCCTCAAGCAGGTCAACAGCAGCGTGTTGCCGCAGATGCGTGGCACCTTGCAGCAGGCCGAGAAAACCCTGGGAACTGCCAACGACTCGTTTGCCGAAGATTCACCCGCGCGTCAGCAATTGGGGCAGGCCATGGATGAAGTGCAACGTACCGCGCGTTCGGTGCGGGTCCTCACCGACTTCCTCAGCCGCCATCCGGAATCGCTGATTCGTGGCCGCACGGGCGACGCAGCGCCACGTTCGTTCAACGCCCCGTCCTCGTCCCGAGCCATTGATCCGGAGCCAAAACAATGACCTTGCGCCTGAAACTGATGGTACTTGCCGCAGCAGTGGGCCTGGGTGCCTGCACATCGACCCAGACCCACTACTACACGCTGATCGCGCCGATGAGCGCGACGAGCACGGCCGCCAGCAAACCCATGCCGTTCCAGTTCGAGATGCTGCCGGTGATCATGCCGGTGCAGGTCGACCAGCCGCCGCTGGTGGTTCGTCAGGGTAACGGCAGCCTGGCCATTCTGGACACCGAACGCTGGGGATCACCTCTGGGCGACGAGTTTCACGATGCGCTGACCCCGCAGCTGGAGCACCGCTTCGGCAGCCGCGACATGGCCGGTTTGCCGAAAAACAGTGATCAGCCGACGCTGTCGATCCGCACCGACGTGCGGCGTTTCGAGTCGATGCCCGGCAACTACGCCCTCATTGATGTGGTGTGGACACTCGGGCTTCGCGATGCTGGCGCCACCGCGGGCAGTAAACGGCGGAGCCTGACCTGCAGCAGCGTGATCCGCGAGCAGGCAGGTGAAGGCATGGAAAATCTCATCATTGCCCACCAGAAAGCAGTTGCCCGGCTGGCAGACAAGATCGCTGCAACGGCCACGAACTGGACAGCACAGCCCTCCTCGCGCTGCCTGTAAACCTTGCGGGAGGTCTACGCAAAAGACCTCCCGATTTCGTCCCCTTCAGCCTGAAACCCTTGTGCCAGCCGCATGGACGCCGCCGCTCAAAGCGTTCAATTCGGTACAAAAATGTATCACCCTGCCGGATTCCTACGTACACTCTGCCATCTGTCTGGTACGTTAGTACCTGATTGGACCGAACACTCAACTCCTCGCCCTTACAGGGATGTCTGATCAGTCCACGCCAGAAACGCTTGTTAACCCTGACTGTAGCGGTGCACAGTTTATCGAGGACAAACGGATGACAGGGATCGGACCACGACTTAGAAAGGAACGTTTGCGCCTCAAGCTTTCGCAAAGTGCACTGGGCGCGATAGGTGGCGTGGAAACCAATGCCCAGGGCAACTACGAAAATGGCGTCCGCTCTCCCCGTGCAGATTATCTGTCCAGCATTTCGAATGCCGGAGTGGATGTTGCCTATGTGGTCACCGGCCTCAGTGCTACGCGTAATGTCCCCGCTGTCATAACGTCGGACAGCCACAGCTGTGGCCCGCTCAACCGCGTCGTCGAACGCTTGCACGGCAACCTGCACGACGTGACCCAGAACCTTTACCTGTTCACCCGTTTGGTGGAATCCTGCTCAAGACCGGACTTTCAGGAACACATTGAACTGGAAAGCATCAAGAAAGAGGCCGAAGAGATTACACTCGCCACCGTGCGTTTGATCTACAAGACCTCACGTCTTACATGATCATTGGGTCGACCACTTGAAAGGCAGACCCCGCCTGTTTCACTGCATTCTTTACTCTGCACTGCGAGCTGACTGACGCGGATGACAAAGGCGTTCGACTGCACTGACTAAACCGTCCTGACAATCTTGAATACCCCACCGGTGAAAACCAACAGCCTCGCAACGCCCCCCACAGCACAAACGATCCTGATCTAAAGATCAGATGACGTGAGCAGATATAGCCTGTAATGCCCTTGAGATTAAAAGCAATATGACTTCATTGTTCAAAATTTGAGCGTTGAATCCGCCGCTTCAGGTCAACTGTTTCGCATTCTGATTGATGGCAATAAGCCGCTCGTTGTTCAAGAAAAGCGAACGACAATGAACCTTGATTCCGACCGCCTATTCAAGACAGTCAATCTACAACTAATACACCGTCACACCTCCCACCACTAAAATACGCGCCTTTTATAAGAGCGTGCGACACGGTAGTTATCGTACAACCCACACGAACTGAAACAGTGAGCGCAGCACTGAGCGTACACGACCATGAGAATGTGATTTGAATTAATAAAATTAACTTACGTGGAGGCTCTAAAAAAAAGCGAAATATTTTTTATTTGAAAACAACACCTTACACTTTTAATGTTAATTTTTGATGACATAAGGGGTTGCAGGCGAAGTCCGTATCGTCTAATTTTTTTCCAACCTGATTAATGAACAGCCGCCAACTTTTTTGCTGAAACACCTAGCAGCCTATTCGACAAGGTTATTGTGATTTGCCCTTCAAGGCATCGAATCCGAGTTAGCAAAGTAGCGACCGGCCTGCGGCATTCGCTACGTTGAAATGGAGTTCCCATGAGCACTAACGCCAGCCACTTTTTAAATTTTTATTTACCGACAAGAATCATATTTCAGGCCAATGCCTTGTGCACGGTTCGGCAGCGACTTGCATCGGCTGACAAAAAGAAAGCCTTACTTATCATGACCCAAGGCAGCCACCAGCGCGTGCCCGTCATCAACGAGTTGCTCAATCAAACAGGTGAACCCGAGCTGATACCCTATGTGCTGGATCGCTCATTCAAAGCATCGACTGAAGAGCTCCAGACAGTCAAAGCGTTCCTGAAGCAGGATAACTACGACGCCATCGTTTCTATCGGCGGGGGCAATGTTCTCGACTTTGCCAAGGTCGTCGCTATTTGTCTGGACGAACACGTCGATATCACCACCGTCGTGGGCAGTACCTTTGAAAAGGTTACTGGCCGACTTTTTCATATTGCCATTCCTACGACATTTGGCACAGGCTCGGAAGTCACCAAAGGCGCCATCATTCATGACGTTGAACGTGGTATCAAAGATGGCGTGCGCGGCGATGCCCTCTTTCCGGACGAAGCACTGATCGACCCTGAGCTGGGCAAGACGTTGCCTGATAACGTTCTGAGAGAAACAGTGTTTGACAGTTTTACCCATGCCTTCGAAGCCACTCAGGCAGTCAAGCGCAACCGGTTGATGGAAAGCATCGCTCATGAAGCGCTGATCACGATCAACAGAAGCGTTGCCCGTTATGCCGCCCATCACTTTGATAATGAGTTTTACCATGACATTGCCTATGGGGCATTACTGGGCGGGCTCTGTGTAGCCCATGTCGGAACGTGCCTGCCTCATCGCTTCGAGCAGGCTTTTGCCCCCCTCTACACGCTGTCTCATGGCGCAGGTCTCGCCGCGTTCTATCCCAAATGGGTGGCGCTCCTGGACGAGCATAACGTTGCTCAGCGCCTGCCGCAGTCGGTTAACCAGTTCGACTCGCTTAGTGATTATGTCAACCACCTCTTGCGTGACCTGCGACTTGACCAGTTACAGGATACGTTAAAAGAAACTTCCCTATCGGCGGCGAGCGTGGCATCCCGAATAACGGGGAATACTGCGAACGATCCACTGGTCCATCAACTGGGCAGCGCAATGACAACACGACTTCTGCAACAGATCACAGGACATTAATCATGCATTATTCTCTGATATGTACAGGAAAGGGCAAGCAGCACTATGCTCCCGAGTTATCGGAACCCGTGCCGTGTGACTTTCTGCGCCTGGAAGTTAACTTTGCGACCATTTGTGGCTCTGATTACATGGTCTTGCAAGGCACTCATCCGTATAAAAAATACCCTGCGATTTTGGGACACGAGTTGGTTGGCAAGGTGGTTCAAAACAGTGAAAACTCCCGTTTTCAGTGTGGCGAACTGGTCACTGCGCTGTCCTACGGTTCATGCGGACGCTGCGATTACTGTCAAAAGCGATTGACCAATCATTGCAGTGAGAAGATCACCTATAACACCGCAGGCAGTAGTGGTGCATTTAGTCGGCATATGGACGTGCATGAAAGCTCACTGGTTGCAGTCCCTGAGGACGCGGCGCCACATGACTTCGTGCTCGCCGAACCGCTGAGCATCGTGTTACATGCCCTGCAAAAGGTGAGTGTTCAGGCATCTGATAACGTTCTGATCATCGGTGCCGGTGCCATGGGGCTGCTCAGCGCTATTGTTTGCCGAGAAGTACATGACGTTTCGAACGTGACATTGCTTGAGACCCATCCGTCTCGCGGGGCGTTTGCCAAGTCGTTGGGTTTTCTCAACGCAGCGCAGTTCGGAGATATTCCGCAGAACAGCGTAGACCTGATTATCGTTGCGGGCGGCAGTGCTCTGGATTTCGACCAAGCGTTATCACGCTTGAACATCGGCGGAACGTTAGTGCTAATTTCATACTTCGACAGCCCCAGTCAGTTGGATATGAATACGATTGTCCGCAAGGAAATCAGACTGGCAGGATCATTTCTTAGCACCCTTGATGATCTGAACAGTGCCGTTGAAATGATCAAACACTCACAGCAGGCGGCGTCGTTGCTAAGCAAGGTGGTTGTTGAACATATTTCCTTCGCGCAGCTAAAGGATTTCATGCAGCGTACAGACACCATCGGAAAAACCATCGTTGCGTCACCAGGAGTCATCTCATGACACTTAAAGCCGTCGTCATTGGAGCCACTGGCTGGACGGGTGCTGAAATCATTCGCCTGCTCGACATGCATCCACAAGTAGAAGATATCTATGCAGTCTCTCGTGAGCCTGATATTTCGCTGGAGTCCATACACCCTAACCTGACCGGCATCAATAAAAAAACGCTGCAGTTAAATCAATTGAACGACGTAGAGGCTGATTGTGCCTTCATTTCCTTACCGTCCGGCGCGGCGCATGACGTGGCCTTGCAATTGAGCAAAACCAGGACGCGAATCATCGATCTGGGTGCAGATTTTCGGTTTTCGGCGCCACGACAGTTTGAAACGATCTACGGCAAACCTCATGGTGCACCCGCTTTGCAATCGCAGTTTACCTACGGGTATGTGGAAGAATATAAAGACCGGATAAGCGACAGTCGCTATGTCGCCAACCCTGGCTGCTATGTCAATGCTGCGCTTTGTGGTCTCGTGCCCTTGATCAAAGCCAATATGGTCGATACGCGAAGCATTTTCATCAGCGCCGTCAATGGCACATCAGGCGCCGGCAATAGCGGAATGAAAGAGCTTTTACATTACAACATGTTTGCCAACATGCTGGCGTATTCACTCAATGGGCATCGTCATACCGCCGAGATCAAGAATATCATTCATGCGACCACCGGTGCGGACGCTGAAGTTTCCATGGTCACGTCGCACGGTAATTTCACCCGCGGCATATTCATGGTTCAGGCGATGAAACTGGCACCCGGTATCTCATTGGACCGCCAGAAAATTCTGGATTATCTGCACACCTATTATCAAGACAACCCTTTTATCTTCGTCACCGGTCAACACCAGCAATCAAAAGGCATTGAAAAAAATTACGGCCTCTACCCGCAGCTGTCAAAGGTTATAGGCTCTAACGCCTGCCACCTGTCAGTGGACATTGTTCCTGAAACCCGAGAACTCCGAATTGTCAGTGTCATTGATAACCTGGTGAAAGGGGCTGCGGGAACCGCCATTCAAAACATGAACATCATGATGGGCTTTGATCAAACAACAGGATTGAGCAGCTATGGCCTCTAAACTTGACGTACTCATTGTCGACCCTATTCACAGCCACTTGAAGGCGTATCTGAACAGCCATCATAACGTGACTGTCAAATCCCCTATTAGCAGAAAGGAGCTGCTTGAATGCATCGAAGATGTTGACCTTTTGGTGCTTCGCAGTGGTGCTCAGGTGGACCGCGAACTGCTGGGGCGTGGTAAACGATTATCAACGATCGTTCGTGCGGGTACAGGCACCGATAATATCGATCTTGATGCCGTTCAGCAGAGAGGCATCGACTTTTATAACACACCCAGTACCAACGCAAGGTCGGTGGCCGAGTTGAGCTTCGGGCTCATGCATTGTCTTTACCGTCATATAAAAAGAGCAAGCGTGGAGATAGAGAAGAACCTTTGGAACAAGAAAGCTTTTCAGGGATTTGAATTATCGGACAAGACACTGGGCCTGGTGGGCTTTGGCAGCATTGGTCAAAACATTGCAAGCATTGCCAAAGGCTATGGAATGAGCGTGCACTGCAAGGCGCAGTATTATTCGCAAGAGCGCGCTTCGGCACTACAGCTTCACTCCATTTTCCTGCATGAAGAGCTTGATACGCTTCTCTCGGCCAGTGACATCGTTGTTGTTTGCTGTCCTTACGGGGAGCAGACCAAAAATCTGATTGCCCGCCATAACCTGCCGCGCCTCAAAAGCTCTTCCATTCTGATCAATGTGGCGCGCGGAGGCGTTGTCTGCGAAGAGGACCTTTACCACACCTTGGCGAGTCGACAACTCTATGCCGCCGCCAGTGACGTGTTTGTAAACGAGCGTCAGCCTTCCCCCCTGTTCACGCTCGATAACTTCGTCGGAACACCTCATATCGGCGCCATGACTCACGAATCGCAGAAAAAGATAGCGGACCTGATCATCGATTATCTGGAAGAGAAAAAGCTGACTCATTACCCACCGAGCGCCGATCTCGCGACCTATGCGGTCGGCCATATTTAAGTGCACAACAACCCCTGTTAAAAAGGATGTCGATCATGAGTATTCAAGCGAAATTACTGGCTAACGAAAAAACCCAGTTCATGGAAGCCCATAATGGGCTCAGTGCCAAAATTGTCGAGCAAACCGGTTTCGAAGCCATCTGGGCATCGGGGTTATCAATGAGCGCCTCCATGGGGCTTTCTGACCGTAACGAGGCGTCCTGGTCGCAAGTATTGAATGTGCTGGAGCAAATGTCAGATAACGTTGATATTCCCATTTTGGTGGACGGCGACTCCGGATTCGGTAACTACATCAATGTGATTCGTTTCGTGAAGAAGCTTAAACAGATTGGTGTCCACGCCGTGTGTATTGAAGACAAGCTTTTTCCGAAAACCAACTCCTTTATTGGTGAACATCAAGACCTGGCACCCATACACGAGTTCAGTAACAAGATAAAAGCAGCCAAAGATACAGGGGGCAGCGCATTCACAGTCGTCGCGCGCGTGGAGGCGCTCATCTCCGGAAAGTCGATGGAGGAAGCGCTTGAGCGAGCACACGCCTATAGAGAAGCCGGCGCCGATGCGATACTCATCCACTCCAAGAAAAAAGAGGCGCATGAGGTCTTTGAGTTCGCCACGCGTTGGGCAGGCAAATCTCCCATTTTTGCGGTACCCACCAAATACTACCGAACTGATTACAGCGAGTTCGTTCGTCACGGCGTCAACAACCTGATCTGGGCAAACCACCTCATACGCAGTTCCATACGTAGCATGAAAGAAACGGCGCAGAAGATTTATCAGGAAAAATCCCTGATCAATATAGAAAATACGGTGTCGTCGCTTGAGGAGCTGTTCTCACTGACCAACGAGCGATACATGGACGAGCTGGAAAGTCTTTACAACAAAACCACGCGCTGAGTGCGGATCAAACAGTCCTTTCAGTTTATCCACCCTTGCGTTGTTGTTATAACGGTACAACGTTGTATAACGCCTCTCTACCCGGCTGTCGCACAGGACACGCCTATTGGAGTTCCATATGATTAATATCGCTATTATCGGTGGTGGGCCCAATGGTATGTATTTTCTGAATGGAATTTACAGCCTGCTCAAGAATCGTAATGATCAACCGGTCAGCATCTCGCTGTTCGACAAATATGGAAACTTTGGTTCGGGGTGGGCACACTCACCGAATCAAGCCAAAACCAGCATGTTGAATCGTATTGTGGGCCAACTGTCATTCGCTCCGGACGGTACCAATACCGTACACACGCTGCTGCCTGCCTGCCCGCGGATTACCTTCAGCGACTGGCTGCAGAGAAAATACAGAGAAACACATGATCAGCGTTACAAAAAATCAGCGGACGAATTCCCGACGCGTGAGCTATATGGCGAATCGTTGTGTGAGATTTTCCGCGAGCTGGTTTCTGACCTGCAGGATGCCGGCGTAGAGGTCAAGCTTCTTACCGAGAATGTAGTGAGCGTCACCAAGACCGGCGAGAGGCGTTATCAGGTGGTGACCGAAAAAAACACGATACCAGACGCTTTCGATCTGGTAATGCTTGCCACAGGGCACCAGGAATCCCACGATAACTTTACGCTCGCACCGGTCCTCAAGAAACATATTGAGTATCATAATTTTGCTTATCCTCTGTTCGACGTTCCGGAATGGAAAAGCAAGCGTATCGGCGTTATTGGCATGGGCCTTACCGCAATCGATACCCTTCTTTACTACACCGAAAACAAGGGCGGCACGTTTTACAGAGAAGACGGGCAATTACGTTATCGTCCATCGGGCAATGAGCCCAAACGCCTGTTTGCACTCAGCCGTTCAGGCTACTTCACCTACAGCAGGCCGCATAATCTCAAGGAAGTAGACCTCGCCAAATACGAACATACGGGCTATTTCTATACGCGTGCGCTGGTGGATGCGCTGCGTGATCGGCTGGGCTCTCCAGCGCATACCGAAAGCTCCCGGGACAATCATCGCCATCAACTGGATTTCGATGTGCACGTGTTTCCTGTGCTCATGCTGGAACTTCAGCTGTGTTACTACCGAATATTGTTCGGACCGGAATTGTTGCGCGTCATGGTGGAGAAAAGCGTTCCCTTGGTCGATGCCTTCATTGCCGGACACAATCAGCATAACAGGCAAAAAGAAACAGCGATTGCCTGGCTTACCCGAGCAGTAGAAAACATTGCCCATGAAGCCGTCTTTAAAGTCAGTCGTTTTCTGCACGAGGGTACCGCATCAACGATAGAAGGTATTCCGATCGAAACGCTGGTGAATAGATATATTGAGGTGCTGTACGGCCAGCAGCCCAGTTCCGAACTGTCTACTTTCGAGGCCGCACAACAGGCACTGGCCCGTCCAAGCCCTTGGGGGCACAGCAGCGCACCCGAGGCACACCTGTTCAATTGGGACTTTATCGTCGATCCCATAACGCATATGGATTTCCCGACGTCGACACCGTGGCGTGAAAGGCTGCTCAGTTTCATGAAATGGGACCGACTGCAGTCCGAGCAAGGCAACCTCGATAATCCTTACAAGGGTGCCTGCGACGATGTATTTCGCGATTTGCGTCAGACGGTGGTATACGCCGTGGATTTCGGCGGTATCACACCCGCCTCTTACAATCGAATGTTGAAGGATTTTTATGCCGTCCATAACCGGGCAGCCAATGGCAACTGTATTGAACTGATGGAGAAAATCGAAGCGCTCATTACGGCAGACATTATCGACGTTACCTACGCCAAGGCCAATATTCAAATTGATAATGACGTGGTGTGGCTTCATAGCCTGAGCGACCCAGGAGCGTTCACCACGCTCGATGTCATGATTGACGCCAAACTACATAATTTTGATATCAAGAAAGCTAAAAACCCTCTTTTCGCCAATCTGGTAGAGCAAGGGATCGCGTCTTATTGGGTTCACAAGGATTGCCACGGCGTTGAGGTAGCCTTGTCGGGGTTCAATATCACCCGGGAGTTTCAGTTTATTAATTCGCACGGCAAGAAGGAACGGGTTTTTTGCGTGGGCCAGCCGTCCGAAGGCATCATGTTTTTTCAAAATGGCTCTATCAGACCCAATGTCAATCACCACGTCGCCAATGACATTCTGTCGTGCCTGAATGCAGTCAACCGAGAGTTGCTGGATCTTGCGATCAGCGAGTCGACGAATAAAAAGCCGTCGCTGACTTTGCCCTGAGGGCCGACCAAGGCGATCAGAAAGACCGAACGCCTTGGTATTCGCCTCTCCACGGACCGCTAATTTTTAACCTTTTTTAGTGCGAGACTGAATATGTACATGTATCCCTTCTCCGAATATAAGGCTGATGTGCCCAAGGTCATCTCCGGGCAGGGCGTCTGGCTTTTCGATGAACAAGGCAACGGCTACATCGACGCCTCTTCAGGTCCAATGACTGTCAACCTGGGGCATTGTCACCCTACTATTATCAACGCGATGCAACGTCAGGTCGAGCGCCTTCATTTTGCCTATCGGCTACACTTTCGCAGTGATGAGGCCGAACAGCTGGCAGCTCGCCTGGTCGAGCTATCGGACGATAACAAAGGTTACGCCTTCTTTCTAAACGGTGGCTCCGAAGCATCCGAAGCCGCTTATCGTATTGCTTTGGACCACTATCGCTATCAAGGAAAAGACCAAAAAAATGTGGCGCTGGGTCGACGTATTACTAATCACGGCAATACCATCCAATCGCTGGAGTACGGTGATGACAGAGCGCGAAAGGTCAATCTGCTCGGCAGCGCCATTGACCCGAGTATCAGTGAAGTAAAACTTCCTCCCTGTTATTGCCTTCACTGCCCCATGGGCAAAGCGCCGCAGAACTGCCAGCTGGAATGCGTAACCGAATCACTGGACATTATTGATCGCTTCGGCGCTGATCGCATTGCCTGCATCTTCATAGAACCGGTTACCGCTTCTTCCGGCGGCGCGCTGGTTCCTCATGAACGCTACATGCGCGAACTGAAAGCCGGCCTTGTGGAGCGCGATATCCTTCTGATTGCCGATGAAATCGTCACGGGGCTCGGACGCACCGGTGAATGGTTCAACATGAAAACCTGGGACACGGAGGCTGATATCACTATCGTCGGCAAGGGACTGGGTGCAGGGTTTACGCCAATATCAGGTTTGCTGGTGTCGCGGAGCATTGGGAAACAACTTGCCAGCCACAATCCGCCCCATTTCATTGGGCATACCTACTCTGGAAATCCGTTATCCACGGGCATCGCACTGTCCGTGCTGAACACGGTCGAGCACGAGGTAGGATTGCAGGCGATCAGACACAAAGGTCGTTACCTCAGGGAAACACTTGTAGAACGGCTGAGCAATCTTCCCTGCATTGCCGACATTCGTGGCCAAGGGCTTCTTTGGGCGGTGGAGACAACCCTGAACAGAAGTCTGGCGCAGAAATTCATCCATTGTGGCCATGAGCATGGAATCAATCTGTATGCCTGTCGTTTATCGGGAAAGGATGGGCAGGCACTGACGTTCCTGTTTACTCCACCGTTCATCATTACCGAAGGCGAAATTGATGAATTGGTTGACCGATTCAGAAAAGTATTCGACCACGCCCTATGAGTACACAACCTGCTCTCCTCTACAGTGCTGGCATCAATATCAACCCGGGTGTGCACGAGCACCCCAGGATTGATGAAGATGTTTCCTCGCTGATACCGCTGCTCTCGAATGAACGGCGGATCATCATTCTGAATCACCAGGGGGACTTCAAAAAAGGTACAGCGCAACAGACACCGTGGCTCGCAACGCTGCTGGCCCGGAGACTGGGCCGGCCAGTGGCTTATCTGGACGATTGCGTAGGCCAGAAATCACTCGAATATGCACGCCGCATGGCACCAGGCTCGATAGCCCTGTTCAGCAACACTCGTATTTACCCACAAGAACAGAACAACGACAGGGATTTTGCACGACAGTTGGCCGCACTGGGAAGCAGCCTGGTGATCGGAGGATTTTGCAAATTACACCGCAAAAATGCCTCCAATGATGCAATAAAAGAGTTTTTACCCTGGCAGTATTCGCACGGGGTGGAAAGCCAGCTTCGCGCTCTTCAGCACCTGTATGAAACGCTCTACAGGCGGCAACGAACTCTCTTGCTGCTGGGCGGCAATAAAGTAGAGAAAGTCGACTTTTTGGTGTCACACCAACAGCGTCTGAACGTGCATGCAATTATTGCAGGAGGCGCAGTGTTGAATAGCGTGCTCCACGCACTGGGCCTTCCGATAGGTCGCTCGATTTACTACCCACTGACGCTTCCCCACGACGTGTTGCGCAAGATTCATTTGCCGGAGCTGCTGCTGGTAGAGAATGAGCGTGGTGCCGTTGTACCGCGTGCCCTTCAGGCCGTGAAAGCAGATGACAACATTATCGACTTCGTCATCGAAGAACGTATTTTTAATGAGATTGAACGCACACCCGAAAAGTTTTCATTCTTCGCTGCGGGCCCTCTCAGTACGACGGCAAGTCAACATTCGCACCGCTGCTATCGTCGACTGGAACAAGCGGGCGTGAAGGGCTTATTCATGGGGGGCGATACACTTACCGAGGTGAAGACATTTTCCAGCCTTTCCTCGGGTGGCGGCGCCGCCTTACAGTTTTTCTCGTCATCAGGTGCTCTTCCCTCCTGCAAGGAGCACTCATGAGCAGACCTCCGGTCATCGCCGCCAGTCTGATGCGTGTCCATAGGCATTGTGCTCAGGAACTGCTCGGGACGCTGTTGATTCGTCTGGTGTATTTCATCGCTTACCCCTATATGGTCATTATTTTCGAGCAGCAGTTCTCGCTTAATCAACTTGAGTCCGGCGCCCTGCTGTTCACCGCGACCCTGTCCGCATTCTTTGCGACCCAGCTTGCCGGAAACGCTATCGATGCGGGCAACTTGAGGACGGCACTGGTGGTGTCGAGCCTGGTTCTGGCTTCAGCCATTGCCATGCTCATGACACTGAAGCTGACCGTCGTTGTAATAGGGCTCATGGGACTTACCATCTCTACCCGCACCCTGGAGATGGGTTTCAAGGTCAACCTCAGCGACCGTGCGCCGAATGAGGTTATCGAAATGGCACACAGCGCACGTTACTACTACGTCAACATAGGCGGTGCAATTGCGCCGGCACTGGTAGCGCTTGCCGGCATCCACAACCGCGATGTGCTGCTTTATGGTTGCCTGGCCTGTGCGTTCATCATTACGTTGTACGCCTGCCTGAATGTTTTTCCGGGCGTAAAGAAAAAACAACGTATCGCCCTGACGGCAGGGCTTCAGGTCATTTTCCAGGACAAGACTTTTCTGGCACTGTGCGCGTTCTGCGTGCTCTGTTATCTGGTGATACACAGCAACGATATCGTTCTGTTGATGCTATTGAACAGTCAGTTCCCCCCCACGCACGCGATCCAGCTCTATGCAACCCTTCAGATCATCAATACGGTGATGGTTGTGTTCATGTACTTCAGTATCAACCAGGCGCTTCAACGCCTCACTCTGAGACAGCGAATATTTCTCGCGCTGAGTCTGTTGATCGTTAGCCAGGTCATTGTGTTCTCCTGCTCTCTGGACTCTTACGCTGCCCTGCTGCCCTACGCAATCCTGCTCAAGCTGGGGGAACTGATCGTGATCTCAACCACTAATTTCACGATGGAGCTACTCACGCCCGTACGCTACAAAGGCGCTTACTTCTCTTTCTTTTATATTTACATGCTCGGCATGGCATGTGCCCCGCTGCTGGGAGGCCTGTTCGTCTATGCTGACCATGGCAACCTGTATTTTCTACTGCTGTCAGGCTTTCTGATCGGCTGCTTTTATATCTTCAATCAGGTCTGTGCGTCAGGCCGACTTGCTGACTCTGGAGCGTGTTATGAGCCCCCGTCCCATTGAACAATTTCACCACTGGTGGAACGAAGTCAAAAGTACCCACGCACTTGAACACCCAGGGGCCATGTGCGTATCAACAACGGATGAAAACGGCTTCCCCAACGCACGTTTTGTAGACTTGAAGTCAGTCGACGAAGAAGGCTTTGTTTTCTGTACTTTTCTCGACTCGCAAAAAGGCAATGAACTTCAGCGCAATCCGAAGGTGGCGCTGACGTTCTGGTGGGAGCGTCCAGGTTACCAGGTCAGGGTCAAAGGGATATCCAGTCCGGTCGCCAAGGAAAAAGCCGAGGTGTATTGGCAGTCGCGCTCCAGAAGTGCACAGCTGACGACCATCAGCTGCCAGCAGAGCCAGCCGCTTTCGTCAGAGCAAGAGATGTTGGAAAAATTCCAGAACATGAAAAAAGTAATCGGGGATAACCCCATACACAAACCCGAAAACTGGGGAGCATTTATAGTGCGCCCTGTGACGATAGAATTTCTTACGTTCAGGGAGAGTCGACTGCACCTGCGCGAATGCTATACCGAGACCCCACAGGGCTGGGAGAAAAAACTGCTGCAGCCATGAAAGTCCATGGACAGGTGCGGCGTCGAACACCATGGCGCCCCAGATCAGAGTCACGGGTGGCTCCAGATACAACTACAGCTAGAGCCACACGAGCGGCAGACATTGAATGGAAGCACCCGTTGCTTGCCCCCTACCCGCCCCAATAAACCTTGAAATTCAGGACAGAACGAATAGCAATGGCAAGCCAATCACGCTCATAAAAAATTCGGTTATGAGCGATACTGCCCTGATACCTCAGGCTGACAGGACAAGAGATCGTCAAACGTTATAGCTTTTATTCCGAGACGGAGATACTGCTCTGCCGCGTCTCTAGTCAGATCGCGCTTTAGCTTCATCCACCCATTAAGGGTTTTGCCGATCCCGTCGTCAGAGGCAAGGTGCCAGAACTGGTTGACGTCTTCAGCGGAGTAAGGATTGTGGAATGACAGTACCAGTGACATGCGACGTCCCTCAACCACTGGCTCTACACCATGGAACAATCTGCTGCCGTGGATGAATAACGAATCGCCAGTACTGACGAGGTCTGCCTTTCTGACAAACGCCTGTTGAGGCTCCCCCTTCTGAAAGGTATCAACCGTGCCTTCATGACAAAGAAAATTACCGCCCTCGAACTCGTCCGCCTCTGACATCAGAATATTCAAGACAAAAGAGGTACCGTCAGTGTGCCACATACCGACCTGTTCTTTCTGGTTGGGTGCGTGGCGCGGATAGTAGTAATTAACCTGTGAGCGTGCATTGACCAGCGGGTAAGGAACAAGGGGAACGCCGGCGATGCGCGAAACAGCCAACAGGAATGCCCGGCTATTCATCATGTCATCGATAAACTTCGAATATTGCGTGGCCCCGCGCGTGCGTTTGGTAATGATCCAGTCACGCTCTTCTGAATAACACTCCAAGGCCATGCAATCATGTCGCAAAGCCAGGACCGCTTCATCGGCCAACCATTGGCGCAGGCGAGCTATGGCGGTCATACGTTCCGGCGCAATGCCTCCAAAAAAGGAGTTTTTATACCCGAGATCAGCGAGCGTTCTGGCATCTCGAACCCAGTCACTTCCGACCTCAACGAATCGATCATCCCACACCAACGACACCGTCTCATTTACAGGCAGCCGCTTGGGTGAGGGTGTGAAGGACGTTTTCAATGCCACCCTGGCGCGGCGCAGACCTTGTGCGAAAACCGGCAATGCATAGGGGCTGTCATTCACTGGATGACACTCCCTGCATCACGTCCCGGCTTTTTCAGGCGGGACAGTTGGTAGACGACGCTGGCGTCTCCAGTCATGAACTCGTCAATCACCTCCAAGCCCTGGTATTGACGAATGGCGCGAAATTGCTCCATGGTGTATTTCAGACAGATATTGGTGATCAAATAACCGGGGATGCCGTCCCGTGTGCCTGGCTGCAGGGTAACGGCTGCATAAAGCTCGCGCCCCAGAACAGGAAGTGTCAATAACGTTACAATATGGTCCCCCGTCGTTTGAAACTCCTGGAGTTGGCTAACCAGTCTCGAGAAGGCGACCATGCAGTCGTTTTGATAAAAATCATAAATGTGTTTGTTATGGCCTTCGATATAAAGCTGCATTTCCGAAACGACATAGGTCGTGCTGTCGCTTAAATTCCGTATCAGCTCGCCGATGACCGTCGGGAGTTCGTTGCCCTCTTGAAAACCAAGCATAGTGATTAACGTCAGGTCTTGCTTCCTGTCGATGTCAGATCGGCAAAGGTGATGATAATTGGCCGCTACATAATGAAAATTATTCTCATTATCGAGTAAGGGTGCAATAGCATTTTTCATTGAACGCTCTGAAGTCTCATTGATGTCGACTGCTGTATAGAGCAATATGCCTGACGCTTGAGTCCTTAAAGCCTTGACCAAATGAGCAGTTTTTATAGGCTCTGGACCGAGCTCCACGTAGTGCACCTTTTTCCCTTGGGCCAATGCAGACACGTGTTCACCGAACGCAGCGAGGGTATCTTTTAGAGAGCCTTGACCCTGGATTCCGCTACAAAGACCACGAGTGAAAATACCTTCATGATTGAGGTGACGCATGAGTGAGAAGATCTCTTTGCTGACTAGCTTACTTCGCAATCCCGAGGCGCGCTGCAGCTCAAGTGTCGAGTACTTCTCCTCGTTCTCGACACTCCATATGTGTGCCGACTCGAGTCCCTTATGCCTACTCAACGCCCTTATTACCAACTCACTGATAGACATAACTATTTCCAGACTCCATGGAGATTAACCGCCAAACATGGCTAGCAAACCTATAGTAACGCCGATAATTTGTCGATTTGAATGATCAAAACTTATAATTAAAAGGAATTGAATTATGGCGCGCGCACTTGACGTTGATGTATTAAGAACTTTTCATGCGGTGGCGCGATTTGGCCGGTTCAAAGATGCGGCAGGTTACGTCAACCGGAGCCCTTCTGCCGTGACGACGCAAATTCAAAAGCTTGAAGAACTGGTAGGGCAACGTCTTTTCAATCGCAACAACCAACTGGTCGAACTTACGCAGTTTGGTCGACGCTTACTGGCTGATACGACCGAATTTCTGCTAAGCCACGACCGTTTGCTGGCGTCCCTGTCGCCACAACTGCTCAAAGGAAAGCTGAGACTGGGGGTGCCAGACTCCTATGCAGCCGGCGTGATGACAAACCTGCTGCCGGTATTTGTAATGAGTAATCCTTCACTGCAACTGGAGGTGGAGGCACGCTCGAGCGGGGAGCTATTCAGCCTCTTCTCGCGACATTTACTGGATATCACCTTGGTGGTTTCTCCGCAACGCCTGAGCCAAGGCGAATTGATATGTACGACCTCGCCTTGCTGGGTTGCCTCTCGAGAGTTCAAATACGATCCTGATATGCCATTGCCAATCGCAGTGCAGTTACAGGGCTGCCCCTATCGTGACGCAGCCATTGATGCCCTCAGGAAGGTAGGGCTACCCCATCGTGTTCTGCTCGAAAGTGCAAGTTCTCCAGCGGTTGACGCTACCATCCGCAGTGGCTTGGCCATCGGGCTGATGGAGACTGGTATGCTGAACGACAGTCTGACCGCGAACATCGAAGGACTGCTTTTACCCGCCCTGCCCAAACACTATATTTACCTCTTGAGCGACGCTGACAATCCGGGCGCCATGTATCTGCAAGGGCTACTCACGCGCACCTTCAAACGCTGACCTCCATGCGCCTGCGCGCGCATCTCAATGCTCACTCGTAATGTAGAAATACAAGTATCTCCGCCCCGAAAGTTGACTACACCCCACGCTTTCGGGTCGAGCCTCCTCAGATCGACCGGTAATACGACCGCCAACCCGATGTGATCTCGATCACCTGTCAGAATGATTGTCATACCGCAAACGCCTTGTCCCTGAGTTTGTCCATCACCAACGCAATAAATGCCGACACCGCCGGCGGCAGATGCTGTCGGCTGGGATAAAGCACATGCAGACCATGGCTGGTGCGCTGGTACTGCGCCAGTACCGGCACCAGCCGGCCATCCCGCAGATCCGAACGGATCAGCGTCGCAGGCAACAACGCGATACCGAGCCCGGCAAGGGTCGCCTTGCGCAACGCCTGTGCGGTGTTGGCATTGAACCGGCTGGCAATGCGCACCTCATGCATCTTCGCGTCCGGCCCGAGCAACCGCCATGCCGTGACGCCACCGCGATGCGCTGCACTGACACAATAATGGCTGTGCAGGCTCTGCAGGGAATCAGGCATGCCGTAAGCGGCAATATAAGTCGGACTGGCGACCATGGTGTCATGGCCTTCATCGATCAGTTGCCGCCCAACGTACCCCGAGTCCTGCAAGGGGCCGCCGCGAAAGGCGATGTCCAGTCGGTCAGCGATCAGGTCGGCGTGATCATCACTGAGCACGAACTCCAGTTGAACACGCGGGTAGCGGGCAAGAAAACCGGCCACCCAGTCCATCGAGAAAAAGTCGAAGAAATCAGCCATCGCTGCGATACGCACCAGGCCACTCGGTTCATCACGCCCTGAAGCAAGCTGTTCTGCGGCTTCCATCACCCCATCGACCGCGCCCACGCAGCGGCTGTAGAACTCCTCTCCGGCCTGAGTGAGCACCAGCTTGCGCGTCGATCGCTGCAACAGGCGCGTGTCCAGCTGCATTTCAAGTTGCTGAACCCTGCGGCTGATCGTATTGGACGGCATGCCCAACTGCCGCGCTGCCTGGGCAAAACTGCCGCTGCGCACCACCTGCACGAACAGGGCAACATCGTTGAGATCGAACGCCACGCCATGATTCCTCGTATTTATGGATCAGTCCAAGCCAACTATACCGGCTAATCAAGCAATCCATTGACGCTTATTCTTTGCGCTCAGGCATCAAGGCCCAGAGGAGAACGCCATGAACAGCATCGTCAGCATTCGGCCACGCGCCATCGTCCATCGCACTACCGGCAGAACCCGCGGGCCGATCACCCGACTGGTGAGCCCGGGCGATCTGGGTCAATTGTTGAAGCCTTTCGTGTTTCTCGATCGAATCGGCTTCACGTCCGAGCCGGGGAAAACGGGATTCGGCATGCACCCGCATTCGGGTATCGCGACGCTGACCTACATGATCGAAGGCGAACTCACCTATGAAGACACCACCGGCAAATCCGGAGTACTGCTCAGCGGCGGTGTGGAATGGATGAGCGCCGGCAATGGCGTCTGGCATGACGCCCAGCCAGTAAACGGTTCGGCTGTGAGGGGCTTTCAGCTATGGGTCGCACTGCCCGCCGCGCAGGAAAATGGCCCGGCACAAAGCGTATACCTGTCGGCGGAGCAGGTTGCGCAACAAGGCCCGGCAAACGTGCTGCTGGGACGCTATGGCAGCGCAAAAAGCAGCCTGCCAGCACCGGAAGGCATGAATTATCTGGCAGTACAGCTCAAGGATGGCGAGCACTGGCGCTACACACCACCCGCAGGCCATAGCGTGGGCTGGCTGGCAGTCAACACCGGACAGCTCGACGCAGGCGGCCCGGTCGGCGCGGGTGAACTGGTGATTTTCGAGGAATCGGATCGCCCCATCGACATCGTCGCCAAGGGTGATACCCACTTCGTGCTGGGATCGGCAGTCAAGCACCCGCACGACCTGGTCACAGGCTACTACTCGGTACACACCAGCAAAGCCGCGCTGATTCAGGGCGAGCTGGAGATAGACCGCATCGGCGCACTGTTGCGCGAGGAAGGCAGGCTCTGATTGAGCAGCAGCCTTTAAAACAGACCCACCCGAAAGCATTCAGGTGGGTTGCTCAATAGCTATCCCTCTAAGCAACACTATCGAGTTCGGCGAGCAATTCCGGCGCAATCACCAGCTCGCTGGCGGCAAGGTTTTCGCGCAAATGAGCGATGGATGAGGTGCCCGGAATCAGCAGAATATTGGGCGCACGTCGCAGCAACCAGGCCAGAGCAACACACAACGGCGAGGCATTCAGCCCAGCGGCTACTCGGCTCAGGGTTTCCGATTGCAGTGGTGAAAATCCGCCCATCGGGAAGAACGGGACATACGCAATGCCCTGCTCGCCCAGTTCTGCAATCAGCGGCTCGTCATGGCGATGCGAAAGGTTGTAGTGATTCTGCACGCAGACAATCTCGGCAATCCCCTGCGCCTGCCTGACTTGCCGGGCAGTGACGTTACTGACCCCGAGATGACGGATCAGACCCTGGCGCTGCAACTCGGCCAGCACCGTCAACGGTTCCTCGATCGAGGCTTCTGCGGATGAATGCTGCTCGCCCCATGCCCGGAAGTTGACCACATCGAGCACCTCCAGCCCGAGGTTCTTCAGGTTGTCGTGAACCGCCGCGGTCAATTGCGCCGGGCTGGATGCAGGATTCCATGAAGCATCCGCGCCACGCACTGCGCCGACTTTGGTGACGATCAGCAAGTCATCCGCGTAAGGATGCAGCGCTTCGCGAATCAGCGTATTGGTGACATGCGGGCCGTAAAAGTCTGCGGTATCGATATGGTTGACCCCCAGGGCGAGGGCTTCACGCAATACCGCGATGGCGCCCTGCGGATCTTTTGCAGGACCGAACACGCCAGGCCCGGCCAGTTGCATCGCGCCATAGCCCATGCGGTTGACGCGATGGCTGCCCAACAGGAACGTACCTGCCTTGTTTGCATGATTCATTTCGTGCCCCTTGATTCGATGTGTGTTCCTCACTATAGGCACTGAGCACTGTATTGATAATCATGCGTAATCGGCACAACCTGTACGCCTGAGCGAACGCTGAACAGAGAAACGGGGCCACGACAATGACTACCGATATTCAGGACCTGCTGGCCTTCGTCGCCGTGGTCAATGCCAGAGGCTTTCGCGAGGCAGCGCGGCTCAGCGGCAAATCCGCCTCCGGCCTCAGCGACGCCATTCGCCGCATGGAAGCGCGGCTTGGGGTGCGGCTGCTGAATCGCACCACTCGCAGCGTGGCTCCGACAGAGGCTGGCGCCAGGCTTATGGAGCGTATTGTGCCCGCACTGGGCGAAGTGGAGTCGGCCCTGGATGTGGTCAATGACTTTCGCGATCGCCCGTCAGGCACTCTGAGGCTGAACGTTCCGGTCAGCGCCGCCAGGCTGGTGCTGCCTTCGATCATCACACCGTTCCTGCAGACCTACCCCGACATCCGCCTGGAGGTGGTCACCGAAGAAAGCTTCGTCGACATGCTTGCAGCCGGATGCGATGCCGGCATTCGCTACGACGAACGCCTGGAGCAGGACATGATCGCGGTGCCCATAGGCCCGAGGTTCCAGCGTTTTGCAACGGCTGCGTCACCGGCCTATCTGCAGGCCAGAGGACGCCCCGAGCACCCGCGAGATCTGCTCGCGCATGCCTGTCTGCGAGGAAAATTTCCCAGCGGGGTCATACCGCTGTGGGAATACGAGCGAGACGGCGATATCGTCAAGGTTGACCCCACAGGCCCTCTCACCGTCAGGATAGGCGGAGCGTTCGATCTGACTGTACAGGCCGCCATCGACGGGTTGGGCGTTGTCCATCTGTTCGAGGACTGGCTACGCCCTCACCTGGACAGCGGCGCACTGGAACCGATACTCGAACCCTGGTGGCAGCGCTTCACCGGGCCGTATCTGTACTACCCAGGGCGCCGCTACCTGCCCTCGCCGCTGAGGGCTTTCATCGACTTTATCAATACGCCCTGAGCCGCAGGCGGCATCAGCTCATCGCCACAACCGGACCCACGCCACGACGCGCTGGCGCGGCCATGGCGAACAACTCATCGACGCGTCTGACTTCATCCGCACTCGGTTTTATGGCAACGGCACAGGCAACGAAGATGCCCGCATTGAAAATCAGACCGACGATGCCACTGGTCAACGAGCCCAACGCCGGAATGTCATCCGGGTAGATGGTGGTCAGCACGATGGCGATCACGATCCCCACCAGCATGCCGGCAATCGCGCCCTGCTTGTTGCCATGACGACTGAAGACGCCGAAAAACAGCGGCACGGCCAACTGGATGATGCCCTGATAGGAAATCTGCGCCAGCAATTGCAGGCGGGCATAGTCGAACGTCAGGTAGGCCAGCAATGAGGCCGCCGCAATGAACACCACCATGCCGACCTTGGCGAGAATGGTCTTCTCGCGATCACTGCGTGGCTTGCTCCAGGTCGCCAGGTCATTGGCAAACTGCGTTCCGCACACCTGCACGCAGCCGTCGACATGGCCGATACTGGCCGCCAGTACGATCATGATTGCCACGCCAAGCAGCCATGGCCCGCCGATATCGAACAACGACAGGAACCAGCCGTGTTGCGGATGAGCCGCGACATTGGGGTCCTGGCTGATTGCTGCGGCGAAGAGCATCAGAATGCCGTAGAAGCCGCCGACCAGCAGGATGGTCAGCAGCGTGCCCTTCTTTACCGAGCGCACGCCGCTGGCGGTATAGATGCGCTGAAAGCTCATCGGCCAGCACATCGAGCCGATCACGCCAGTAAAGATCAGGCTGAACATGTACATCGGCCCATAGGTACTGCCTGCTCCGCCGGGGATTACCAGCATGCTGGCGGGCAGCTGCGACAGGTTGCTGAACGAGGCCTGCGCGCCGAACAGCAGGAAGATGCACAGCGCGGCGCACAGCACATAGGCAATCAGGCCCTGATACATGTCGGTCATGATCAGGCCGCGCATGCCCATGCTCACCGTCCAGTACTGACGAATCAGGATCACCGCCACGCCGACCAACAGGCAGGTGGTCACGCCCCAACGACCGAAGCTGGCGAACTGGAAAAGCGTCGCGAGGGCCTGAATCCCCATCACCACCCAGGGGAATACCGAGATGATGCCGATGATCGAAGCAATGCGTTTGACCACGGGACTGTTGAAGCGCATGCCCAGCAAATCCGGTTGGGTGGTCAGGTTGAAGCGCTTGCCCCAGGTCCAGGCACGATTGGCCATCAGGTACATCGCGGTCACGCCCAGCGTGGCGTAGACCATGCCATAAAAGCCCAACGCGCCACCAACCGACAGGGCGAAAAACGCCGTGAACGTTGCGCCTGGCCACCAAGAGTTGGTGTAACACATGGCGATGAACCACGGCCCGTAAGAGCGGCCACCCACCGCGTAATCGGAAAAGCTCTCGCTCTTGCGGTTCGTCGCGTACAGCACTGCAATCATGCCCGCCAGAAATACACCGATCAGGCCGAAGGTGATGTAAAGATCCGAAACCATAGTCGTACTGATCATTGCCCGTCCCCCTCTTGTGGAATTTCACCCAGCAGCGACTCGACCACGTAGAGCATCCACAGGCCCAGCCCCATGAGCACCGCGATCAGAATCCAGTAGAAGATCGGCAGCGGAATGCCCAGCACCAGCACGGCGCTGCCGCTGACCTTGAGGTAAAACGGCGGAAACAGCGCCATCATCAACAGCGCGAAGAAGTACAGGCCAAACACCAGATTCTTCAGGCGGCCGGGGGTAGAAAGGGACGGAACGTTACTCATGGAGTGCTCCTTGAATTTCAGGATCTGGCTATGGATAAGTGATCGGATAAAACTCAAGCAGTGAAAGAAACACGCGGTTACCCGCTACTTTTTTATTATTGAAGTACTTGTTTTACGTGTTCGAAGGCTCACAGGACGAGATCGACTCAGACCTGCCGCAGCCAGGTTTCCCATTGCGAATCATTGATGATGCTGCGCGCGCGCATGTGCTTCCAGGTGCCGTACTTGTAGAAGTCGAAGTCCAGTTGCGACACCGCGTGCTGCACCATCGCCCAGGTCGACCATTTGATATCGGCCAAGGCTTTGTTGAGCTTGATCCGCGCGACGGTTTGCGCGCTGACCTGGCCGAAGTAATCCTCGATCAGCGCCAGCTCCATGTCGTCGCTGAAAAACATCTCGCCAAACCACAGCGCCAATTCGTAATGGCGGTCGTTGTTGGAGGCATACTCGAAATCCACCAGACGAATCTGGCGATCCGCGTTGAGCATGAAGTTGCCTGCCAGCGTGTCGTTCATGCACGGCGCCAAGTCGATCCCGGAAGCTTGCAGCGCAGCTTTTGCGCGCTGGTATTGCAGGCACAACCAATCGTCATCCTGAGGCTTGATGCCCTTCAGTTCCGCCACTTGGCTCTGATGCTCGGCGATCATGTCGAATACGGTCTTGGTCTGTTGCAGCAACGGTTGATCGTTGAATGCCTTGAGCCCGTGCAGGGCACTGTGGCGTATGTCGCGCTGCAGAAAGTCATGGTTGGACGACGCCCGCCAGCCCTCCATAAACTCGAACACCTCGACACCAAAGGCTTCGAGGAAGGCGAAAACCGGTGCGCCATAACCGGTTTGCGCAGCCTTCACACTGGCCTCGTGGGCGGTGTGACGGTCGATGAACATCTCTGTGCCGACGCCTGGCACCTTGAAGAAGTAAGCCGTGTCGGCGCCCTCGACCTCGACCCGCCAGTTGGTGTTGGAGATGCCGCCACTGACAGGCTCGTAGCCAACGCGGCGGCCCTGCCAGCTGTCGATGCTGCGCACGGCGGCTTCCAGTTGTCGCTCCTGGGTACTGACCGACTGCCCTAACGTTTTCATGCTCTACCCTCCTGAACCTGACGCATCCAGCCTTCCAGCCGCGGGTCCTGAACGCATTGTCGGCAACGCAACAGCGTCCATTGCCCAACCTTGGAAAACTCCAGTGGCCGCGAGGACGTGGTGCCGGCCCAAAGCCCCCACAATGTCCAGTACCAATCGTTGATCAACGCATACAGACGGCACACGGCGTAGTCGATTTCCAGGCATTGCCCGGCCCACGCGCTGATCCCTTCGCGCCACTGGCGCTCGAACGAATAAAGCTCATTGAGGGTCATCGCCACGTCGTACCACGGGTCCATGCAGCCACCGTAGTCAAAATCCACCAGACGCAACTGGCCTTCGCTGGACACCATGACGTTGCTCGACACACCGTCGCCGTGCAGCGGAGCCGCTTGCACGGAGCGGCTCTGCAGCGCCTGCCAGGCCATGTCGACGCAACGGTCGATCCATTGATGCTCGGCAGGCAGCGCAACGTTATCGTGCTCGCACAGTGTGCGCAGGCGCTGGATATCCGCCATCGGTGAACGCACCACATCAGGCACAGGTCCGGCATGCACCTGCCGCTTGAGTGCCCACAGCGCTTGAAGCCGGCCGGGTGCGAGCAGATCGTCGAGCCGCGCAGCTCGCCAGTCGACACCCAGGTCCTCGAAGATCAGCACGCCATTGGCCTGGTCTGCGCCAAGGAGCCGCGGTGCAGCAGCGCTACGGCCGGCACATTCGCTGGCCTGGGCTACGTTATCGAAATCGATCACTGGCGCCATGTCGGCATGCAGAACCTTGACGTAGCAAGCGCCCTGCGCGCTGCTGACCCGAAAGCCGGCCCACTCGGTCGACAATCTCGAGGGCGAAGCCACGCCCTGGGTAACGTTCTCGATCTCGGCGTCTGCCGCGAACCCGCAGGATGTCAATGCGCTGCGCAGGCGTGTGGTCAAGTCGTCGGCATATGACATGGTCAGCCCCTCAACCAAATGACGCAGATGAGGTGCAAGCCCGATGCAACAGACCGGTCAGCATGCGCAAACCGTTGTGCATGTCCTGATCGCTGGTGTACTCGGCCTCGTTATGGGAAACGCCATTGCTGCTGGGGATGAACAGCAGGCACACGGGATAGCGCCTGTTCAGACTGATCGCATCGTGACCGGCCACGGTCATGCTGTCGGTGGTCGACAAACCCAGCTCGGCGCCTACGTCATGCGCCAGTCCAGCGAACCCGTCATGCAGCCTGGCAGGTGAGCGCAACACGCTGCTTTCCACTTCAAACGATGTCATGGTCTTGTCAGCGATCGCGCTCAGCGTTGCATCCAGGCGTTCCGAGGCAGCGCTCAGCAGATCGACATCGCGGGAGCGGTACTCGATCAGCAGCGACACCCGCGAAGGCACCACGTTGGGCGAATTGGGGTAGACCTCGATACGCCCTACCGAACTGTGCATCTGCACGCCGTGCTGCAAGGCTTCGTCATACACCGCAGTGATGGTGTGTGCGGCGGCCAGCAACGCATCCCGGCGCGCGGCCATGGGCGTGGGGCCGGTGTGATTCTGTTCGCCGTCGAAACGTACCCGCCTTTTCAGGGCAGCCCAGGTCTCGCGCACAACGCCGATGGCGGTCTGGCTGCTTTCCAGGCCAGCGCCCTGCTCGACATGAATTTCAACATACCCGGCAATGTTCAAATCAACCCGGTCGTTGCCCAGATAACCGATGGCCTGCAGGGCGTCCTTGAGCCGGATGCCGTCGCCATCGCGGCTTTCCCAGGCGTTATCCAGCGTCAAGGCCCCGGTGAACACACCGCTGCCGATCAGGCTCGGCTGAAAGCGCGCGCCCTCTTCGTTGGTCCAGTTGACGACCGCCAGATTGCAGCGCGGGACATTGCCACGTTCACGCAATTGCCGCGCCAGACTGGACACCGCCACGGCACCGGCAAGCACGCCGTATACGCCATCGAAACGCCCGGCACTCGGTTGGCTGTCCAGGTGTGAACCGCAGAGCAGATAAGGCGCATCGGGATCAAAGGTCATGAGGCCGAACAGGTTGCCCACCGCATCGATGCGAACTTCGAAGCCGTGCGCGTCGAGCCAGCCCCGAAACAGGTCACGTACCTGTCCGTCTTCAGCCGAGGCCGCCAGCCGATGCAGGCCTCCGGCCGGAGTCGCACCGATGGCCGAGCTTTGCCGAAACAAGGCTTCGAACGCTGCCAGATCAGTTGCGCTCGGCTCGATCAGCTCAGGAATAGAGGGTGTCGACATGATCTTTCTCCAGGCGTGTCGCAAACTCGTCGGATAGCGCGCGATTGGTGACCAACGTCGTGATCGCGGCAAATGGCAGGGTATTGATAAAGGTGCGATGACCGAACTTGCCATCGTCGGCCAGCACCACACTGCGCGTGCAATGCCTGACCAGCGTCCTGCGCAACATGGCTTCCGGCTCCTGGTAATCCATCAGGCCGAAGTCCAGATCAATGCCGCCGATGCCCATGAAGGCAATGTCGTAGTGAAACTGCCGGGCGAACTCCAGTGTATGGGGGCCTATCAAGGCGTTGTCGGTGCGCCGCACATCGCCAGGCGCAACCAGAACCTGATTGTCGCTCTGGTGCGATATCAGCTGGGCGATGTCCAGCGAATTGGTGATGATCTTCAACTGACTGAACCGGGTCAGTTGCTGGGCCAGCGCCAGCGTCGAGGTACCGGTGTCGAGAAAGATCGCCATGCCTTCACTGACCAACTGCGCAGCACGCACGGCGATGCTCGCCTTGGCGCGAGGCTTGAGCCTGCTGCGCTCCTGCAACGGTAATTCTTCGCTGGACCTGGGCAGAATGGCACCGCCGTGAATTCGCCTTAACCTGCCCTCCTCCTCCAGATGCTTGAAGTCGCGGCGGATGGTCTCTTCGGAGACGAACAGCAATTGTGCAAGGTCCGACGCCTTGACCCGCTGTTGTTGAACGAGCAGGCGCATGATTTCGTCCAGACGCGGCTGATTGAGCATGGGGGTGACATTCCGTTGCAAAGTGATGACTCCAGTGTCCGGGCCCTTGGGCCGCTGATCTGCGTGCAAGAGCGACATGTCTATTGCCCCGAAACCGGTGGCAGGTGCTGATCCCAGGGCGCAATGGCCTCTACCGCAGCACAGAACTGCAGCACCTGGGCATCGGCAAAGCGTGGGCCGACGACCTGCAGACCGATCGGCAGTCCTGCGCTGCTCCGCCCACAAGGCAGATTGGCCGCAGGGTTGCCCGTGATGTTGAAAGGGTAAGTGAACGGCGTCCAGCGCGCCCAAGGCACAGCGCCGTCCTGCCCGGCATAGCCCACAGGGGCGACATCGTCTGCGGCAAACGGCAGGATCGGCAGGGTGGGCATGAGCAGCAGATCGTAATCGTCAAACAGCGCGTGCACCTGATTGGCGAAGGCCGCTCGCTGTTGCAGGGCCTGTAGATAATCACTCAGGCTGTACTGGGCAGAGCGCTTGATCAGATCGGCAAAGCCCGGATCGAGCTGGTCCAGCTTCTGCGCAAGCGCCTTGCCATAGGCAATACCGCGCCCGGCGACCCACAGGGTTTCGAAGGTTGCCAACGGGTCCTGCCAATCCGGCTTGAGCGTGCTGACGGTAACGGGCAGCGACCTGGCGATATTGGCCACGGCGGCATCAACCGCTGCGGCGACTTGCGCATCGACCGGCGTGTCGAACAGCGTCGGGCAGAAACCGATGCGCAAGGGTTTCAGCGGCTGGTCGCACCGGGCCAGAAAGGATTCGTCGGGGGCTGGCAGCGCCTGATGATCGAGTGGATCGGGGCCTGACAGAATGTCGAACAGCAACGCGCTGTCGCGCACGCTTCGGGTGATCGGCCCGGCATGACTGAGCATTTCGGTGGCCGACCAGGGCCAGGTGGGAATACGCCCCAATGTGCCCTTGAGGGCAAATGCGCCACAGAACGAGCCCGGTATGCGTACCGAGCCGCCGCCGTCCGAGCCCAGGGCCGCAGGAACCATGCGCGCCGCCACGGCAATGGCCGAACCGGAGCTGGAGCCGCCGCTGGTGAGGCTCGGGTCCCAGGGGTTGCGCCCATTGCCGAACACCCGTGACGTACTGGCGCCCGTCCAGCCAAACTCGGTGGTCGCGGTCTTGCCGAGAATGATTGCGCCAGCGTTTTTGAGGCGACGGATGATGGGTGCGTCCTGAACCGGCACCGACTCCAACGCAGTCAACGACCCCCGCGTGGTGCGCAGCCCGGCAGTGGAAAAGAGATCCTTGATGCCAAAGGGTATGCCGTGCAGCGGCCCGCGTACCTCACCGCGTTGCAGTTCGGCTGTCATGCTTGCGGCCTGTTCAAGCGCGGCCTCGGCATACACATCACCGAATGCATTCAATGTGGAATTGTGGATTTCGATCGCTGCCAGGCACAATTCGGTCAAACGTAGCGGCGTCAGGCCCCCTTCGCGGACACGCGTGGCAGCCTCGATCACGGTAGGCATGGAAGATGGCTTGGACTCAATCAAAGCAGATACCTCTCAGACACTTATGCGCAACGCACGGCACCAACGACTGTCGGCGCATTACATTCAGCAGGCTCTGATGAGTCAAGTGGGTTTTGTTGGATATATTGAATTTGTGGTTTTAAATTTTGTAACAGCACCGTCGCGGTGCCAAAAAACGCGCAAAACGCCGCATCGCACAATTGCGGTGCGCGATTAAAACCAGAAAAGAAAGGGGGAAGTCGGCCAGAAAAGACTGCGCCTGTCAGCGGCGCAGTCCTGTCATTGTGATCGGTCTTTCAGGTCAGCGATCAGACCGCCAGATCGTGAGCATGGAACTCGGTGACGCCAACCAGCTGGATTTCAAAGTCCGCATGCAGGTCAGCGTTGACGTTGCCGGACAGCACATGATCAGCAAAACGCAGCTGGCCAGCGCCTGTGAACTCGCCGCTGCCGATGAAGCTGAAAGCATCAAGCGCTTTGGTGTCCACGTTGGCATCCATCTTCAGGAAGCTCAGTTTGTCGCCTTGCTGGCTATTGAAGTCGGTAATCACGTCGCTGTTGTGGCCTTTGCCCATTTCCGACAGGTCGTTGAACACGAAACGGTCAGCGCCGCTACCGCCAGTCATGATATCGGCGCCCTGACCGCCCACCAGTTTGTCATTGCCGGCGCCGCCGAAAAGAACGTTGTCCGCGTCATTGCCGGTCAGGGTGTTGTTGCGATCATTGCCCAGCACGGTGAACGCACCCTCACCTTTGAGGTGGACATTCTCGAAGTTAGCCAACGTCCCGACATTGAGGTTGATGACCTGTGCAATGGGCGAGGTATTGTCGTAGGTGATCTTCAGCGTATCGATGCCCTGATCGGCCTTTTCCTGAACCAGGTCCAGTTCGCCTGCCTGATCGATGACGTAGGTATCGTTGCCCAGCCCGCCGATCATGGTATCCAGACCGCCGCGGCCATTGAGCACGTTATCCAGTTCGTTGCCGATCAGCGTGTCATTGAAAGCGGAACCTATGGCGTTTTCGATGTGCGCCCCGTAGGCGATCGCCAGACCGGAATTCATCGACGTCGGTGCATCAGGGTTCGCGTTGCAATCGAGAAACGCCTTGCCGATGGTGCTGAACTCACCCTCGTTGAGGTTGATTTTCACCGATGCCTCCTGATTGCTGGCATCA
>LIDZ01006085.1_pt1 | contig 30357 bp, 24 predicted proteins | sample 644651 | NCBI WGS metagenome assembly LIDZ01 (sample SAMN03856242, study PRJNA289617) | food metagenome | isolation source: wine grapes on drying loft during traditional withering process | host: Vitis vinifera cv. Corvina | place: Italy: Gargagnago di S. Ambrogio di Valpolicella | collected 2014-01 | reverse complement strand
CTATATGTCGGTACGGACTGCACCAAGAAGTGAACATGATTTTTATCCGTTCCAATTTCCAAAAACTCTATTTCATATCTTTTTGATATTTCCACGCATATTTCTTTCAATGTTTCATCTACTTCTTTACTGAATACCGATTCCCTATACTTTGCTGGACATACAAAATGATACATAAGCACCGACACGTTGTGTGATTTATGCATATACTCGCTCAAATCACAGCGTTCCCTTCTACGTTTCTGTTATATGCTTATTATAGTCCAATCTTAGTTAGTTACGCAGCAAGCTGCAGGGAATTAAACCCGTAGCGATTAAAAATAAACGGAGGTAAATATCGATGAAAAGCCTTATATAGCAAGCGATTCAGGGCATTAAGGCTATGGTTGGCTGGGGAAAAGAGTGAGGGAAATTCTGAGAAGATCAAGGGCTTCTCACTCCGTTTGAAGAAGAAAATTGATAAAAAGGTTAATCTATCGGGGATAAAAATTTGAGAAAGAACTTGGGGGAAATGCAGGTGTGCGCTTTTTGGTGTATTATGGTTTGAGAAAAAGCAGGGGGAACTTGATTGAGTTCACCACTATCCCACAAAGTCTTTTTTGCCGCCAAGCCGAGCGAAACTAGAAATATTACCGTTATGATCCAATTCTAAATCACCCAAATGCTTAGGAAACTCTATTACCGGAACTATTTCAACGAGATCTCTACTATAATTCGTTGTGGTATTTGGCATGTACCTGTAAATTCCCTAGCTTCGCGAACGTAGTTGCAATTAACACCCTTCAGGTTCACTTCCACTGCATATACGCCTGACGCGAATAAGCGTTGATAGGAAGTTGTAATCCACCCAGGAGCATTACTCACCAACATCATAATAACAATAAATGCTATAAATATCCCCCGATTAAGCGCTCTGTCTAGCACAAAAAATACGGCCACCAATAACATTAGTAAAAATAGGTTTGGGAAATGGAACCCCCTCCCATTCTCACCCGAATGTATAGGAAGACCCACCCACTGAAAAAGCCATTCAACCAGCGTCAACGCTCCCGGCTCCCGGATGACGATGGATAACAAGATCACAACCAATAATAGAATGATCGAGATCACAAGAGAACGTCGATCGCGGACTAACGGGGGTCTTTCTTCTTCCGTACGGTCATATAAACGGTCAATACTTTTCTTTTTTAGGAACATTAAGAAGTCTCTCTCCTTTACTTGATCGTTATAGTCGTTGCAGTATATAACGTCAAGTTGCCCAATAAGTTACAATTATTTCCATTTGATATCAACCGAAACATATACTTTTTTTTAATGGACAGCCTCTGTATACACTTTCCCTTTCACAGTTTCGATTTCCACACGATCACCCTTTTGCAGCACAAAATTCAGATATTTTCGTGAAATTTCTAATCCGTTCAACTTCATTGTTTTCACATGTTCTAACTCCCAACCCAACTCATCATATAGATCCATGTCAAAAATGACGTCATTTAACGTTTGCATCGTATCACCTTTCTCAACGTATCTTCTTTCACCCTAGAAGATATATATTATCATAACCTTCTATGGATCGAGAACCTGTTACGTTAATAACAAGCAAATCGTAAATTCCCAATAAAAAATGGACAATTTCCCTTCCACTTGTTAAGCCTCCTTCAGCTCATCAAGTTTAGAATGAATGTCCATATCCTTTTTTATTACATATTTGTTGTCCATCTACGATCATAATCACCGTTGCTAAACTTGATATCAAGCCGACCTTCCTCATGACCGCGATCTATGTAATTCTCGATGGTTACATAGCCAGATTCTGTCCTATACACTTTTGTTTCTCTTGGCTCCAATATTATCGGCTTTAACTCAATATCAGATAAAGTTTCCTTGGAAGATGTATGCAGCCAAGGAATCTCAAGCAAGGGTTGAATTTCAACGGTCGAGTTATTATTGTTAATAAGCGTTAATTGGCAGTAACCTGTAAATTTTCCCTGATCAATCGTGTAAAAACATCTAGATCCTTGTTCATCCACTTCTACCGCATATATCCCAGATGCCAAATAACGTTCATAATTCGTTGTAAGCCAGTTAGGCATAATGCCCAATAGAATGACTAATAGAACCACAATCATTGTCCGTCCACGTGAAAGTGCAAAATTAGCGGTAAACAATAACGCGATGAAGAGAGTGAGGATGACTAAATTCGTATACTCAACTCCTCTTCCATGACTTTCAGAAGTCACCGGCAGACCTATTGCTGCAAACATGCGTTCAATAAGCGATGACGAACCTGGAAATCGAAAGCTAAGTATCATGACACATATAAAAAGAAGGACTGAAATGATCAATGCACGTCTGCTATAAACCCATGGCATTTTAGGATATGAATAATTACCTCTATTTTTAAATATAAGGAAAAAACCTCCTTTATAACTCTCTCTTATATAACACCTCTATTCGTAAAATGTTTCATGTCATTTTTATCAAGAGAATAGTCCGCCTAGGAATTCATCTATAAACCTCCAAAAAGCGACTACTAGAATCAAAGATTTCATAGATAATAGTAATAAACGATCGGAATTTAGCAGAAAATTCTTATTCTCTGCCTGCATGAAGTGACACTCTTTTTTCAAGAGAGATGATATATTTGATCTACACTTAGAGAACTAAGTGCATAAACGGAGGGATTAATATGGGAGAATTAGAAAACGCTAACGTATTGGAAGAAGAAGTAAATGTAGAAGACGCTGAAATATCTGAATCATCCGATCCCAGCGAAGATGTAACGGACGAAGTTCTTAACGAAGAAGAAGTAGATGAAGAAGCTGAAGAGGCTGAAGAAGTTGAAGTTGCCGATGAAGTTGAAACGGAAGAAGATCTCATCTAAATAATAAGTGTAATTCAACTCCCTTCTCCTTGAAAAGCATACGAGAAAAAAATCAACCTGTTCATTTATGAACAGGTTTTCATTTCACTTCATTACACCTCCTAATGCCAACCTGAGTATTCTAATGGTCTAATAATCTACTCATGAAGGTCGTAACGAAATATTCCGAACTCTCCCTCAAAATATTTTCCGCTATTTCACGAAAGTATTCATAGGGCTTTCGCATGTTGATTTTAGCAATATTAGGCATTTACTATCATTTAGTTTTAATTTTGTAACAGTAGATTTAGGTGGTGAAATTTGGCGATAAAGGAGCTGTATACACCGTACAGCGCTGACATCATGCGATTCGATCATTAGCTAAAAATCCTCCTTAGAAAGGAGAAGCAAGCTCATGTATTTGAACATCGTTTTGTTCGTATGTAAGTCATCCAATCCAAGATAATCTATTTTACAAAGGAGGATTTAAGTGAAGAAGATCATCGTATATCTATTGCTACTATGTTTAGCTCTAGTATTCCCAACAAAAATGTATGCGTTTTCAGGAGAGGTTAACTTAGGGCAGGGATCGTATTCTACAGTCCTTCCCCCCGGGGCAAATGCTGTACAGTCAGCAATATATAAAACTTCCAATGTCACGGATAAAATGCCAACAAACGATTGGTGGAGTAATCTAGCTTGGGATACCTATTCGGAAGCTCAATATCCACATCCACTCGCGATGAAGAACCAGTCGGATGGAATGCGAATTTATTATCCCGGTTCAAGAATTACACCTCAACCAGGGTATATTGCTGGGTGGATGGGCGACATTCATGATTTCACGGTGGGACATACCGCGGAATCCGTATTCCCTGATGCTAAGGTTGACGGGTACAGTGATTGGTTTGTGAAAGCATTGTATCAAAAAGGAAATAACTCGATGAGTGTGTCCTATGGGCACGGCTCTCCCTATGTATACTTCACCTATGCGGGTGGAAACCCCAAGTTGAAGTTTTATACACCACCTACTGTCTGGTCCGGTGGATCGGGCAGCTCTGTACTCGGTATCACGATCGAAGGCGCGCATTATGGTCTATTCGGACCAGCGGGGAGCACTTGGAGCGGCCTTTCAACAGGAACTTTAACAAACAATTTAAACGGCAAAAATTACTTCTCAATCGCCGTCCTTCCCGATTCATCTGAGTCAACGCTAAATAAATTCAAGCAATATGCCTATTCTCATGTGACGGATACAAAGTCAACTTATACTTACGATGAAAGTAGCAGCGAAGTAACGACAAACTTCACAGTTAGTACAGTGGCCAAAGAGGGAAATCAGACTGGAACAATAATGGCACTTTATCCTCATCAATGGAAAAACTCTCAGAATGCCACACTATCCTACACTTATCCATCCGTAAGAGGATTGATGAAGACTGTCGAAGGATCCTCTTTTCAAACGAAGCTAAAATTTACTGGAGTCCTGCCTTCATTACCTGATCTGGGCACTTATGACAAAAATAAGCTAAATCAATATCTTAATGAAGCTGCACAAGAAAAATATTCGGATGCTCCCGATACGTATTGGGTCGGAAAACGTCTTGGAAAGCTGTCTACGCTGGCTCCTATTGCCGATCAAATGGGAAATTCTTCGGCAGCATCACAGTTTAGGACTGAGATTAAGAGCCTACTCCAAAATTGGTTCAAAGCGAGTGACTCATCTTCTAATTTAAAGAGTACTAATTTATTTTATTATAACAACAATTGGGGAACAGTGATCGGATATCCCGATAGTTATGGATCTGCTCTCGAGTTGAACGATCATCACTTCCACTATGGATATTACATCAAAGCAGCTGCGGAAATTGCACGCACGGATAAAAATTGGGCAACCGATACGAATTGGGGCGGGATGGTCAAACTGCTGATTCGTGATATCGCTAATGTAGATCGTAACGACACCTCATTCCCGTACCTCCGGAACTTTGATCCATACGCCGGACATTCTTGGGCTTCAGGTCATGCTAGGTTTGGGGACGGTAACAATAATGAGTCTTCTTCTGAAGCAATGAACGCTTGGGCAGGACTGATTCTTTGGGGCGAAGCAACCGGAGATACAAGTATTCGCGACGCGGGAATTTATCAGTATGCAACGGAAATGAATGCCATTCAGGAATATTGGTTCGATGTCGATGGCACCAATCATCCGAGCGGATTTACTAAGGCAACGGCAAGTATGATCTGGGGTGGGAAGACGGTTGGTGATGCTACTTGGTGGACCGCTAACCCAACAGAAGTGCATGGAATAAATTGGCTACCAATAACATCCGCCTCACTGTATCTAACACAGCACCCTGGATATGCTGCGAAAAATTACAATGCTCTCTTATCAGAAAGTGGGGGTAATTTTAGCCCATGGGAAGATATCGTATATATGTATCGAGCCATTTCGGACCCATCCGATGCAAAAGCGAAGTTTAGCGCTAGGGTGTCAGCACTTGTACCAGAACAAGGTAATTCAAAAGCAAACACCTATCATTGGATTTATAATCTAGATGCTCTAGGGAACGAAGACCGAACCATTACAGCGAACTACCCGATTTATGCAGTATTTAATAAAAATGGAGTTATGACGTACGTTGTATACAATATGACGAACAACGTTAAAACAGTGACTTTCTCTAACGGTCAGCAGGTGACCGTGCAGCCTAACAGTTTCAACATAGGTAACGGAGACGGAACAACACCTCAGCCACCGGATACACAAGCCCCTACGGCACCTACTGCTCTAACTGTTTCATCAAAGACAGCGACAACCGTTAGTTTAAGTTGGACCGCTTCCCAGGATAATGTAGGCGTTACTGGCTATGAAGTATATCGTGGCGGCAACTTTGATGCTTCTGTACCTGGTACAGCGGCTACCGTAAGTGGGTTAACAGCGAACACTTCGTACACTTTTACAGTTAAGGCCAAGGATGCAGCTGGCAACCTCTCGTCTGCTAGCAATGAAATAACCGTAATAACCAATTCAGCTGACGATGGAAGCGGAGAAATTGTAACAGATGACTATACAGCTGGGGTTAGCCGACTCAGTTCCTCTGTAGCAAAAATCTATTTCAGACCTGTCGTGGCGGCTTCTTATGTAGATATTCACTATACCGTTTCAGGAGGAGGGCAACTAAATTATCGTATGACGAATAATAACGGCACATGGGAACAAGTTGTCTCTAACTTAACCCATGGGAAAGTCATTGATTATTGGTTTACTTATGAGAAATCAGGACCGCAATATGATTCACCGCATTATCAGTACACTCATTCCCAATAGTTATGATGTGAAGCACTGAACATACCCTGTGAGGGGAATCATGGCAAGAGAACTGTAATCCGTAAGATTAGCCTTTGATAAAGGGTCTTCTTACGGATTACGTGTGTTTGTACCTATTTATTATGAATTTCGTTCCTACGATCTACTCATCCATCAGTTCCATTCCCTTTGTTTCTTTACCTAAAAAGAACACCGCAAATGCTCCAATGAGAATGACCACGAAAAACATCATAAAGATCATATTAATCCCTATTTTATTTGAGACTAATACACCGACTAACAAGGGGGCAATAACACCACCCACACGCCCCATTGCCGTAGCAAGTCCTACGCCTGTCGTACGAACCTTTGTAGGATATAACTCTGGGCTATAGGCGTACAATCCACCCCAAGCTCCCAAGTTAAAGAAGGATAAGAAAATACCCGCTGTAATCAACATACCTACAGATGTTGAATACCCAAACCATGCTGCACTAACAGCCGTCATCACCAGATACGTCACAAGGACGAATTTCCGACCAAATTTCTCAATGAAATATGCCGCTGTGAAATAACCTGGCAATTGAGCTAACGTCATAATCAATACATATTCAAAACTCTTTACCAAGCTAAAACCTTTCATTGTCATCACCGTCGGCAACCACAGAAACATACCGTAATATGAGAAGACGACGGTGAACCATAATATCCATAGCATGATCGTAGACCGGCGATATTCCATCGACCACACTTGTATAACTTTCTCACGAAAAGAAGCTTTGCGCATGCCACTTTGTTTAACGAAACGTGGAGGATCCTCAATCGCACGTCGCAAATAAAGTGCGTATACTGCTGGTATTGCCCCAATAACGAAAGCTGCCTGCCAACCATATTTCGGAATAATGAAGTATGCGATCAGTGCAGCACAGATCCAACCGACTGCCCAGAAGCTCTCTAATAATACTACAGCCCGTCCACGATCCTTAGCAGGCATCGATTCAGATACGAGTGTAGAAGCTACGGGTAGCTCGCCACCGAGACCCACGCCAGATATAAAGCGTAGTAAACACAGCATACCAAAACCTGTTGCCAAGGCAGACAAACCACTAGCTATAGAGAATAATAATAACGTCCACAATAATATAGATTTACGTCCATAACGATCAGCCATGGCCCCTGCCAATACTGCACCAAGTACCATCCCTAAGGAGCTAATGCTGGTAAGGAAGCCAATCTGACCTGCTGTAAGGGTCCATTCCTCTTTAAGCGCGGCAACGATAAATGAGATAATACCGACATCCATTGCATCGAATAGCCAACTAAGGCCAACCCCGAATAACAATTTTCGTTGCTTTGGATTACGTAGTAGTTCCATGTTGTTCATGATATGAATAACTCCCTTAGTTGTCTCAACCTTGTTGATCTAGTCCATTAGACAAAGACTATACATTAATACTCAGACTACTTTTGTATTTGCTGTTATCTTCCCCAGTAGATAAACAAGTAATTGTTGGTTGTGTGATGATATACGATTTAACACTGTAGATAGAAAAGCATCTCGGATCTGTACGCCACGTTCTGCTTCTTGCTTCCCCTTCTCAGAGATCGACACCCAAACAATACGTCGATCATGGCTGTCACGTTCTCTTCCCAACAGCCCATTCTTCTCCATCCGATCCAGCAGCATTGTAACTGCTGCTGGACTTGTAGCCAAATAGGGTATGAAATCTGAAGGTTTCATGGTACCGCGTTCCATGATGACCTCAAGTACAGTTAATTGGGATTCTGTCAGTACAGGTGCTAGCTCACTTTCCATATGCAGTTTATAATCTTTGCTGAGCTGGGACCATAATTTCGCGAATTCGGAAGTCTGCAACTGTATACCTACCTTTCTTAAATACACTTCGTTTATAACATTAACTTTCGCGAAGTTTGTTCCATTTTCCTTCCTATCTCCCAAAATTTTCATTTTACAAAGAAAGCACTCTTACTACAATCGTAGTAGAATGCCTTCTAGATTAGTTACTTCACTTCTCAAACAGATCAATAATCTGATCATTTTTATCCAGATGAATCAATTGTTTACCTGTTGATTTACGATCCGAAATTGGAGATTGCTCGGAAGTCATAGCGTTCGTAGTTCCCGTTTGGCTAACCGCCACTAAGTGCACGGGATTCTTACAATAGAATGCCCCTACTAATTGGCTACCATTCGGTTTCACACGTTTACCTTCCTTGAATTCAAACGTAGGCAACCCTTTACCACCACGACTTTGTGATAGATAGTCAACCAATAGTGAACGTTTGGCATAGCCAATATCACTTACTGTAAGAATTTCACCTTCATCGTCTTCCACCCATAGAGCAGACACAACTTCGTCACCATCTCGCAATTGCATGCCTCGAACGCCCGTTGATACTCGTCCCATCGAGTTAACTTCTTGTTCTTTGAAGCGAATACCCATCCCAAGTTTACTTACAAGAAGAATATCCTTACTGTTATCGCTCATCGTAACGGAGATGATTTCATCCCCTTCTGCTACCTTACAAGCAGCGATAGCACTCGAACGATTGGTCATATATTCTTTCAATTCGGTCCGCTTGACTTGACCTTTTCTTGTCACAAAGACAAGACTCTTACCAGGATCATCAAGTGTCGACACAGATATAAAGCCAACAATGTCATCCTCTTTAGCAAGGTTTATCACATTCACGATGGCTGTACCGGCATCCTTCCACTTAAACTCTGGAATCAAATGAACAGGCAGAATGAAATATTGTCCTTTTTGCGTAAAGACCAATAAGTTCTCTAGTGTGTTAAGCTCAAGTACCTTTTTGAGATAATCGCCGTCCTTCACACCCGAACCTTCCCGATCTCCGCCCGACCTTGTAAAAGATTGCATGCTGGTACGTTTGATATATCCGTCTTTAGAAAGGGTCACGATGACGTCTTCCGCATTGACTAACACTTCAAGATTAACCTTGATTTCCTCAACTTCACCTTGAATGACGGATCGGCGATCTATACCGAATTTTTCTCTGATCTCCATCAATTCTTTGCGGATTACGGCAACCAGTTTCTTATCACTTTCTAGAATGGCGCGTAGTGTTTCAACTTTCTTATGGATTTCATCCATTTCTTTCTGCAATGTTGTGATCTCTAAGTTCGTTATACGATAGAGTTGCAACGTAAGAATCGAATCTGCTTGGCGCTCGGTAAAGCCAAACATCCATTGTAAGTTGTTCTGCGCATCCTGACGATTCTTAGAAGCTTTAATGGCTGCAATGACCTCGTCAAGGATGTTAAGTGCCTTCACTAGCCCTTCTAACACATGTAAACGATCCTCAACTTTGTTGAGATCAAACCTAGTCCTGCGAGTTACGACCTCACGTTGATGCTCAATGTATGCACTTAGAATCGGTTTAAGCCCTAATTGTTGAGGAGCCTTATTAACAATCGCTACCATATTGAAGTTATACGTGATTTGCAAATCTGTTTTTTTCAACAAATAGGCCAAAATCCCCTGTGCATCGGCTTCTTTTTTGAGCTCCACCACAATTCGAAGTCCTTCACGACCACTTTCATCACGGACCTCAGCAATACCCTCTACTTTTTTCTCTAAGCGGATATTCTCCATGGCTGTAACAAGGCGTGATTTAACCACCTGAAAAGGAATCTCCGTGATGACAATTTGTTGCTTGCCACCGCGCATAAACTCAATATCAGTCTTAGATCTTAAGTAAATGCGGCCTTTACCGGTTCGATAAGCATCCATTATGCCTTCTCCGCCCATAATCGTTCCGCCAATCGGGAAATCTGGACCTTTGATAAATGTCATAAGTTCTTCCAGTTCAATCTCAGGCTTCTGCATAACGGCTATACATGCATCGATAACTTCGCGTAAATTATGCGGAGGAATTTCTGTCGCGAAACCAGCAGAAATTCCGCTCGCACCATTCACGAGCAGATTAGGATATCTCGAAGGTAATACAGCTGGTTCTTGTGTCGTGTTATCGAAATTGTCCTTAAATAACACTGTTCCTTTCTCGATATCGCGTAGCAATTCTAAGGCAATTGGCGATAACCTTGCTTCCGTATAACGCATAGCTGCCGCTGGATCATCATCAATAGATCCCCAGTTACCATGTCCGTCAATAAGCGTGTGTCCCATCTTCCATGGTTGTGCCATACGCACCATACCATCATAAATCGATGAATCTCCATGAGGATGGTAATTCCCCATCACATCACCGACCGCTTTGGCCGACTTGCGATAAGGTTTGTCCGGCATATTGCCTGAATCATACATCGAATATAGAATCCGTCGTTGAACAGGTTTCAGCCCATCCCGTACGTCAGGTATTGCACGATCTTGAATAATATATTTAGAGTACCGACCGAATCGGTCACCGACGACTTCTTCTAGGTATACCGGCAGATATTCTTCTGATAAGCTCATCTATTCACCTTCTATTCCTCAACATCAGTAAAGTCAACATTATCAACAATCCAACGTTTGCGTGGTTCAACTTTGTCGCCCATCAGCGTGGATACACGTCGCTCTGCTTTAGCTGCATCTACAATCTGTACCTTCAGTAGCGTTCTCATCTCAGGATTCATCGTTGTCTCCCATAACTGATCAGGATTCATTTCTCCGAGTCCTTTATAACGCTGCAATTCGAATTTGTCTCCAAATTCCTTCAAATAGTTCGCTAGCTCTTCATCGCTCCATGCATAACGCATCGTCTCAAGTTTACCCGATTTACGCGTTATCTTGTAAAGTGGTGGCTGAGCAATAAAGACTTTCCCAGCATCAATAAGTGGCTTCATATAACGGTAAAAGAACGTCAGAAGCAATACTTGAATATGTGCTCCATCCGTATCCGCATCTGTCATAATAATTACTTTAGAATAATTGCAGTCTTCCAGATCAAAATCCGTTCCAATTCCTGCACCGATAGCCGATACAATCGCACGATACTCTTCATTCTTCAGAACATCAGCAAGTTTAGCCTTCTCTGGATTTAACGGCTTACCCTTCAAAGGAAGAATCGCCTGAATCTTAGAGTCCCGACCCTGTTTGGCCGAACCACCCGCTGAATCTCCTTCCACAATGAACAGTTCTGTGCGTGTCACGTCTTTAGACTGTGCAGGCGTTAACTTACCATTCAGATTGGAACTTTCACTACGCTTCTTCCCAGTACGCATATCATCGCGAGCTTTTCGCGCAGCTTCACGTGCTCTTGATGCCTGAACGGCTTTCTTGATCAGTGTCTGTGCCACCTGCGGATTCTCTTCTAGAAAGATCTGTATGTTCTCCGAGACAATAGCATCCACCATACTCCGAGCGGATGCACTACCTAATTGGTCTTTGGTCTGGCCCACAAATTCAACGTCAGACATTTTGACACTAATAACGGTCATCATACCTTCACGTAAATCGGATCCTTCTAGATTCTTATCCTTCTCTTTAAGTAGGCTTGTTTTCCTCGCATAATCATTCATAACACGCGTATAAGCTGTCTTGAACCCTGTTTCATGCGTTCCGCCACCCCGAGTTGGAATAGAGTTAACGAAAGATGCAAGCGTCTCCGTATACCCAGCGTTATACTGAAGTGCTACTTCAACTTCGACATCATCCTTTTCGGCATTGAAATGAATGACATCATGAAGCACATCCTTGCCTTCATTAAGGAATTCAACGAACTGACTCGCTCCACCTTCATAGTGAAACTCATCTTGCTTATCAGAACGATGATCCTTCAGCACGATACGAAGTCCCGAATTCAGGAAGGCAAGTTCCTGCACCCGTTCCGCTAACGTATCATAATTAAAGTGAATTCCATTTGCGAAGACACGTATATCTGGTTTGAATGTCACTTTGGTTCCCGTCTTGTTGGTATTTCCTAGCTGTTCGAGACCTGTAGATGGTTCACCTACGTGTTCTATGCCCTTCTTATCCACCCAATATTCGAAACGTTGGCGATGTATCTTACCATCACGGAATATATCGACTTCAAGCCATTCTGAAAGAGCATTCGTTACAGAAGCACCAACACCATGCAGACCGCCTGATTTCTTATATCCTGAACCTCCGAATTTACCTCCGGCATGCAGAATCGTAAATACAACTTGAGGTGTTGGTATACCTGTTTTATGAATTCCTGTAGGAATCCCGCGTCCATTGTCTAGAACAGTCACGGATCCGTCTTTGTGTAAAGTTATTTCAATTCTTGTGCAGTATTTGGCAAGATGTTCGTCCACTGCATTATCCACGATTTCCCATACTAGATGATGAAGTCCCGATGCACTCGTACTACCAATATACATTCCTGGTCTTTTGCGAACCGCAACTAGACCTTCGAGCACTTGAATGTCGTCTACATCGTACCCGGCATGGCCTTTATCGCCGCCTTTGGATGACTCTGCAAGCAAATCGATCTGCTCGACCATTCATGCTCCCCCTTAGTAAATCTTTATCAAAGATGATGTTCATCCGATGCAAACAGATGTTTTGTTATCCTTGTCTATTTTAATTCAAGATATCCCTTTTCGTAAAGACTGTGAATGAAACAACAACCGAAACAAGTGCCCATATTCCCAATACAATCAACGAAAAATTAAGATTCATTCCTTCGATGGGAGCTGGTGTTCCGGCCAAATAATTCGTAAGTTGCAAGTTTACCATAAATAAATATTTAGCGCTTGTCCATGCGGATGCCATATTTGTTAAAATGGTCCCCGCGATGAGTGCAGCCATCATGACGACAATACTTGCTGCCGTACTTTTTACTAACACGGACACCATAAAAGCAAGTAACGCTACTGTGACAGCAACAAACCATATTAATCCGCATTGCATCAACAGATATTCCCACTGTGGTACCGCATGTACAGCAGACATGTCGACATTAGAACCACTAATCTGGAACCCCGTAAACACTGGAATGTTAAAACCAACATATCCAAAAAAAGCTCCTGAGATCAAATAACTTATGGCAAAAGTCGAAAATATAATCAGTGACACAAACATGATCATCGTAATCATCTTACTCAGCAGTACTTTCCACCTTTTTACCGGTCTTGTCAATAACATTTTGATCGTACCTGTCGTTCTTTCACCAGATACAATGTCCGAGGCGATGGCCATAATGAGTAACGGAATGAATAAATTGATGGAATTGTCCATGAATTCGCGAGTAAAAGTAACACCATTCGGTTCTTTAGGATTCACATTATGATCCAGATAATACTGAAGTTGTTGTACAAAAATAAGTCGATACTTCTTCCATTCCTCTGGTATTCGATCACTACCAAGTGAATTCTGATTGTCTGTTATTTGCTGTTGTAATTCAAGCCGCCAATCCCCATTGAACTTATCTCGGCTTAGCTCTGATGATTTCATTTGCGCATAGGTAAAAATCGGTACCAAAATCAACAAAATAAGTAAAACGACGTGAAAGCGCTTCTTTTTAATGATTTTGATACATTCATTTTGTATTAATGGTAGGATATTACTCAATGTTCTCACCTTCAGTCATTTGTAGGAATAGTTGTTCTAGTGTTGGATTAATCTTATTAACACCCTTCACTGCAATACCTGCCTTGACTAATTGAGTAATGATGGCAGGAATAAGTTCCTCTGCATTTTGTGTAACAATGGCATTTGCCGACATGCCTGCAATGATGCTATCATCCAGTAATGATTCCGCCGATTTCACCAATTGTACGCCCTCGAACTTAGAAAGAATAGTTCTTCCTTCTAACATCGGTTCCATATCCCAAATGACATATTCGGCGTTCTGAGACACTAACTCATTCACTTCACCTACAGCGAGTACACTTCCTTGACTAATGATCGCAACACGATCACATAACAATTGAATTTCACTCAACAAATGACTGGATACAAATACCGCCAACCCTTCTTCTGCCAATTGCCTAATGAATACACGGAGTTCCTTAATCCCCTTTGGATCAAGTCCATTCGTTGGTTCATCTAGAATGAGTAACTTGGGTCGGCCTAATAGCGCTTGAGCGATACCCAGTCTCTGACGCATACCAAGTGAATATGTACGAACCTTATCATGAATTCGTTGATCTAACCTTACGATATCTACTACTTCTTGAATCCGAGCTTCATCCACACCGGGTTGCATTCGGGCAAAATGTTCTAAATTCTCCCATCCTGTGAGATACGTGTACACTTCGGGATTCTCAACAATGGAACCCACATATCGTAACGCATTTTCCTGATCACGATTGACATCATAACCATATACTTTTATCGTACCACTAGTCGGCTTAATAAGATCTACCAACATACGTATTGTGGTCGTCTTACCCGCTCCATTTGGACCTAGGAAACCGAATATTTCACCTTCTCGCACATCAAAAGTTACATCCTTAATAATCATTTTTTTACCTATTTTTTTATGTACATGTTCAACAGAAAGAACGATTTTATCCTCTCTAGTTACCGTCATATGTATGCCCCTTTCTTTACGAATGTCCATCTTACTGTATCCCTTGCACAATTCGATTGGCAATTTGTTGGTACCCTTCAGCATTCGGATGAAAGTGATCTGTTGATAAATATCGCTGTAAATTATGTGTAAACAAATCATATGTAGGGACTAGAGTCATGTTCTCATATTTGTTTATGGTCGTAAGTGCTACGTTGTTCCATTTCGTTACAGCTTCGTTTCCCACGGTCTTCAATTCTTTCATATCTCCAAAAGGGTTATACAATCCCACATAAATAACATAGGATTCAGGATTGATTGTTCTTATTTTCTCTAAAACAACTTTTAGTTGTGCTGAAGCTTTAGGCAATGCACTCGTTATCTTCTCAGCTGTTACGTCTTGTACTGTATTCGTCGATGTTGTGCCTGTAGACTCCTCCGACTTCCCTTGAGCTGTTGATAATAGCTGCGCTCCCTGAAATAGGTCATTACCCCCAATAGAAAGGATAATAACATCGGACTGTTTCAGAACATACTGTACGCCTTCCTCATCTAGCTTCTTCACCAATCCATCCGTCGTTAGTCCGTTAATGCCTAAGTTGTTAAGCAACGTCGTTTTCTTCCCACTACTCTTCGCGAGACCTTCCACACTTCTTTTCACGAACCCGCTTCCTGTTTGATCCCCGGTACCTTTTGCTAAGGAATCTCCAATAGCTGCAATCTTGTATTCCTTTTTATTCTCCATACTATCCGCTACACCCTCCCCTAATGGCTGAGTTGGACGTTCAATCTCTACACCACCCTGTGGTGCATTAACATCTTTAATAGCGTATATAAATCCAACTAACAATACCAATGTCGTCACAATAGAGACGATGCTCACACTGCGCCAGATCCACTTTGATGAATTCAAATTCAATACCTCCTTCAATCTTCCTTTTAACATTAAAACTTCTATTTCAAATTTGCAAATAACAGTACAATATTTCCCCGAAAATAACGCAAAAAAACAGCCAAGCCATTCATGATTGAATAGCCCAGCCGCCCTTTTCATTGCATACTTTTATCTACTAATAATTATCTACTAATAAACTCTTGTACCCAATGACCATTATAATATCCTACTCCGATGATTGTATAGTTCGCATTCAAGATATTAGCGCGATGTCCTTCACTGTTCATCCAAGCTTTCATGACATCAGCTGGCGTCTTTTGACCCTGCGCAATATTCTCGCCTGCATAGCTATAAGTGATGCCATATTTCTTCATCATGTCAAAAGGAGATCCAAACGTTGGTGAATTATGAGCAAAATAATTGTTATTACTCATATCTTTTGCTTTATCTAGTGCCATATTCGCTAACTTAGCATCTGAAGTCAATGGCTTCAGACCTGCTTTACTACGTTCTTGATTCACTAGGTTCACAACCTGAGCAGTAACCGATTGATCTACATTCGTATCTGGTTTCACTTCTGGTTTTACTTCCGGTTTTACTTCTGGTTTTACTTCTGGTTTTACTTCTGGTTTTACTTCTGGTTTAGTACTTGGTGTAGAAGGCTTAACACTTGTCTGTAGCTTGTCTACTATGACTTTCCATTCCCCGTCATGATTCTTAATCCAATCTTGAAGAATTACCTTCACGTCCGTATATTTACAAGTTTCAGTAGAAGCAGCAGAAGCTGAACCTGGTAGTACCATTCCAACAGCCAATATAGAAGCAACTGTTCCAGTCATCACCGTTTTGAATATTGATTTTTTCATATATTATACATCTCCTTCATTCGTATCATATTTTTGAATCTCAAGATTACAAATAGGTTACAAAACTGTCATCAACAACAAAATCATTGTAACATGCTAGATTCGTTTTTTAACCCCGCAAATACTGGTAAACGTCTTTTGATAACGATTAAAAACAGAAAAAAACCTTATATAATCACACCAATTAACACAGTGTGAACACATACGGTCTGCTTCTATTCCTAGCGAAACTCTTATAACTTCATAACTTAATCAGATGATTGTTAGATTATCAATCTATTTCGCTTCGTCGATATTATCCTTCGTTATTTTTTTATATTGAATCCACACATATTGATTGTCCGTAATATCAAAACCTACATTATCCTTAGTTGGGCTCTCTCCATTTGCCAACAATGTAGCAAGAACTAGAGCAGCTTTACCTTGGTTATTGAAATCATTGAGTACAGTACCTAGCATCGTTCCCTCTTCTAATGCCTTAATTGCTGGAGCCATAGCATCTACACCGACAACAGGCATATATTTATCACCTTTGAAATAACCCGCTTCTTTTAAGGCCTCAATCGCACCTAGTGCCATATCATCGTTATTCGCTAGAACCGCCTCAATGATATCTCCCCTTGCCTCAAGGAAAGTTGCCATTTTTTCTTGACCTTTCACTCGGTCCCAATACGCTGAGTCTTCAGCAACCTTATCCACTTTGATTCCTGCAGCTTCAATCGCTTCTATCGAATACTTCGTACGCAATTCCGCATCTTGATGACCGGGTTCCCCTTTTAACATGACATATTGGAGAACACCATCTTTGTTCTTATCTGCTTCAGGATGCGACTTCCAGTAGTCAGCTATAATTTCACCTGACATCGTACCGGATTCAGCAGCCTTCGCACCAACATAATAAACCTTATCCCATTTCTTCATATCATCAGCAAGCGGCTCACGATTGAGGAATACGACAGGAATATCAGCTGTCTTAGCTTTATCGATAATAATGCCAGCCCCTGTCCGGTCTACGGGATTGATTAATAGAGCATTCATTTTCTTCGTAATAAACATATCTACTTTGTCATTCTGAGTAAGTTGAGAATTTTGGGAATCCACGATTTCAACCTTTGCTTTACCTTCAGCATTACTTTTGATGGATTTCCGAACACCTGTCATGAACGTATCACCAAATTTGTAAATCGCTACGCCAACATGAGGAAGTTTACCCCCATCTGCCGAGCTAGCGCAGCCTGACATAACAGAGCCGAGTAGTGCAACAGCCAGCAATACAGGTGTAATGCTATGTATCCCTGTTTTCATTGAAATTGACCTCCCCATGGCCTTTTTTGTTTCATACAATATTCTAATAGATACTGGATCACAATTCACCTTACAAACGGAAACAGTTGCTTCTGGTTCTCCGGCCACAACATATTATCGAGATCAATCAACTTGGAGCCTGTGTCCACTCTTTCAGGAACATGCATCCCTTCAATCGCCTCTACAGCATGCTGCACGGCTAAATAACCGTTACTATAAGGGTTCTGAATGACCGTCGCCTGGACAACACCCTCTTGTAACATTTCAATCACTTCAGGGGGACTATCAAATGTAATGATTTTCACTTTCCCTCCTAATCCTAATTTCAGCACTTCTTGGGATACACCGATACCTGCCATTTCGTTCAAAGCTATTATTCCTTTTAGATTAGGATATTTACTAAGCATTTCTTTCGTTAATTGCGCAGCGAGCTGTACGTCAGATCCACAATACACGGTATCCACCACTTCTACATTGGGGAAACGTGCAAAATAGTCCAACATCCCTGACTCTCTCTCGTCAGCATTGCGAGCTCCCTCTACGAAACTGACCAACCCAACCTGGCCTCTCCCATTAATCAAGGCGATCAGTCTCTCAGCCGCCCTCTGACCTGCTTCATAATTATTTGTACCTACAAAAGTCTTCACACGAGCGGAAGCTACCTCTGTATCCATGGAAATGACCGGAATTTTGTGATAAGCTGCGCGATCCGTCACCTGTGCTAATTTCATATAATCACTTGCAGATAGAATAATGGCGTCTGCTTTGTTCTTAATCGAATCATCAACTAACTTTATTTGTCCCTCTATGTCATCTTCGCTATCCGGGCCAAGGAAAGTTAACTCCACATTGTATTCTTTAGCCGCCACCTCAGCGCCCATTTTTACCGTGTTCCAAAAAGAACCACTATTCATCTTGACGATCATACTTACTTTCCGAACGGTATCTGTCATACGTAGACTAGAAGGAGAATCCGAACAAGAAACCAATATGAGTGAAAGAAAGGCCATTCCTACCATCAACCTTTTCCTGGCTCTAGTCATAGCAATCCCTCTCTCTCCATATCTTCTTGTTCATTCTTCATCATAGGTAGGGTAATCGTGACCGTCGTTCCTTCTTCCACTTCACTCTTGAATGTCAGTCCATATGCCTTGCCGTAGTACAATTGGATACGTTCATGAACATTCTTCACACCCACGCCTGATCCTCCTGTACTTTTCACACCACCTGTTAACAGTTGTCCCATCACTTGAGGACTCATTCCGAGACCATTATCCGTAACCGAAATGATGACCTTATCCCCTTCGACCTTAACTGAAATGTGAATACAACCTTCATCTGGCATTAGCTCAATGCCATGATAGATGGCATTCTCTACAATCGGTTGAATGATAAGCTTCAACGTAATACAAGTTAGGGCCTTATCCTCTACGTCCATATTGTAATTAAATTTGCTCTTATATCGTATCTTTTGGATAATCAGATAATGACGGACATGCTCCAATTCTTCCGATAGCGGGATCATATTCATGCCTTTACTAAGGCTGATTCGGAATAATTTAGACAGTGATGTGATCGCTGTCACGACCTCTTCCGTTTTCCCCCGCTCCACTAGCCGGATGACAGAGTTCAACGTATTATATAAAAAATGTGGATTAATCTGCGCCTGAAGTACATCTAGTTCGCTTTTTCGTTTGGCTTCCTGTTCATGTATGATCTGACCCATCAGCTGACGAATCCGATGCAACATGAAATTGAATCTTTTGGATAATTGCTCTACCTCATAAGCACCCTTCACATCAATAGGTGTATTGAAGTCACCTTGTCCTACCAGTTTCACCGCTTTCTCTAACCGGCGAATGGGCTGCGATATTTTGGCAGATACAAAGATAGAGACCAATAAGACTACAATAATAACTACGCTTAAGAACCAGAATATAAATACTTGAAGATCCGTCTTCGTGGTTACAATCTCATCAGGATAGGCTACACCTACGATTTTCCAACCAATAGGCTTCACCGTTCGAACCGTGATATATCTTTGTTCTGCGGTAGAGGTGTCGATATAACTTCCGAAAGCATAATCAAATACAGGCTCAATATTCTCATATTTAAGTCCTGCATAGATTAATTGCTGCTGCGGATGGTAAATGATATTTCCTAGCGAATCCATAATATAGGCATATCCCTTTTTGCCAAGAATAACTTTACTGCTAAGCTCATCAATCGACCGAAAATTAACATCGACCAACAGAATGCCTTTTTTCATGACTCCGTCTGCCTTGTAAGAGATCATTCGACTTAATGAAACAACCCATTTATATTGACCTTTATATAAGTTCTGAATATGAGGTTGAGAAAATGAGACTGCTACGGGTTCCTTCAGCGCAGTCAGAAACCAACTTTGTTCCTTCAGCTGTGTATTGCGGCGCATCGTTGCATCTGGAACATCCAGTACCATGTTACCCTCTGGTGTAAACAAGGCCACCGAAACCAGATCCTCACGGGTGTGGAGAAGTGTCGTCAGTTGTTCTTTCAATAATGAATTTGAGATGTTATCTGTATGACCTATCTGCTCTTCCACCACTTCATATATATCCTGCATCCCTTTGACATACAGCTCTAAGTGAGAGTTGACCTGTTCTATAATTTGTTGAATGTTCAGAAAAGCGTTATCTTCTGCGGATTTAGCGAACTTATTATAGAGTAATAAGCTGACAAGTAACACGACTATAACCGTAATCATCGTAAATGAAATGGTAATAATAACTTGAATACTTCTTACATTAAACGATAGCGGGACCTTTGTTTTTTTGAAAAAGTTGGAGAATCGTGAATGTTTAGGTTCAATGTTCACTCATAGCCGCCCCTCCCGTGTTATTCCGATATTCTTTTGGAGAAAACCCAAATTTCTTACGGAAACAAAAGCTGAAATAATTGGGATCGATAAACCCTACTTTCTCCGCTATTTCGAACAATTTCATATCACTAGAACTCAGTAAATTCTTAGCGGATTCCATCCGAAGTTGCATCACATAATTGACAAAGGTCATCTTCACTTCTTTCTTGAAAATACCACTGAAATAACCTGTGCTTATGTGTAATTGTTTGCATACTTTGTTAATCGAAATATCACTTTCGTGATAATGGATCGATATATAGGTTTTTGCATCTTCCACCAATTGATTATAACTAGATTGACGCCTCTTCGAAATGTGATTCATGAGCTTAATACAAATACCGGTAATCCATAACTTTACTTCATTCAAGTTATTAAACTTCGTGATTTCAGCAAAGGGATACTCATTCGAACCGAATATCTCATCGAGTTCCAATCGAAACTCTTTGGCTACCTTCATGATTGAAGTTAGAATCTCTAAGACATAGACATGGCAATCCTTTACCGTAAGTTGTGTCATCTCTATATCTGTAAATAGACTTGCTACCGTAATCCCCACTTCCTGAGCTGTCTCTACTTTAATGGAACGGATTAACATCTGTTGTTTTAATTCATCATACTGAAGGGGTACGTGAAGAAATGAATCATGGCTTGTCTCCACATCATAAATCCATATCACACGGTTGTTCCCCAATATCAATCGATAATCCAGAGCCTGTAGCGCCTCATTATAGGAATGATGTACACCTTCAATGGAGTTCGTCATCGTGCCAGCACCAATCGTCACCGTGAGCTTTAAGTATTTCTCCACATTTTGTCTAACCTCTTCGAGTATTTTGAGCATTTGCACACTCGTCTTCTCAGCATCCTTATCTTGACCCATAAATAATAGGACAACATCATCTCGGTGAAGGAACACTTCGAAACTGTGGTACTTTTCACAAATCTCCATTGTTATGTTCAGCACGGCGAATAATTGTAATTGTCGATCCTTTGTATCTTTTAAAGACTCAGGAGAAATAAGTATCTTCGGAAGGTCTGCTTCCTGCAAATCTGAATGAATATAATCCACTCTTATGACAGAGGCTGTATACGAAGATGCTGTCATATTCAGCTCATAACTTATGCTTTTTTCATTAATTTCTGAAATGGGGATCCGTCTTGACACTAGGGAGGATAAGAAAATTCCTCTCAGAACGGGTAGACTCTTACGATAATGCTGTATTAGACCCTGTAAGTTATCTTTATCTGCCGTCTCCTCGTCTAATTGATGCTTCACTTTCAGCAGAATATCGACAAGTTCCTTAGAAGAAAATGGCTTTAGTACATATTCGTCTATGTGTAATTTAATCGCTTTTTGGGCATATTCAAATTCATCATACCCTGTGAGGATGATAATTTTGGTATTGGGATAATGGTTACGAATCCATTCAGCAAGTTGTAATCCGTTCATAAACGGCATATGAATATCCGTTACGACAACATCAGGTACATATCTTTCAATTAATTCAGTCGCTTCTTGACCATTCTCTGCCTTTTCTATCACTTGAAATCCATATTCTTCCCATGCGATCTCATCAAGGAGTCCTTCCCTTACATCCTCTTCATCATCTACTAAAATAAGACTATACATGTTCATCCCTCATCACTATATTGTAAACGTTTCCAATTCATTTTTGCTATCGTTTCATTTATTCAGGTATTGTATATCAATCCTTAATTGATGTAAACAACTACCTTCTGAATTTAAACGAAAGACTCTTTTCTAATATTTTTTTGCTTTTCATCTTGGAAAATAGTAGATTAATATATATAGGGAACATTTGTTCTATTGAACATTAGAAAGGGGTACATCAAATGTTTAAGAAAATAGAGTGCGTTTGTATTTACAGTTGAAATTCTTATTGAAGATGTGCTTCATGCACATGCCGAAATAAGCAAAAACGAAGAAACTCAATGGATTAGAACTCCCTTTGCAACGGAATCTGGACATGTTGCTATAATGAAAGCCCCCGATGGAAATGTATTGGTATTAGTTGGAATAAAAAAATCCCAACCCTAAAGGGGGATGGGATCATAATTCATGATACTATGCCGTTCTATAACTTCTTACTAAAGCGATAGCCTGTCTTAATAAAGCCGATATGCTCATAAAATGCACGTGCAGGTGCACGCTCCACACGGTTTCCACTGGTTAGAAACAAAAGTGTACTCCCTTGTCCTTTGCACCAATCTTCCGCTTGTTGAATCAATCTTTTCCCTAACCCTTGCCCTTGATATTCTTTAGCAACAATAATCGCAGTGATCTGGGTTATCGGTTCGGACCGTGAAAAGGAAACAATGTGGTGTAAACTGATATTTCCTACTACAATACCATCTACTTCAGCTACTAATGTACAGTGTGAAGGACTGGATTGCATATCCTCCATACGTTCCCTCATCACACTGAGTGTTGTAGGATAGTTTAGTTCTCGCATTAACGCAGTAATAGTCTCCAAGTCATTCCATTGAAATCTACGGATGCTCAATGTAGGAGCAGACAAACTACTGTTCATGATCATATACCTCCACTTTTAAAAGACTGGCAGCATGTTTTGCTGTCTCGCGAGCAATCTCAACATTCTCAGCAGTACTTAGAGCAACCGCCATTCTTCTACCTGGCTTACTCTCACCTTTACCAAATACTCTAACTTGAGTACGTGGCAGTGAAAGAGCCTCAGTGACACCACTAATTGCAAAATCAGAACTAAAACTTTGGGCTTTCAATGTTGCCGATGCCCCCGGTGCCAGAAGTTGGATTTGTTCGATGGGTAAGCCTAATATGGCTCTAACATGCAAAGCAAATTCCGACAAATCCTGTGTCACCATCGTGACCATACCGGTATCATGAGGACGGGGTGATACTTCACTGAACAGAATTCTATCAGGCGTTACGAACAATTCCACACCAAAAACACCGTACCCACCTAATTCATCCGTAATCGCTTTCGCTACGGATTGTGATTCTTCAAGTTGTGCAATACTCATCTGATGCGGTTGCCAAGACTCCACATAATCGCCATCTTTTTGAATATGGCCGATCGGTGGGCAGAACAGCGTGCCGGATACAGAACGCACTGTAAGAAGCGTAATTTCACTGTCAAACTGAACAAAGGATTCGATAATGACTCGTGTACTTTTAGCTCGTCCACCTTCTAAAGCGGCGGTCCAACAAGCTTCTGCATCATTTAAACTCTTACATACACTTTGCCCTTTACCAGAAGAACTCATGATCGGTTTAATTACACATGGTGTTCCTAGTTCAACAACTGCAGCCTTTAATTCTTCCAGACTGTCTGCGAAACGATATTCAGCCGTTGGCAACAATAACGTCTCCGCAGCCAAACGACGAATTCCTTCACGATCCATAGTCAGATGCGTTGCGCGTGCCTTGGGAACTACATGGTAACCTTCCTGTTCTAACTCCAATAACACATGTGTTGCAATAGCCTCAATCTCAGGAACAATGATATCAGGTTGTTCTTGTCGAATAATACTTTTCAAAGCTTCAGCATCGAGCATATCGATTACATGGGACCTATGGGCTACCTGCATTGCAGGAGCATCCTTATAGCGGTCCACGGCAATGGTCTCTATACCCAAACGCTGGGCCTCAAGAACCACTTCTTTACCCAATTCTCCACTGCCCAGCAGCAACATTTTCCTGGAATATGCAGAAAAAGGAGCACCCCACACCACTTGCCATCCCCCCTATAGTTCATTCATCTCTATTTTCAGGGTTTAGCAACAATAATGCAAGCGTGCTCCGCTAATTTTCATCAAATTTCACATGTTATAAGACAAAAAAACTCATAAAATAGATACATTCAAACAAATAACCCTTTTAAATTTGAAGTATATGGAACCCTTGTTTAAATTTATAATATTTTAAATAAATCTAAACTGCGCTTCAATGAGACCATTATATATTCCTTTACGCTGAATGAGTTCTGCATGACTACCTTCTTCTTTTATTTCCCCATGATCTAACACAACGATTTTGTCCGCATGACGAATCGTTGACAATCGATGGGCGACAATAAAGGACGTACGTCCTTGAAGTAGAACCTTAAGTGCTTCTTGAATGCGAAGTTCTGTCTCCGTATCAATACTAGCTGTAGCTTCATCGAGGATCAATATACGTGGATCAGCTAAGAGCGCACGAGCAAAGGATAACAATTGACGTTGACCCATGGATAACATGTTCCCACGCTCCTCTACTTCTGTCTCATATCCACGTGGTAGCTTCGCAATAAACTCGTGCGCGTTCACAGCTGTGGCTACTGCTTCAATCTCTTCATCTGTCGCATCGAGTCTTCCGAATCGGATGTTATCTCGAATCGTACCTGAGAAGATGAACGTATCTTGTAGAACGATACCGATTTGGCTACGTAGACTTTCTACTTTGACGTCTCGGATATCATATCCATCAATTTTAATCTGCCCATCCGTAATGTCATAGAAACGACTTAACAAATTAATGATGGTACTTTTCCCTGAACCCGTATGACCTACTAACGCAATGGTCTGACCGGCCTCAACGTTCAAGTCGATTCCTTTTAAGGCTTGGCGTCCCTTCTCATACTCAAAGACGATATTCTCAAGCGTGATATCCCCTTTAATCTGTGGAAGTGTTATCGCATTTGGTTTGTCATCGATATTAGGTTTCTCATCCATAAATTCGAATATCCGTTCCGAAGAAGCCATGGCAACCAACAATTGATTGTACATTTGTCCTAGTCGGTTAATCGGATCCCAGAAGTTCCCCACATAACTAGAAAAGGCTACCAGCAAACCGATCGTTAATTCACCTTGTTGAATCAGATAAGCTCCGAACCAGAACAATATTAATGTCCCGAAACCACCTGTAATTTCTATGAGTGGACCAAATCCTTGGTTCATGGTTGTCGCTTTATTCCATGATTTCGTGGCATCTTTATTCATCGTATCGAAGAATTCCATGTTCTCCTTCTCTTGCGTATACGCTTGAGTAACACGAATCCCTTGAATCGATTCATTCAGATGTGAATTGATGCGAGATCCCTTCATCCGAACTTCCTGCCACGCCCTACGGATCTTCACTCGCAATTTCGTAGATATCAGGAACATGATCGGCACCGTGATGATAACCGCAAGTCCAAGCTTGAAATTGATGAGTAACAAAATGATAACAATACCCACTAACTGCACACAGTCGATCATTAAGTTAACGACACCGTTCGTAAAAAGTTCCTGTAACGAGTTCACATCATTCGTAACCCGTACGAGAACCGACCCTGCCGGTCTTTTATCAAAAAAGTTAAAGGATAATTTCTGAATATGTTTAAATAGGTCGGCGCGGAGATCGTAGATGACTCGCTGACCAATAATGTTCATATACTTAATCCGATACGCAGTCGCTACCCATTGCACTGCATATAACACTAATATACCCGCAGCAATCATATATAACAGCTTTAAACTAGGTAGCCCAGTCTCAGGTGAGATCGCCGTATCAATAGCCTTACTCGTAAGATAAGGAACAGTTAACTTGGTGATCGTTCCCAAAATCATCATTAAGCCTATCAGAGGAAGCAGTTGCTTCGCATAAGGTTTCATGTATGCAAACAATCGACGAAATTGTCCCCAGTCAAAAGCTTTATCTATCAAATCATCATCCTTGTAAACAAACCTTTCCCCACCTGTACTTGCACCTATGTTTTTATCAACCTTCTTATTCGATGCTTCATTCTGCTTATCAACATTTACATTAGTACTCATGATTTCACCTGCTCTTCTGCTTCACTAGATATCCGGGCAATATGATCAGCGTACTGAATTTGATACACATCTCGATATGGACCTGGAACAGTAATTAATTGCTCATGGGTACCTCGTTGCACAACCTTACCTTCATCCAATACGAGTATTTCATCAGCATGACGTAATGATGAGATACGATGGGCTATAATAAAAGTTGTTCGCCCTTTCATTACTTCCTGGAATCCCGACTGAATTTCATGCTCTGTCTCCATATCGACGGCACTGGTTGCATCATCAAGAATAAGAATTTTAGGATTCTTCAGAAGTGCACGTGCGATAGCGATCCGTTGCTTCTGTCCTCCAGAAAGACCCATACCTCGTTCACCCACTACCGTGTCATAACCATCCGGCATTTCCATAATAAATTCATGAGCTTTTGCGAGCTCCGCGGCACGAATAATTTCTTCCATGGATACATCCTTTAAGCCATATGAGATGTTATTCTGAATGCTCGATGAGAACAGGAATGTTTCCTGAAAAACAGAAGCCATCTGGCTACGCAGGCTATGTACCGTTATATCTCGAACATCGATTCCATCTAACTTAATCGTCCCTTCATTCACGTTATATGCATGCATAAGTAACTGAATGATCGTTGATTTACCTGAACCAGTTCCCCCTAAGAAACCAATAACGGAACCAGATGGTGCGTCAAAATTAATATCTTTAACCGCAGCTAACTTATTTCCGTAAGCAAAAGTGACGTTCTCAAACGTAATATTCCCTTTTACTTCTTCAGCCACAAGCTCCTTAGCGTCTTCACGATCTTTAACATCGATGGGATGATTAAGAAGTTCTAACACGCGTTCTCCCGAAGCTTCCGATTGGGTATAGTTATTAATTAGGAAACCTATATTCCACATCGGACCAATTATGTACCAAATTAAGCTAAAGAAAGCAACCAATTCTCCTAATGAGAGTGAACCATTAATAACAAAGGTGCCTCCTACCGCAAGTAACAAAACAACAGTAATGGATGCTAAAAATTCCATGAGTGGGAAAAAGCGACTCCATAATGTTGAGGTGAAGATTTGATTCGTCTTATAACGTTCATTACGAATGGAGAACTTCTCTACCTCATAGGGTTCACGCGCAAAGGATTTAACGGTTCTTACACCCGTGACATTCTCTTGTACAGCTGTCGTTAGTGTACTTAATGCAATTCGCATTTCTTGAAATGCTGGATGAATTACACCTTCAAATCTCAGAGCCACAATGATTAAGAAAGGAACACTGATCATGGTAACTAACGTCAACTGCCAATGAATTGAGAACATCATAATCGAACCAAACGTGACCATGAGTATCGTATTCATCATTTGTGCTAGACCGAAACCGATAAAGTTACGGATCGCTTCCAAGTCACCCGTAAGCCGGGACATTAAATCCCCCGTCTTAGCTGTATCATAATACCGGAATGACAAAAACTGCAGTTTCTCATAACAGGCATTTCGCAAACGGTAGGCCAAATGGTTACCAAGTCTGCCACCTAGGGTCCCGCTTAAAAATTGCATAATCGCCTTTACGATGACGACAAGGATAACCGTCAAGGCAAGCATAGGTACTTTGTCGAACTGCTTAGGAGTAATGACATCATCAATCAGAATTCGAAGCAGGTTGGGCGTAACCAGCCCTAAAGCAGTGGAAATCGCTAAGCATAGGATCGAAAGATACAAAACCCTTCGTTTGTCCCAGAAGAAGCCCTTTAGTTGCCTAAGAACATTCATTTTTCTCCTCCTTTGGATACGTTAGATCCATTTCATTCATATTTGTGAACATTAATGAAGTTTAACACCGTCTTCAAAAGGCAGCAAAGCTCATAAGTCAGCATATACAGGCGCGTTACCCGACCATCGCTCAATTATTAGAAACAATCAGGAATTATTTATGAAATGTTACCAATTACTCCGTATCCCTAGGTAACTCAACGCAAAAAAAAGAAAACGCTATCACAGCGCTTCCTAAAGCCAATTAATTAGTTGGACATTTGTTCATATGACCTCAGTTGATCCTCTAAATCATGCCACGTTGCAGCTCCTTCCGATAATTGAAGCGTACTCTCCAACGCACTTTGGCTTTCTAACAATTGCTCTTCTAACACTAAAGCTTGACGTGTTAGAGCATTGCTAAACTCATGGATATAGAAGTCACAGAGTAATGGTTCTTGTGCGGTTGCGGCTTCTGCAATATTGTCTCGAAGTGTCGGTTCAACGCCAATCTTTAATTTCTCACGGCCCTTACCTTCAAAGAACAACTTTGGCGATTTGAAAGTTGACCACAGCGCGCCCCATTCCACTGTCTTATGGAATTTGCTACCTTGTAAATTAGGAACAGTCCAATCTTGTTCTTCCTTTACAGGTGTAAGTAACAATCCTTCGTCTAAGGCGTTAATCTGATCTGTGAACCGAAGTGAACCCTCTTGAACGATCGATTTCGCCTTTAACTCAAGTCGTAATGTGGTAGCCCATAATTCCTGATCAAGCTCCCTCAATAGAGATTGTTCTAACTCACGCCCACAATCGCTAAAGATTTCTTTCAATGATCCCGTACCGTCACGCAATAATGAAGGATGGAATGCTTCATTAATAAAAGCTCCTAGATTATAATCAATCCGCTTTCGCACGTGGAACAGCAATTCTTTCGTTTCCTGTTCGATGACTCTATTTTGTCCTGAGACATTCGTGAACTGGCTCAACATGTCCCGCGCCTTAGCATAAATATTCTGCAATTCAAGTTGACGTTTACTTCGAGTAACTTCATCTTGCCGGGATATTCGATCCCACTCTTGAGCACGTTTACGTGCAGACGTAATCTCTTGTCTTGCGGCTTGAATAGATAATCCAGGAAGTTCTTTCCCAGCGAAATCATTAAGTGATTCTTCGAATGATATGAATCCCGATGATAACAACAATGATTCATTGTCTGTATTCTTGCCCTCTAAGGCATTCATACTAGATAACGCATAAATATGAGGTGATGCTATGCCACTACTACGTAAATTTAATTTCACATGACTAATCACTTGCTCCAATTCATCACTTGATCCTGCCAGATCCGCTGCGTTGATAATAAAGAACATTTTATCCAACGCAAAGCTGTCTTTCACCCTTCCTAATTGCGAGAGGAATTGTCGATCTCCTTTGGAAAAGGCATGATTATAATACGTGACGAACACCAGTGCATCGGCATGTTTCATATATTGAAAAGTTACACCTGTATGACGAGCATGCAAGGAATCCGCTCCTGGCGTATCCACAAGAATAATGCCCTGCTCCGTTAGATCACAACTGTAGAACAAATCTATACGTTCAACAAAACAAGATTTCGTCTCGTCTGCTACAAACGAGCGATACTTTGAAAGGTCTACGATCTGTACAGTGCCTAGTATCTCTTTCGCTTCCACCCACCCGGCGCAAGCAGCCTTCAAGAAACTATAATGAGGTAATCCTGCTGGATGTATCCCTTCTGACGATAGAGCCTGCACAGCATCACTCCAGTGGTGGAGATCCGGTTCCCCTAAATGAAGAATCGAGAACGATATTCTCAGATCTTCCATTAGCGTCTCACGGGATTTCATGACAACTTGTGCTGTTCCATGCTTAAAGTCACCTTGTGGTGCAAGAATACGATTAATTGCCGCGGTGGTCGGATGCGGCGATACCGGTAGCACTTCTTCGCCAAGCAAAGCGTTAGCGAAGGAGGACTTCCCGGCGCTGAAAGCTCCGAACAGTGCCAACGTGAACGTGCCGCCTTCAAGCGCAGCGGCGCGTTCACGGATACCCCGCGCGGCAGACGCCATCGCGGGGTATCGCTCAAGCAGCGCTGCTGCACCGTGCAGCTGCGCTGCCGCACTTGCTAGCCGCTGGCGGCGGCCTGTGGCCGCGCCGCCGCGCGGGACTGCCCCGCTACCGC
>LIDZ01015327.1_pt3 | contig 30364 bp, 25 predicted proteins | sample 644651 | NCBI WGS metagenome assembly LIDZ01 (sample SAMN03856242, study PRJNA289617) | food metagenome | isolation source: wine grapes on drying loft during traditional withering process | host: Vitis vinifera cv. Corvina | place: Italy: Gargagnago di S. Ambrogio di Valpolicella | collected 2014-01 | reverse complement strand
CCTCGCTCGCCATTCTTAATATCGCATCTGGCACTGTTTCCCGCACCCGAATACCGGTCAACTGTGCCACCGCGTCGTTTAGACTTTCCAGATGCTGGACATTCACGGTAGTGATGACCGATATACCGTTTTCCAATAGGCGGATAACATCCTCATATCGTTTTTTGGTCTGACTGCCAGGCACGTTGGTATGCGCTAATTCATCAACTAGTACGACCTCTGGATGGCGGGCAATAATCGCATCGGTGTCCATTTCTTCCAGCTGAGTTGACTGATATTGAATCTTGGCACGTGGGATAATCGTTAGTCCGCCGATTTGACCTTTAGTTTCCTGCCTGCCGTGCGTTTCCAGCAGACCAATGACGACATCGATATTCTTGTTCAGCAGAAGATTACCCTCCTGCAGCATTTTGTAGGTTTTGCCTACTCCGGGAGCCGCCCCGATATAGACTTTAAAGGTGCCCCGGTGTATCTTATCAATCTTCTGTTGTAGTTCTTCACTGCTCAACCGATGAAAAGGCAATTTCGTCCCTTTCGGATTCGGTTTGATTGGCAAAATCCGCTCGCCTTCCTGCTCAGCCCGGTCTGCCATCAGAAACACATCAATATTTCGTGTTTCTCGCAATACACGGTTCGCGATGGAGCCCTGCCACTTTTCCTGCCAACGACTCTTATTGGAGTGGCCCATGACGATCCGTGTCACGTTATTTTGAATCGCAAACCGTACTAATACAGAAGGAAGCTGACGCAGATGGCTTAGATTAATCTCACTAAACTTGGCATCTACCCGCTCTACGAGCTTCACTATAGAACGTTTGAAGGTTTGCTGCTCCTTCGTCAGTGGTCGATTTGGCATAACAAAGGTCACTACAATGAGATCCCCACCCAGCCGCTTGGCGATTTGTTGGCCTCTTCTCACGTAGAGTGAACCGTTCCAGTGGTACTGCGTGGATACCAGTATCCGCTCCGTTGCACCCGAAGGACCGATGAGTCCCTGACCTTCCCGATGTTTTTCAAGAGAATCATTGACACCTTCTGCCACTAAACGCAAGGATAATTCACGAAGCACACCGAGATTTCCACGTGCGGACAATGCAGGATGCGTCTCCCCACCCAGAACCCCTTCCTCGATCCGTTTCAGAATGGTTTCCGGAGATACATCGATCAAGCGCACTTCATCCGCAAATTCTAACGTATTCAATGGCACCGTCTCTTCAGACCGAATTCCCGTCATTTGATAAATGATCTCGCCCATTCCTGCCAACTCATAAACATTGATGGTCGTAATCACACTTATACCGTTGCTCATCAAATAACGAATATCTTCCAGCCGTGTGGGAAAACGGGCATCTCTGCGATTGCGATGAGCCAGACCATCCACCAGCAGAACCTCAGGATTGCGTTCCAGCAGAGCTTCCAAAGGAAGATCCTTCTGCTCTTTGCCGTCTTTCCACCAATGGATGCTCGGGACACGTTCCAGATCCACGAGCTGCTGAACAGTCTCTGTTCGTTGCATGGTAGATACGGCACTGATGACCACATCGATCCCTTGCTGCTTCAAAAGCTTGCCTTCCTCCAGCATATTGTATGTTTTTCCTGATCCGCTGACAGAACCGATAATGATCTTCAACCTGCCCTGATGCAGCCGGTATATCGAATACAAGATTTCTTCCGGGGTCTTTCGTTTGTATGGCGCCATTGATGAACCTCCTTTCGTGAAAACGATACTCCAAAGACCAAACCGAAAACTACCCTGACCGCCAACTGCGCGGGCAGGGTATGAACCGGACTATTTCGCCGACATTTCCAATAATGCCATATTCAGCTTCAACACATTGACACGTTCCTCACCAAACAAACCAAGATCGCGGCCTTTGGTATATTCCGCCACTAAATCCTCCAGCTGTGAAGCTGGAATGCCGGTCAGATTACTGATCCGCGGAATCTGCACCATCGCCGAAGCTGGAGTAATATCAGGATCAAGTCCTGAACCTGAATTGGTAATCAGATCTACCGGAAGTTTATTCAAAGGCACTTCGGGATTATCCAACTGCCACTGGGTAATGAAATCCTTTGTCCGCTGCAGCATATCCGGATTGGATGGTCCGTAGTTATTGGAGCCGGAAGCTTCGGCTTTATAATCAATACTCGATACCCGGCCATGGAACAACGCCGGATCTGTAAAGTTCTGGCCGATTAATTCCGAGCCTACAACGACTCCGGCTTTATTGGTGAGTAGACTGCCATTGGCCTGTGACGGCATTACTACTTGGGCAATCGCCGTGGTAGCCAAGGGATAAATGATCCCGCAGAGTACAATAAAGACCACACTAAGCCGCACCACCATCAAGAAATAAGCACCTTTGGACATGGATTGCTGCTCTTCTTCCAGTTCGATAGAGTTCACCATAATACTGTCACCCTTTTCTGTCTATAGTCAATATACTGTTAAATCCAGATACTTACGATCATATCTATGAGTTTAATCCCAGCGAACGGAACAATGACTCCACCCAAGCCGTAGATAAAAAGATTACGTCTCAGCAGTTTCGCACTGCTCATCGGTTTATAAGGAACGCCTCTCATCGCCAACGGAATTAACAGCGGGATGATGATTGCATTAAAGATCAGGGCCGAGATAATAGCCGAGCTCGGTGATCCGAGTCCCATAACATTCAGGACTTCCATCTCTGGAATCGCCAAGGTAAACATCGCTGGAATTATCGCAAAATATTTGGCGATGTCATTCGCGATACTGAAGGTGGTTAAAGCACCACGCGTCATCAGCAGTTGCTTGCCGATGGCAACGACCTCTATAATCTTCGAAGGATCGGAGTCCAGATCGACCATATTCGCCGCTTCTTTGGCAGCCGTTGTTCCACTATTCATCGCAAGACCCACATCAGCCTGCGCTAGCGCGGGTGCATCATTCGTACCATCACCGGTCATGGCGACCAGCTTGCCCTCGTTCTGTTCGCGGCGGATGACCGCAATTTTATCCTCGGGTGTGCTTTCGGCGATGAAATCATCAACCCCTGCTTCGCGGGCAATAGTGGCCGCAGTTAGCGGGTTGTCGCCGGTACACATGATCGTTTTGATTCCCATTTTCCGCAGTTCATCGAAGCGCTCTTTCATGCCGGGCTTAACGGTATCCTTCAAATAGATGAGTCCATAGATTCGGCCGTCAACGGCAACCGCTAGCGGGGTACCCCCTAACCGGGCGATTGCGTCCGAGTTGCTGTCAAGATTGTCAGGGATCAGCCCGCCATTGGCCAGCACCCATTTCTTAACGGAATCCACTGCGCCTTTGCGTACACTACGTCCGTCAAGCAGATCAATACCACTCATCCGCGTTTCCGCCTTGAATTCGACGAACGTTCCGCCTTCTCCCAGACTGCTGTCATAGCTGCGTTCCAGCTTTTTGGCCAACTCAAGCACGGAACGTCCTTCAGGAGTTTCATCCTTCAGAGAGCTGATGGCTGCCCAGGCGGTGAGCTCAAGATCGGTTTCTTTGCCTACGGTTACGAATTCACTCGCCATACGATTCCCGAAAGTAATTGTACCTGTCTTATCCAAGATCATGGTGTTAATGTCTCCGGCAGCTTCAACGGCCTTCCCGGACATCGCCAGCACATTAAACTGTGTGACCCGATCCATGCCCGCAATCCCAATAGCAGAGAGCAGCCCGCCGATCGTTGTTGGAATCAGACAGACTAGCAAAGCAATCATTACTGGAATATCTAGTTCCACACCCAGAAAGCTTGCAATAGGCCGCAGTGTCACTACAACAATCAGGAAAATAATCGTCAGACTGATCAGGAGTGTATTCAAGGCGATTTCGTTCGGTGTCTTTTGGCGCTTCGCGCCTTCAACAAGAGAGATCATCCGATCGAGAAATGATTCCCCGGGATCACTCGTAATCCGCACCTTGATCTCATCGCTGACCACCCGTGTACCACCTGTGACCGAACCAAAGTCTCCACCGGCTTCTTTAATGACAGGGGCTGACTCGCCAGTTATGGCCGATTCATCCACCGAAGCCAATCCTTCAATGACCTCGCCATCACCAGGAATCAGTTCTCCCTGGCTGACAATGACGATATCTCCCTTGCGCAGTTCGGAGGAAGCAACAGTCTTTATTGCCGTTCCGACCAGCTTGTTAGCCGTAATATCCTGTTTCGTCTTCTTCAATGAATCTGCCTGAGCCTTACCGCGACCTTCTGCCAGCGCTTCAGCGAAGTTGGCGAACAATACGGTAAACAGTAGAATGAAGAACACGGAAATATTAAAGCCCACCGCTTGTTCTGCGTTAAAGTATCCGGGTGCCAGCACCATGAGCAGGACGATGATCGTACCGATCTCGACCACGAACATTACCGGATTCTTCATCAGAGTAACCGGGTTAAGCTTGATAAAGCTATCTTTTACAGCGCTTAGGAGTATAGGTCCGCTCAGCAGCTTTTTTCTTTGTACAGTACTCATCTAGATCTCCCTCTTCCTACCGTAAGGTCAAATATTCTGCAATCGGACCGAGCACAATGACCGGCAGGAACGTCAGTGCCCCAATGATCAGCACCGTACCAATCAGAATACCGGTAAACAGGCCATTGTCTGTACGGAATGTACCGATAGTCTCTGGTACCGGCTTCTTCTTAATCATCGAACCCGCTACTGCCAACATCGCTATCATGGATACATAACGGCCTAACAGCATGACGACTCCGGTTGTAATATTCCAGAAGGAGGTATTATCCGCCAGCCCTTCAAAGCCGGAGCCGTTATTGGCGGCAGAAGAAACATATTCATATAACACCTGAGTCATCCCATGGAAGCCCGGATTGGTGATCGATCCTTTTCCCAAATCGGTTAGGAATGCCCCTGCAGTCGGCACCAATATAATAAGCGGGTGAATCAGGATGGCAATAGCAATCAGCTTCATTTCCCTGGCTTCTATCTTCCGCCCGAGGAATTCCGGCGTCCTGCCGACCATCAGACCGCATAAGAAGACACCTAGGATGGCATACATCAGCATATTGACCAGCCCGACACCTTTGCCTCCAAAGACATTATTGAGCATCATCAGTGTCAACGGAGTAATACTGCCAAGTGGCGTCTGTGTATCGTGCATATTGTTAACAGAGCCGGTTGTGGCTGCGGTCGTCACTGTTGTAAACAAAGCGGACTGCGCGATGCCGAAGCGTACCTCCTTGCCTTCCATGCTGCCTTGTGAAGAATCGATTCCCATGGCGTTAATAGCCGGATTGCCTTGAGTTTCACTATAATAGTTCAATCCCAGAAACAGCACGAACAAGGTCATCATCGCCGAGAAGATCATCCAACCCTGCCGTTTGTTCTTGGCGAACAAGCCATACATATAAGGAAGGGAGGCCGGCAGCATCCACATGGAGAGAATCTCCAGCACGTTAGTTAGGGGGCTTGGATTCTCAAAGGGATGTGCCGAATTGGCTCCGAAGAAGCCGCCGCCATTCGTTCCCAGATGTTTGATGGATTCCAGCGACGCAATCGGACCAATGGCAATTTGCTGAGTCTGACCGTCGAGTGTAGTTACCTCAAGCGTTGGCTTAAGCGTCTGCGGCACATGCAGTCCGACCATTATCAGTGTAATCAGTACAGCCAGTGGGATGAAGATACGGATATGCGCTTTGACGAAATCCTCAAAGAAATTCCCTACCGACTTCTGTCCGGTAATCCCTCTAACAAAAGCAACGGCGACTGAAAATCCGCTGGCGGCAGAGGTGAACATCAACATGGTCATCACGGCCATTTGCGAGAAATAGGAGACGCCCGTTTCACCGCTGTAATGCTGCAGATTCGTATTGGTAATAAAGCTGATGACTGTATTAAACGTAAGCGTTTCTTCCATATTCCCGATTCCACTTGGGTTCAGCGGAAGCCCCTTCTGCAAGCGGAGAAAAATATAGCTGAACGCTACCAGCACAATATTGGTTAATACAAAGCTGATCGCATATTTCTTCCAGGACATTCTGCCCCGCTTTTTGAGTCCGATCAGGCTATAAATGCCTTTTTCCGTGCGTGCAAACCATCGATCCGTCCGATTGGGTTCGTTGGAAAACACGTGATATAGATAGGTTCCGACTGGCTTAACCAGCAGCAACAGAATTACGATTACAACGACTATTTGCAAGACGCCCATAAATGACCCTCCTAAACTTTCGTTACATTGCATTACATTCATTTTTCAATAGTTGATATTAGAATTTCTCGGGATGAATCAGGGCATACACCAGATACAAGAACAGCAGTAAGGTAACAGCCATCACAACAATCACAGCTCATTCCTCCCCTTGTCTTCAACCACGCCTGCGCAGAAGTGCATAAATCCGTAAAGCAAACTAAAAAGCACGGCTAACGCAACCACCATATACAGATCCATCATCGTCTTTGCCACTCCTCTCTCAACTATCTACTGCTGCTCTCTCTACGTTTAACTTCCGATTCAGCTTATCATTTCTGCCATTAGTTCTGGGTTAGGGTTTCCATGAGAGGATTAAGATTACATTAAGATTCATTTTATTCATCTTCACCCAACACCTTATTTATAGCCTTTATCTTTAATATCAATACAGTTCGGTAAAATCACTCTGACATCATCGGTTGGTGCTGCTCTCTGCGCAAACTCTTCAGCTGCTTTAACTATGTTATCGTCCTCATATAAACCCAGATTTTTTAAATAGGAATAGTCATATATTCTTTTAATGATATATAGCAGCACCATTATGATTGAGATAAGACCAACATTTTTTAATAATTCATTCAACTAAATCACCCCTTCTCTCGTATGCTTTTCCTTCTAATTTAGCGTATCACTCTCGCCATTAGTTCAGGGTTAGGGTTTACATGAGCGAATAAAGATTACGTTAAGAGGGATATTCACTAGAAAGTTATCCGTTGGAACTTGGAGCACCGCTACGCGAACGGACCGTTGCGTAAGTAGCTTGTGCTCTCCAGATGTACTGAATTATTTTCAAGGGTGTACATCCGGAGAGCAAGGCGACCGCTATCGCTTTTCCGCAATCAGTCCGTCCTCTCCGCTATTTTCAGTGGGAACCTTTCTAAAATCGTCTTTAAAAATAGCAAAAAGAAACCTCTCTATCGCTCCTTCATAACCTGCTAAAGCAGGCCACTACGGATCAAAACGCAAACAAGCCCATCTCCAATATCCGGAGATGGGCTTGTTTGCTAGCTTTTAATGCTTTGAAGTACAAAAGGCTGTCAGATACGTGAAAAATATCTTTTTTGGACAGCTCCTATTATTTCATCCTTTTCTTCCCTAGTTTAAAAGGCTCTATTTAAACTCAGTGGTTGGCTTTACGAGTGAACGTAAGCGGAGGCTCGGAGGCATTCTGGAGAAACGCAGCGATCGCAAGAACCCTCCGAACCCATAGCGGCTTTGCACAAACGTTCAAGTGCTGATTTTGGTTTAGAGCCGTTCAAACAATATTTCAGATAACTCTACTATCATCACCAACCTGCAGCATCCGGTAGCCCACTCCAATATGGGTCTGAATATACTTAGGCTGCGAAGGTGTTTTTTCTATTTTTTTCCTCAGAGTCGCCATGAAAACGCGCAAAGCAGGAATGTCGTAGGTATAACTGCCCCAGATTTCATTCAGGATGTAATTATGCGTCAATACTTTGCCTACATTTTTGGCCAGTAGACCTAAAAGCTTATATTCAATAGGAGTCAGGTGGATTTCTTCTTCATCCAGCCACACACAACCCGCCGCATAATCTATTCTCAAATTTCCGTTGGTGAACATGGACGCATCCTTCAGCAGCTTGTCACTGTCATAGCGAATTCGCCGTAAACTAACCCGCAGCCTTGCCAGCAGTTCTTCTACGCTGAAGGGTTTGGTCAGATAATCGTCTGCGCCTGCATCAAGCGCTTCGATTTTGTCTCGGTCTTCACTGCGTGCGCTGACCACGATAATGGGAATATTGGACCAGGTCCGTACCTTTTTGATAATATCCACGCCGTCCATATCCGGAAGTCCCAAATCCAGAATGATAATATCCGGTTGCTTGGAAACCGCCTCTAAAATCGAAGCTTCGCCGGTTTCAGCTGTATGATATTTGTAGCCTTGTGTCTCCAGTGTTGTAGTAATTAGTTTGCGAATAGGCTTGTCGTCTTCTACGACAAGAATCAAAGGTTTATTCATGAACATTCACCTCCACAGCCTGCAGGGTAAAGCAAAACACCGTACCTCGCGGAACATTATCTTTTACCTCAATGATGCCACCAAGTGCATTTACAATGGATTTACATAAAGAAAGCCCTAAGCCTAATCCACGACGGCCATCCCCGCGGATATTGTCTGCCGTGTAGAACATGTCGAACAGTTTAGTCTTTGCTTCCTCTGAAATACCAGGTCCGTCATCGGAAACTTCGACAAGCACCATATGATTCTCGCGTCTTGCCGAGAGCGTGATGTGTGATCCGTACTGTGTATATTTTATTGCATTGTCCACAATGTTGATCAAGACCTGAATAATCAGCTGAGAATCCATTTTAGCCATTAGAAGTTCATCATGCAATATAGTTTTGATCCTATGTTCCTTACTGTTCCGGTTAATATGAAGCAACGCTTCGGCAAAAACTTCTTCCAGAAGCTCCGCCTGTAAGTTCAAATTCAAGGTGCCATTATCAATCCGGGTAATGGACAGCAAGTTCTCCACCAAATTGATAAGCCACATGGAATCGTCATAAATATCCGTGTACAGCCCCTTTTTCTGATCTTCACTCAATACCTTAGAGTTTCCAATGAGAATGCCTGCATTGCCAGAAATCGTAGTAAGGGGGGTGCGCAAGTCATGGGAGATCGCTCTTAGCAGATTGGCGCGGAGTTGCTCCTGTTGGACTTGCATGGATATTTCTTTTTGTTTTTCGTTCAGTCGTTCTTTTTCAAGTGCCAGTGCGCATTCACCCAGCATAGCAATCATCAGACTCTTTTCAAAAACCTCCAGGGGTTCTTCTTTGTCCATGACTATGGCCGCTACTGCAAACACACTATCACCTGCCCGAACCGCATGGTATAAGCAATTAGCTGTGGAAAAAGTATCAGTCGTCGCTCCGGCTCGCTTGTTATTCTTCTGCACCCACTCCGCAACCGCACGTTCGTTCTCTCCGGTATACACCTGTGGATCAACCGCCGAGGCTTCCTTCACAAAAATCAGCGGCTCGGATAAAGTCTCTTGCTGCACCGCATAAAAAATGATGGTTCTGTCCAGCAGCTTCACCATTTGCTGTGCCGTTTCGTTAATAATGGCCGAAGTGTCATTGGCTTGCTGCAACTTTCGACTCGTCTCTAAAAGCACTTCTGTACGGTAGGCTTTTTGCGCAGATTGCCGGGCCTGCTCCTTTACCCTCATCGTCAGAGTACTAGTTATGAAGGAGGCCGACAGCATTACAAGGAAAGTTACGGGATAACCCGAATCATACGCCTGTAAAGAAAAGTAAGGCTCGGTAAAAAAATAATTAAACACCAACACGCTTAATACCGAAGTCGCCGCACTATACAATCTCCCCTTGGTAACCATGGCATTGAACAGAACACCTAGAATATACACCGTGATAATATTTGCTTCTCTAAAGCCCAGAGAATGAAACCACAATCCGATCAAGGTGCAGCCCACCAAAATCCCTATAGTTTTGGCTGTATCGGCCAATGACAGCTGCGGGGGTTTCGAATATTGGGGAAACCTTTTGTAGAACGAAGGCTGGTTGTCTGGGATGATATAAATGTCAATATCTGGAGCAGATGCAGTCAATTTATCTACAAAATTTGATTTTGCAAACCATCTTTTTTTGTTGGTACGTGAACGTCCCATGACGATCTTCGATACCTTGCTTGTTTTGGCATATTCCGCTATTTGTCCGGGGATGTCCTCCCCATATACAGTTGCAATCTGTGCGCCTAGCTGCTCAGCCAGTCTCAGATTCCCCTGCAGTTCTGTTTTGCTTTTGTCCGTTAATTCTTTGGTTTCCGGTGTTTCCACAAATAGAGCCGTGAATTCCCCGTGAAAAGCATCGGCCATTCTCGCCGCGGTTCGAATGACCTTTTTGTTGGAAGTAGCCGAGGACAGGCAGACTAATATATGGTCTTTGGTATAGTACTCGCTATTTTTTTCTTGTTTACTTATTTTTAACGCGATTCGATTTAACTGATCTGCTGTGTAACGCAGGGCAATCTCACGCAGGGCGATCAGTTTTTCTTTAATATACAAATGGGCATGTTCGATTTGAGCCTGATCTCCAGGATAGATTTTCCCCTTATTCAAGCGATCTATTAAATCATCGGGTTCAATATCGACTAATTCAACCTGATCGGCACTTTCAAATACGCTATCCGGAATGCGTTCATGCACAGAGATACCGGCTATCGAGGCAATGATATCATTCAGGCTTTCAATATGCTGAACATTAATCGTGGTATAGACGTGAATTCCCGCCCGCAGCAGCTCCTCCACATCCTGATATCTTTTCTTGTGGCGGCCTCCCGCTGCATTGGTATGAGCCAGATCATCCAATAATATAAGGTCAGGACTTCTGTGGATCGCTCGGTCCAGATCAAATTCTGTAATAATGACACCTTTATGGATGAGCTCTAGTGGCAGCAAAAGTTCCAGTCCTTCTAAGAGAGCTGTTGTCTCCGGCCTTAAATGGGACTCAATATATCCAGCGACCACATCAATTCCATCTCTTTGCTCCTCATGGGCAGCACTTAACATGGCACAGGTCTTGCCGACACCTTCTGCATAGCCGACAAATATTTTTAGCCTTCCTCGTCTTTTCTCTGCCGGTGTATTGGAAAGACGCTCAAGCAGGGAACCTGAGTCTGTTTGATTTGTTACCATCCCAATGCCCACCTATCTGTTCATCTTTGGACTTACTTCTAATATATCCTGTTCACACAGCGCTAGTATATCATGTGCAAAATCAGCATAGTATTACAACTTTGGCTACGGTATTAAGATTACATTAAGAGGGTAGCTGGGGTATTTTCTGTGTTTTAACGACTCTGTCGTTAACCAAATGTTCAGGATTTGGCTCACCAATCAATAGAGGTGATTTTTTATTGTGCAATCGCATATTCTCCAATTCTAGGCTACTCCTTGTTGCTTGACTTCGGAAGCTTAATTGAGCTGCGTTTTGTCTGGATATCCAGCAGTTTGATTTGTTCGTAGACGGCGTTGACCTCATTTTCTATTGCAGCAACATCAATGCCTTGTTCTATCAGCCCATCCATAATCTCCGCAACAGCTTTTGCATACTTCCCTTTATATTTAGCATTTAGTGTCGTCCAATTGATACCTTTGAAATAGCTGGCCACAGTCTGGTTTAACGTTAGTTTTCCTTGCAGCATCAGCACCGCTATCATCGGATAACCTGCGTAGCCCTGCCAGTAAGAGGCGCTGTCGTTGGAAGTATAAATTCCGTCCTTCCAGGTAACGGTATATTCTTTTGCCCGATTCGAGGAGGCTACCTTGGCACTATCCTCGCTTATAAGGATTCGTTCATCCGCTATAGCGCTATACGCCTCATGTATTTTTTCAATAGGTGGTAATTTATTCATCGTTTACAGCTCCAATCTTGCTAATTTAGTTGGGCTTGCGCCAAAGAAAAAGAAGAAGGATTACAAAGAATCCATCTTCCTTAATGTGATTTAGCCAATTTAATAATATCTTGGCTCTCTAGAATAGACTTCTCATAGCCTAAAGTAACCGTATGAATCATGGCAAGTCCAATCTCCTTTAAAGACACCGTTACCTTTGGAAATAATCTTCGAAGAATAGGATAAAGCCAAAGCAATGCAAAGTACATTTTATTCGTATTTTTCAATCCTTTTGTTGGATGAATATAGGCTGGGCGAAACATGTATGCCTTCTTAAAAGGCAACGCTAAGAGGTGGTTTTCTGTCTTGCCTTTTACTCTGGCCCACATCCGTTTACCTTTCTCTGTGCTATCCGTCCCCATTCCAGAAACATAACAGAATACCATGTCTGGGTTCAAGCTTGCGAGCATTTCCGCCATATGTAGAGTAAGATCATACGATAAGCGTGAGTACTCCTCCTCCTTCAAACCAACAGAAGTTACTCCCAAACAAAAGTAGCAGGCATTATAGTTACTGAATTGAGACTTGATTGCCGATAAATCCAAAAAGTCTTTGTGAATGATTTCCGTCAGCTTCGGATGTATTACGCCGCAAGGCTTGCGGTTGATCACTAATACCTGTTCCACATCAGGATGCTGCAGGCATTCATGCAAGACACCCTCGCCTACCATCCCCGTAGCACCTGTAATTATCGCTCTTATTTTCATGATGGTTGCTCCTTTTTCTTTGTTAGATTGAAGTGAACACACACTGAATCATTCCTGGATGCCCTCCTTCAATAGGTCTGTATATTCTTCATACTTCTTTAAATCTTCCAGTGCTTCCAGTGCTATATCCTCTACTTCTCCGTAAATTCTTTCTGTAGCTAAATAATATCCATCACTTAATCGGTCTAAAAAAGAAAATTGATCTACAGCTTTATCTGATATACAACCTTGGTCATTTAAGCTGTTAAGATATGAAAAAAAGTCATCTACTGAGATAATCTTCTTGATAAAGTCTGAACGTATTTGACCTAACATTATATACATGGGTATTTCAAAATCGTCCTTAGCATACAAGGTTTGCAGAATGGATAGTATATCTTCAATTGATTTTGAACCAGATAGTGAGAGTTCAATAAAATCATAAGGAATCTCATATTGTTCAATACAGTTATCAGCCCACTGGATGATATCATTTTTATTTTTGTAACCCATAGCTAAAGCAAGATAATAATAGTCTGTAAGTATTTTTAAGTTATCCATATGCAGCTTACGCTCCCAGAATTATCGACTAACACGAATGGCCCACAGCATAAATTCTGTGTTGGTATACTAGGTTTCCAACTCCATAAGAAAGGATTTAGATAGATTAATAACTTGTTTTTGTTAGCGTAACAACTTTTTTTGAAAAGTTATAGCATCTTTCATTATATAATTTGACCGCTCATATGTTTTATGTGCAGCATCATTACTTCTTCCTGTAAGAATCTTTATCCTTCTAATACCACTTAAGCGAAGTTCTTGCTCTAGGAATGATATGAGCAATGTAGCTAACCCCAGTTTTCGAGCAGTATCCTTAACATAAATTTCAGTTATTTCACCTTGTGCGCTACGATAGCAAAAGGAATTGAAACATTGGGCGCATGCAAATCCAACGGGTACACCATCCAGTATTGCAAGAGCAACTAATTCGTCGTTCTTCGCGAGACTATCTTTAACTTCAGTAGCTGTCACTCCTACCCCATTAAATTCCTCGTTCAGCGTGACAAGAATATCGGCATCATTTTCATTTGCCAACCTTACAAATTTACTCATGATTCATCCTTTCTAATTATCATTTTTCATTAGTTGAATTATCGCAATGACTTTCTTGTATCCCCATATAAGTGTCCCGGCATCAACTTCTCTGACTCTTCGTCCGCCGATGGGTCACACCTTACTATATGATGCTGCTGTCATCTTGGTATTTTCACTGCTTCTTATTTAGTAAATTAAGTCTTTGTTGAAAAAAATCTATGTCTATGTGTTGATCTAATTTCCCATATTTATCTGTGAGGAATAAATTTCCATTCTCCACAGTCATTATAATAATATTGGCTTTTGTTGATGTTAAACCATCACTGATTGAGATTTTTAGATTTGAAAACACACTGTCAGATTTAGAGGACGGTTCATTTATCGAATTAACGATCTCTCCTTTGATATTCAAGGTACCATCTTCATTTCTCCACCATTTAAATGTTTCTATTTCACACAATCCCCAATTCAAATATTCAATCCAACCTTCACCTGATTTAAGGAAGCAAACAATTTCATCACTAGTTCCTGGTGAGTACAAAGCGTCAGCCGACCAGGCCCCAATTAATCTCTCCACGAATTATCCTCCTTTAAGCCACCTAGAATTGCAATCACCATAAGTAATTATTACATTCTTTCCAGTGCCCTTTAATTATTTGTATTAGCGATTCTCCACCAAAAGTTATTGAATTCTCATGCGAACAATAAATAATCCAATCCATATCTTTAGTAAACCAGAATCCTTCTCCACCTCTATCATATTGAGGTTCGAAAGAATCAAATACTATTATATTCCCTTTATCTTTCCATTCCTTTATTTCATAGATTTCCTTGGAGTCTTTAAGTATTTCTCTAAGTTTTTCAAATCCGAATATACGTTCAGCTCTCTATTAAGTTCATCTGTCTCATGTTCAGTTAGCTCTCTTATGTAGTGTTGGTTTTCCATGTTTCTCACGTTCTTTCCAAGGTATTTCGTATATAGTTGCATAGTTCGCTCATTAAGACGAGAATCAATCTACTCTATTAAATTCCCTATTTAAGGTGTAACTCCTCCCGACCCCAAAAGGCCACTATCAAGAAGTCATCCTTCTTGATAGTGGCCTCTATCGTATCAACGTTAATGAAATCTTACACCCGCAAGCTCTCATCCCAAGCCAGACGGGCCAGTGGGAATGGGGAAATAGCTCTTTCCAAAATACCCTGGACATGTGCAATCGCAACGCCATAGTTGACGATCGGAACTCCAGCCTCTACCGCTTGCTCCAACCGCCAGAGCATCTGGCGACGATTCATCATGCAGCCGCCACAATGAACGATCAGCGAGTAATCCTTCACGTTATCCGGGAATTCCATACCATTCGCAAAATCGAACTGTACCTGTTTCCCTGTGGCCTGTCGAATCCAACGCGGAAGTTTCACTTTGCCGATGTCATCAGGCTGCTGGTGATGTGTACAAGCTTCGGCAATTAGCACTCTGTCGCCGTCCTGCAATCGGTCGATCGCCCGGGCACCCCTAACCATCTCCTCCAGATCCCCTTTGTTCCTGGCGAATAATATCGAGAATGAGGTCAGCGGAATATCCTTTGGCGTATCTGCTGCAACCTTCAGGAACACCTGCGAATCCGTGATGACAAGACGCGGCTTCTTGCCAAGACTCTCCAGTGTTTCCTTCAGCTCATATTCTTTGGTAACAACCGCAATGGCGTCACTCTCCAGAATGTCACGAATAGTCTGCTGCTGTGGAAGAATCAATCGGCCTTTCGGCGCTGCTTTATCAATCGGCACGACCAGCACGACCAAATCTCCGGGGGAGATTAGATCCCCGACAATGCGGAATTTATCGTCATCGTCGGGTACAGCAGCGATCAGCGCTTTCTTGAGGTCACCTATTCCCACCTGTTCTACAGCAGAAATAGGGAGGACCTTATACCCCAGTTCCTCCTTAACCTGGTTAACTAGAGCTGCTAGGTCGTCAGCTTGGGATACGTTTATGTTTGTTAATAAATCAATTTTATTTAAAAGAACAAGAGTGGGGATGGCTCTGCTGCGAACGATCTCAGCAATTCGCCGATCGAATGAAGTCACTCCGCAAGCAGCATCAATGACGAGCAAGGCCACGTCAGTCTTGTTTAGAACTTCAAGCGTCTTCTTCTTCCGCAGCTCACCAAGCTCACCTTCATCATCCAAGCCTGCTGTATCAATTAATACAACTGGCCCGATTGGAAGCAGCTCCATGGATTTGTATACGGGATCTGTCGTTGTCCCTTTCACGGGAGATACGACGGCGATATTTTGTTTGGTTATGGCGTTAATAATGCTTGATTTACCTGTGTTGCGCTTGCCGAATAGAGCGATGTGCAAGCGACTTGAGCGTGGGGTAGCGTTCATACTCACGCTGATCCCTCCTTTAAGCAGAACCGTTAATTCCAGTCTCCACTTATAAAATGATCCTTATATTTTGCGGAGAAACGGATGCCATCCATATAAGGACAGCGAAGCTGTTTCATCTTAAAATATACTTAAGATTTTATCGATCTGCGCCTCCGGGAGAATCTGAGCTTCTAGCAACACCTGGCGCACCGTTTTGCCTTCCAACTTGGCCTGTTTAGCAATCGCCGCACTTTTCTCATATCCGATGTGGCCTACTAATGCAGTAGCCAGAACAGCAGAGGTTTCTACCAATTCGCGACATCGATCCGCATGAATGACAATCCCCCGCACACAGCGATCTTCGAACAGCCGGACGACATTAGTCAGGATCTCTAAGGATTCCAGAAGCGCATCCGCGATCAGCGGCATAAAAGCGTTAAGCTCCAGCTGTCCAGCTGCAGCCGCCATCGTTACTGCCGTATCATTGGAAATGACACGCATAGCAACAAGACCGGTCATCTCTGCTATCACTGGATTTATTTTGCCCGGCATAATCGAAGACCCCACCTGCACAGCTGGCAATTCCAGCTCCCCAAAACCTCCTGTCGGGCCACTGGCCAACAGCCGCAGGTCACTGGAAATTTTCAAGAGATTAACGGAAGCGGCTTTCAGCAGACCGGATACTTCAACAAAGATATCCATATTCTGCGTGGAGTCCATCGGATACTCGCTCCGCGCCAGTCCGTAACCAGTCAAATCTTGCAACAGATCGGTGATATAAAACGTATATTTTTGCGGTGCATTCAGTCCTGTTCCAATTGCTGTCGCTCCAATATTGACCTCTCGCAGCCGTTCCTCAACCTTGTATATGCGCCAGCGATCTCGGGCTATCGCCTTGGCGTAGGCTCCGAAACCTTGCCCTGCCGTCATCGGCAAGGCATCCATTAGCTCCGTACGCCCCAGCTTGAGAACGACTGCAAATTCCAGTTCCTTCTCCTGAAGGGCTTCCTGCAGGGAAGCAAAGGCTTGACTAAGCCGTCGAACCAGACCAATAGCAGCAATTCTAAGTGCGGTTGGGTATACATCATTAGTAGATTGGCAGCAGTTGACGTGATCTAGAGGATGTACCTGTGTATACTCTCCCAAGACTCCACCCATCAGCTCATTCGCACGGTTAGCAATAACCTCGTTCACATTCATATTTGTGGAAGTCCCGGCCCCACCTTGCAAAGCATCCACAGTAAATTGCTCCCTATAACCGCCTGCCAGAAGTTCATCACAAGCCTGCACAATAGACTGAGCGATTTCTGCCGGATAGGTATTCAGCTTCAAGTGAGCCAGCGCCGCTGCTTTTTTCACCATAACCATACTATGGATCAGATGAGCGTTAACAGCTCTACCGCTTACAGGGAAATTGTCCATGGCCCGTGCCGTATGAATACCATAATAAGCAGCCGTTGGGATATCCTTTGCACCTAACGCATCTTGTTCACTGCGGGAATGATTTCGGGCTTCCTCCATACCATAGCCATCCTCTATAAGCGGATGCACCGCCGATTATTGATACCTCTTCTATGCTTAAGCTTCCACCTGCAGGACTTCCAGCACACGAGGTAGAATCCCCCGGAAATATGCGAACGCAATGCCATAATTAGTGATTGGCACGCCTTGTTCTCCTGATTTCATCAGGCGCATCATCAGTTGTTTACGATTAAATATACAACCTCCACAGTGAACAATCAGTTTGTACTCGGATATATTGTCTGGGAATTCTGGGCCTACACTTGTTGTGATATCCAGACCGCCACCAGCCATTTCCTGAAGCTTGGCATGAACCAACACACGGTCAATCTCTCCATTATGCGGGTGATGAATACAGGCTTCTGACAGCAGAACCTTGTCTCCAGGTTTCAAGCTTGAGATTACTTCAGCACCGGCCACAAAAGTATCCAAGTCGCCTTTGAAGCGGGCCATCAGAATCGCAAAGGTAGTTAGTGGTACATTAGCGGGAATGATCTCATTCACTTTATCAAATACCTGAGAATCGGTAATGACAAGGTTCGGCAAACCATTTAAGCGCGTGAGCAATTCTGGCAATTCTTCTTCGGTAACAGACAAGGCTATAGCATGATGATCGAGCAGATCCCGAAGAATTTGCTGTTGCGAAGCCACCAGCCGATATTTTGGAGCAGGGATCAACTCAGGCATAACCATAAGAACCAAATCTCCATAGTTAACAAGATCACCTACAATACTGGATCTCTCAAATTCAGCCGGAGCAAATTCACCTATGGCGTGGCGCAGACTCCCGAGGTTGGTGTTTCTTTTCACGCTAATCTTGACGATAGGTATGTTCTTCAGTGCTGTCTTTAAAGAATCAATATCAACATAATGATCATCCGTTTTGGCTATGACCCCGATGACAGGGATATTCCGTTTAGTCAGCTCATGAACCCATTCTTTTTCCAGCTTATAGTCATTGGACTCTTCCGAGAAGATCATGATCCCAAGATCGGTTAAATCCATGACTTCTCTGGTCTTCTGAACCCGGAACAGGCCTTGATCTGTATCATCATCAATTCCGGGTGTATCCACGATAATGGTGGGACCTAGCTTTTTCGTTTCTAAATATTGGAAGATAGGCTCAGTCGTCGTTCCCGGCTCATCACTCACCAGTAAGGTTGCCTTCCCAGTAAGTGCGTTTATGAGACTCGATTTCCCGGAATTTCTCCGGCCATAAACGGCAATGTGCATCTTGTTCGATTGTGGTGTAAACTGCATAGCGAATCTCTCCTTTAAATTGGATCTTTAGAAATGCAAATCTCGTTCGCCTTTTTCGATGCGCTGCAGCCGATCAACGGTGGCTTTTCTCGCGGCTTCTCTAGGAATATCATCAAGACCCTTACGTATGATATCTTCTCCAAGTGTACGAGTCTCTTCATCCGCATAATCAAGCAAGTATTCTTTAAAGGTTAAAAGAGAGTTCGGTTGGCAGATATTATGGATCTGCCCGGATTTAGCCAAGCGCATGAAACGGTCACCGGTACGTCCTTCTCGATAGCAGGCAGTACAATAGCTCGGAACATAACCATCCTGGCACAGCCCGCGAATAATCTCCTCAGGCGAACGATGATCACTGACTTCAAACTGAGGTTTCTCTTTCAACTGCCCGGTGGCACCTTGTTTGGCCTCCATATATCCACCGACGCCCGTACTGGAGCCTGCACTCACTTGAGAAATGCCAAGCTTGATCACCTCGTCACGAAATGACGGCTCTTCACGGGTGGAAAGAATCATCCCGGCATAAGGAACAGACAAACGCAGGATGGCAACCAGCTTTTTGAAATCTTCATCCTTCACCAAATGGGGATACGTTTGCAGATCCACGCCGGCCGCCTCACGCAATCTGGGAACAGATACAGTATGGGGGCCAACACCAAATCTCTCCTCCAAGTGTTCCGCATGCATCAGCATCGCGATGGTATCGTACTTATGGTCGTATAAGCCGTAGAGCACACCTACACCAACATCATCAATACCCCCCATTTGCGCACGATCCATGGCCGTGGTATGCCAATCGTAATCGCGTTTGGGTCCTTGGTGATGCATAGCTGCATAGGTAGGTCTGTGGTATGTTTCCTGAAATAAAATGTAGGTCCCCACCTCCGCTTCCCTAAGCTTCTGGTAATCCTCAATGGATGTAGCGGCAATGTTAATGTTCACACGGCGAATACTGCCATTCTTCACCTTAACGGAATAAATCGTCTTGATCGATTCGACAACATAGTCAATATCACAGTTTTCCGGATCTTCTCCTGCCTCAAGCACAAGTCGTTTGTGACCTAATTCCTGCAGTACACGGACTTCATTCGCTAATTCATCCATCTGCAGCTTCCGTCGCAGGAAATCGGTGTTGGTGTGTTTATATCCACAGTATTCACAATTATTGACGCAATAGTTACTTATATATAACGGTGCGAACAATACAATGCGGTTTCCGTAAATTTTCTCTTTAATAACCTTCGCAGAACGGTAAATATTATCCAAAATATCTGTATCTGTAACTTCCAGAAGAACCGCTGCCTCCCGGTGAGTTAGTCCTTTGCACTCCCTTGCTTTCTCTAAAATGGACTTCACATAAGCGGGATCACCTGCTTTCACTTTGGCTTCTTCCAGACTCCATAAGATTTCCTCATCATCGATAAAATCAGCTGCTTCCCAATCCTTTCGCAATTTCGCCAACCTCCTAATAGTAGACAAAGGCATACTGCTTATTAATACTTGGAACGCTTCACGTATCGAGTGTGCAACAGTTCATGCGCCAGGTGACTGTTAGGCTCTCCTAAGAATTCTGCGTAAAGAGCTTTGATATAAGGATTGTTATGCGATTTGCGAATACTTTGTGCTTCATCTTCACTGTAGATCGCTTTGGCGCGTTCAGCCTTAATATCGATCTGCTCGGAGGTTCGCGCATCCACGATAGGCTGACCACCACCCGTGATGCAACCCCCGACACAGGCCATCACTTCCATGAATTCATAGCTTTTCTCGCCACGTTCCATCGCTTCCATCAGCTTGCGGGCATTGCCGAGACCATGCACAACAGCCGTACGAATCTTCTGGCCATTAGGCAGTTCAATGATATTTTCCTTAATGCCTTCCATTCCCCGGACAGCCGTGTATTCGATGGTATCCAGTTCCTTTCCAGAGGTGATCTCGAACACAGTACGAAGTGCAGCTTCTGCAACACCGCCGGTGGCTCCAAAGATAACACCTGCCCCAGAGCCCGACCCAATCGGATGATCAAAAGCTTCACCTTTCAGGTTCACAAAATCGATACCTGCTTCTTTAATCATTGCAGCCAGCTCGCGGGTCGTCAGTACCCAATCCACATCTTGCATCCCTTCATGAGACAGCTCATCACGAGCACCTTCGAACTTCTTCGCGGTACAAGGCATAATCGAGACCACAACAATATTCAATGGATCAATCCCCATCTTCTTGGCAAAAAAAGATTTAACCATAGCCCCTTCCATTTCATGCGGTGATTTGCAGGTAGATAAGTTATCCAGCCTATTCGGAAAGTTATGTTCCATAAATTTAACCCAGCCTGGACAGCAGGATGTCATAAGCGGCAGATTCTCTCCGCTGGTAAGGCGGGAGATCAGCTCTGTACCTTCCTCCATAATCGTCAGGTCCGCAGCAAAGTTGGCGTCGAACACTTTATCGAAACCAAGCTTCCGCAATGCAGCAACCATTTTACCGGTGACACGCGTCCCAACGGGCAGGCCAAATTCTTCTCCAAGGGCCACACGTACCGCGGGTGCAGTTTGGACAACAACATATTTGCTTGCATCCGCAAGGGCATGCCATACATCACTGATGTTCTCATGTTCAGTAAGCGCACCTACAGGACAAGCCAAAATGCACTGACCACAATTCACACAAGTGGATTCAGCAAGCGATCGGCCGAACGCTGTTGAGATCACCGTATCAAAGCCCCGTTTGGCGAAGCTGATGGCGTTAACCGTTTGCAGAGTTCCGCAAGCTCCAACACAGCGTCCGCATAAGATACATTTGGAGGCATCACGAGCGATCGATGGGGAGGTATAGTCCTTCACTTGGCTGGATTTTTCGCCAACGTAGGTAACTTTACGAATATTGAGGTCATTCGATACCGTTTGCAGCTCACAGCCCCCACTTCGGGAGCAACTGAGACATTCCCGGTCGTGATCGGACAATAGTAGTTCAACGGATGTTCTACGGGCGTCGCGAACTTTTTTTGTATTCGTCTGAATCTTCATGCCTTCTTCCGCGATCAGCGTACAGGAAGCAATGAGTCTTGGACCCACTTCAACCACGCAAACACGACAACTCGACGAATGGTTGATGCCTTTCAAGTAACACAGAGAAGGGATATGAATGCCCTGATCACGGGCCGCTTCGAGCACCGTTGTACCCTTGGCGATTTCGGTTTCGATCCCATCGATCGTAATTTTAATCGTATCCAAGCTTAATCACTCCTATCGTCAGACTATCGCTACGGCTTTGAACTTACAGACATCGAAGCAGACGCCACACTTGATGCAGGCTACCGTGTCGATGACAAACGGTTCCTTCACTTTGCCCGAAATGGCATTGCTAGGGCATTTCCGCGCACAGAGGCTGCAACCCTTGCAGAGATCCGCATTGATCTGATACGAAATCAGAGACTTACAGACGCCAGCCGGACATTTTTGGTCATGAATATGGGCCATATACTCTTCACGGAAAAATTTAATAGTCGACAATACCGGGTTTGGAGCGGTTTGACCTAAGGCACATAGAGAGGCATTCTTGATCTGCAGCGAGAGGTTCTCAAGCTTCTCAAGATCCTCCATCGTTGCTTTGCCTTCTGTGATCAGATCGAGCATTTCAAGCAAACGTTTGGTTCCAATACGGCAAGGCGTACATTTACCGCAGGACTCATCGCGTGTGAAATCCAGATAGAAACGGGCGATATCAACCATACAGGTATCTTCGTCCATGATGATCATTCCGCCGGACCCCATCATGGAACCGAGACTGGTCAATGTATCAAAATCGATGGTACAGTCCAGATGTTCTTCCGTTAGACAACCGCCAGAGGGTCCACCGGTTTGTACAGCCTTGAATTTTTTGCCCCCTGGAATACCGCCGCCAATTTCAAAAATGACTTCGCGCAAGGTAATCCCCATTGGAACTTCAACAAGTCCGGTATTTACGACTTTGCCACCCAGGGCAAATACTTTCGTGCCTTTGGACTTCTCCGTTCCGATACTTGCATACCAGTCCGCACCGTTAAGCATAATTTGGGCAACGTTAGCCAGTGTTTCTACATTATTGATGATCGTCGGTTGACCCCACAGACCTTGGACCGCCGGGAAAGGGGGTTTGGGGGTTGGCATTCCTCGGTGCCCTTCAATAGAGTGCATGAGTGCTGTTTCTTCTCCGCAGACGAAAGCTCCGGCACCAAGACGCACATCAATGTTAAAAGAAAACCCGGTTCCAAGTACATTGTCACCCAGCAGACCGTACTCGCGAGCTTGGTCAAGCGCTTTCACAAAACGTTGAACCGCAATCGGATATTCCGCACGAACGTAGATAAAGCCTTGGCTGGAACCGATCGCGAAGCCAGCGATGGCCATCGCTTCAATAACAGAGTGCGGGTTGCCTTCCAGGATGGAGCGATCCATAAAAGCTCCGGGATCTCCTTCGTCGGCATTACAAATCACATATTTCTGTTCTTTATCTTGCTTGGCGGCAAATTCCCACTTCAGACCCGTGTTGAATCCGCCTCCACCACGTCCCCGAAGCCCGGATTTCTTCATGGTATCGATGACCTGCTGGCGGCTCATAGTCAAAAGCACTTTGCCGAGGGCTTTGTAGCCATCGCTGGCAATATATTCATTGATATTTTCCGGGTCGATGATTCCGCAATTGCGCAGAGCGATTCGGACTTGTTTTTTATAGAAATCAGTTTCTTCAAAATTCAGGAGTCTGCCATCCTGCTTGGTCTTCTCATACACTTTTTTCTCGTATGGCTTGCCATTCAGCAAGTGATGTTCAACCAAGTCTGGAATATCTTTCACTTCCACGCGGCTGTAGAAAATGCCCTCAGGATAAACAATAACAACTGGACCCAGCTCGCATAGGCCGAAGCAGCCTGTTCGCACAACCTCCACTTGTTCCTGAATGCCCTGATTGGTAAGTTCCTGATTCAAAGCGTCGATGATTCTATTAGAATCTGAAGAGGTGCAGCCCGTACCGCCACACACCATCACGGACCTGAACTGGATGGAATCCGCGGATTGTCCTGTAATCTTGCGGTTTTCCAGACGACCCTGTGTGAGCGTTCTGATGGCATCAAGATCCGTTAACAGCAACATGCTAAACCCTCCCTATTAAAGTGCATGTGTTGCGCAAGAGGCTCACTTGTATTCATTCAGAATTTTCGGCACATTATTAGGGGCTAGGCGTCCATGTACTTTCTCGCCAATGGTCATAACCGGTGCAAGCCCGCATGCCCCCAGACAACGGGTCGCTTCAAGTGTGAATTTGTTGTCCTCTGTGGTACCTTGTACAGCAACATTAAGTTCAGTACTCAGTCGGTCAAGCACCGTTTGTGCACCCTTGATGTAGCAGGCAGTACCCATGCAGACATGGATAACATGCTCTCCTTTAGGTGTAAGTGAGAAGAAATGATAAAACGATGCCACCCCATAAATTTCACTCATGGGCAGATTAAGCTCCGTGGATACCACCTTCAGCACGGGTTCTGGGAGGTAGCCGTAAATGTCCTGTATTTCATGTAACACAGGGATCAGAGCGCCTTTAATCATTTTGAATTGCTGTATTGCGGACTGTATCTTTTCCAATTTCTCATCCGCTTCGGCTACGCCCCCACTGCTATTGGTTTGTTGCTGTTCCATTGATGATTGCTCCCTTCACTCAAGAATTCAGCATCTTTTACGCAAATCTGGATATAATGTATTGAGAATGATTTTCAATTGGAACGCTATTTTAGAGCAGTGAGTTTTCGTGTCTAAGCTTTAGACGGCTCCAACGACGCTCGATTTCGGTTTCGAAATTCTGCAGCAGCTCTTCATCCTTCAGCAGATGTTTGGTTTTGCCCATTCCTTTCAGCCATTCAACAGCTGGGATACGCTTGCCTTTTTCTTCTGGATTGTAGGTAATATTGGTGATTCCTTGTTCAATTTCATAGAGCGGAAAGAAGCAGGAATTCACGGCTGCTTTCACCAAATCATAGCCATTCTGATCGGAGGTCTTCCAATTCAATGGGCAGGCGCAGAGAAGTTTACCGTAGGCTGTACCCACGTTGTTGGCATACCACTGTGCTTTTGCAGCTTTTTGCAGCAGATCCTGTGGATTGCACTCAGCAGCCGTAAATACATATGGGATATTGCATGCTGCCAGAATTTGCGCCGTATCCTTGTGATGACCCTTTTTCCCCTTCTGAGTTTTACCAACACCGGACGTGCTGGTCATGTGACCCATTGGCGTGGAGTAGGACAGCTGCGAACCAGTGTTCATGTAACCCTCGTTATCGTACTCAAGGATAATCATTTTATGGTTGCGGAGGGCGGCACCTACTGTTGCTCCCATCCCGATATCCATCCCTCCGTCACCGGATACCATAACAAAGGTAACATCATCGGAAACCTGGACTTCGCCGCGGCGCTTCAATTCGTAGAAGGCATCAACCATACCTGCTAATGTAGCTGCACCATTCTGGAACAGATTGTGCACAAAGCTTTGTTTATGGGATGAGTACGGATAGCTTGCTGTTACAACATACGCACAACCTGTTTGGAAGAGGACAACCATGTCACCTTCGATTCCCTTAAAGAACAGCTCCAGTGCGGAGAGTGCACCACAACCAGGGCAAGCGCCATGTCCGGGAGCTAAACGATGCGGTTTTACTGTCAATTGACGAAGGGGTGGAAGTTTAACCTTCAGCAGACCGGTATCTTCATTCTGGGTAACTTGGATTAGTCCTGTCTTGAAGGCATCACCATGCAACGGTTCGATTACGGGAACAAGTGCATCCTTCTCTTCCCCGGGGTAGTAGCCATAATAGTCAAATGGTTTCTCCGCATAGCCTTTTTCAGCGGCGTCAATGGCCAGTTGGAAGAATGCTGCGGCATCGTCAGCATAGAAATCTTTCCCGCCCAGACCAAAGATACGGGACAGGATGATCGTCTTATTCTCTGGATCTACTTGCAGCGCAGAACGAATCTCGTGAGTCAGATTGCCGCCTTCAGCGCCATAAGAATCAGCGCGTTCACCAACAAGCAGTGCCTTGACGTTACGCAGTGCTTGGCGCAGCTGTTCTGTAGGGAACGGACGAATGATGTTCGGACGCACCAACCCCGCTTTGATGCCTTTGGCACGAAGAGCGTCAACGGTATCTTTTGCGGATTCACCAGCAGAATTAAGCAGGAACACAGCGACTTCAGCGTCATCCATACGGTATAGATCAAGAACCGGATATTCGCGGCCTGACAAAAGTGCATATTCCCGAGCGACTTCTGTATATACTTCACCCGCTTTATTCAAAGCTTCTGAGAGCTGATAGTGGTTATTCAGGAGGTCATCGCCACCCATATGCGCTCCAATGGTTACCGGGCGGGTAGGATCAGATACGTTCGGATAGTTGTGGTTTGGATTTGGACCTACAAAATCCTGAACGACTAGGTTGTCTTTGAAGTATTGTACTTTGCGCTTTTGGTGGGAGGTGAAGAAACCATCATAGGCAACGATGACAGGCAGACGAACTTCAGAGTGCTCTGCAATCTTTAGTGCCATGATGTTCATGTCATATACAGCTTGCGGTGTACTGGCCGTCAGAATAACCCAGCCTACATTAAGGCCATAATACAAGTCAGAGTGATCACCACGAATATCTAGTGGTCCACTGATGGCGCGGGTAACGAGGTTAAGGACCATCGGGAACCGTGTTCCGGATTGGGTGGGCAGCTGTTCAAGCATATATAAGAAGCCTTGGGAGCTGGTGGCATTGATCACGCGTGCACCCGCCATTGCTGCACCATAACAAATCCCGGCAGAACCGTGTTCACCATCCGCTGCGATCAGTTGAATATCGTGCAGGCCATTAGTTTTCATTTGATCCAGATATTGAGCAACTTCTGTAGATGGTGTAATTGGGAAGTATCCCATGATGTGATAATTGATTTGCGCCGCAGCGGTGGCAGCCATTTCATTACCGGATTCGAAGTGGGTGACCTGCTCAGCAGGCAAAACCTCTGACAATTGATTTTCACTTACAGACATTTTCCGTTTCCTCCCTCAATTTACTTGAATACTTGAGCTACGCGATGTTGTTCAGCAAAACCAACCTCTTCACGGAGACTGCTAAGAGCATCAGTTGGGCATACTTCGATGCATTTCAGACAGCCTTTACAATATTGATAATCGATACCGCGCAGGAACTGCTGCTGCCGTCCTCGCTTGTCTTCAGCCGTTTCCCAAACAAAACAATAGTCAGGGCAAACATTGTCGCAAGCCGCGCAGCTAATGCACTTCTCGGAATTCAGCACCGGCAGCAAGCCTGCTCGCGAGCCACTCAAATCCTTCAAGATGCTATTTCCTTGAGCCGAAATTACGCCACCAGGCAATTGTGTCTTATAACCAAGCAGGGATTGTGCACGTTTGAAGGGCAGCGCTTCAGTACCTGCTGGCACCTCATAGGTTTTGAATTTCACCTCATTGTACCCGCGATCAAACGTACGAATGTTCGGCTCAACCAAGTGTGGGTATTTCTTCTCAAAGGTTCTGCGGATCACCGTACGCATCGCTTCCGGATCCAGAAAGTCACACACGCGGAAAATAGCGCCAAGCATCGAGGTATTTACTTTTGTCTTCTCTTCAACGGCAATACCCATGGCATCTACTAAAGCAATCGTTCCGTATTTAAGCTTGAGACTTGCGCGAACTTCCTCGAAGTCACGTGTGGTATTAACCAGTACAACCCCATCGGGTTGCATGCCGCTAACAACGTTGACATTCTTGTACAGCGCCTCGTGAAAAACAGCAACAAGGTGGGGCTCTTCGATTGGACTGTGGTCGCGAATTTCCACTTCTGGATCACAGAAGCGAACAAAGGTTTTGATGGGGGTTCCTTTTTTCTCGGAGCCGTAAGACGAGAAGTTGGCCGCGTTAAAGCCCAGTTCGATCGCGCCTGTCTCGGCAAGCATCTTCCCTGCAAGGTTGGCACCAAGCCCACCGATGGATTCAAGGCGGATTTCGAAAAAGCCAAGCGCATTCTTCTTCGGTAAAGTAGACATCTGGTTTCCTCCTTTAAAATTACGTGAATTATTTCACTTTCACTATTAAAACGAGTTTCACAGTATAGACCTTTCTAAGTCGTGCGAAGGAAGTTGCAGTGATCCCCGCGACTGAGTTCAATCTTATATCCAGAGGCTGCGATTCTCAGTTCAATACAATTCCGGCAAATTGCTGCATCGTCGCCCATGCAGATCTTGTTCTCGTAGAGCGCGTATTTCTTGCGCACCTTTAGGGGTGACAGAATAGGCATGACCACATTGGCTCCTGCCGAGAGTGCCTTCTCCCGACCTAGGGGGTCTAGTGTACCCATAGCAGTGGTGGCTGGCATTAGAGCATCCGGCACCAATAATCTCGCCATCGCAATCATCACTAGTGTGTCTTGGACTGTTCCACCGACAGCATCTTTAAGTGGAGTTGCACTGTGTGGGATAAATGGACCAATTCCGATCATCTCAGGATGGAACTCTTTCAGAAAAAGCAGATCCTCTGCAAGATGCTGGGAGGTTTGACCCGGAAGTCCAACCATAAATCCAGCTCCAACCTGATAGCCGATTTCCCTGAGGATATGCAGGCAGTTCATGCGGTTATCGTACGACATCCCTGGATGCAAAGATTCATAGAGCGAGCGCGAAGCTGTCTCATGCCGCAGCAAATATCGATCAGTTCCTGCAGCATATAGCGCTCGATAAAAAGCTTCGCTGCGTTCTCCAATAGACAAGGTAATTGCTGCATCGGGGAAACGTAATTTCATGTTCGTGACCATTCGAATCATCACTTCTTCGGTGAAACGAAAATCTTCTCCACTCTGCAAGACAAACGAACGATAGCCGAGATGATATCCCTCAGCAGCACACTCCAGGATCTCTTCCTCTGTTAGTCGGTAACGCTCCACATTAGAATTGGATCTGCGCAGACCACAATACAGACAATCCTGTTTGCAGAAGTTAGAGAATTCAATTAATCCGCGTAAGAATACGTTTTCATCATAATGCTTCTTGCGGGTTTCTTCCGCCAAGCGAAACAACCGCTTCGTAAGATCTGGAGTCAGATGTTGAAGGAAATAGATGATTTCTTCTTGGGTCAGCTCATTTTGCTCATACAGTTGATTGAGCAATCCTTCCATCATCCCTATTCCTCCTTCACATGACGGCGAAGCTATTTCTTCTTGCATTTTTAGAATATGCTGCGCTATATCCTTAGATGCCGGATTTCATCCTGGATAAATACTTTTAAATGGACAGCAAGTAATCACTTTCAATCTAACGTAAAAAAAAGAAAAACCCGCATTATATGCGGGTCACATTAGGGATTTCATTCTTACTCTTGTGGTCAATCACTTTGTATTTATCATTTCATTAATTCTCACATTGGGATTTATATATCTTCCTTTATTTTCAGTTGCTTTCCCATATTGAATAGCTTTTACCGGACAATAATGGATGCATGCCAGACATAGGGTGCAGGATTCCCCCCACTGTGGTTTCCCATCTACTGTAATGTTATTTCGATTACAAACCTTTTCGCATGTACCACAGCTGGTACAATTATCATTTGCCTGAAACTTTGTAGGATCAATGGCTTTCTTATTAAACATCGGATTAATAACACCGGTTAAGAGCCACGGGAAAAAGCCTTTTTCCACTCTGAATGCTCCTGTTTCTCTTCGCTCAATAACTTGGTTGATATAGTTCAAGGTTTCATCTGCTGCAGTAAGCTTTTGGGTCGCTGCTTCTTTGGAATCAATATCACCCATTATTATAAAATTATTTGGCATGGTGATGGAGAATCCACTGTCTAATTGCATGTCTTTTTTGCTCAAAGCATCAGTCATCACTTTCATCGTATTTCCGATGTTACCTCCACAAGTTGCAATAGAAAAGGCGTAATTTCCCTGGTAATTATTCAGCTTCAGCTTCTTAATAAATTCAAGCACGATTCTGGGAGGTCCCCACGAATAAATAGGATGTACAAATCCAATGATTTCATTGTCCTTCAGCGTATATTCATTACATGTATTCCCTGTGTTTTCGGCGGCAGCTATTGAAACCAACTCTTCATTCGTATGCTGGGCAATATTCTTAGCGGCATAAAGCGAGTTGCCTGTTCCTGAAAAGTAAAATATCATGGCCTATCCTCTCCATTCTTTTGTTATTATTCCTGTGCCCCGTCAAGCGCTTCTTCTATTGCTTTTAGATAAGCTTTGGAAGTAAGGGTTGCACCACTTATGGTATCCACCTGCAACGACTGCGACTGAATGACCCTGCTGAACAATTCATCCGTAATTCCGCTCGGCTGCTTCTCCGTATGCTCTATTAACTTGATGTCTGTAACCTTGTTTGATGAAACGGTTACCTGAACTTTATTGGCCCTCCATTTGTACATGCCACCCTCATATTTCCCAAGATAAGTGCCGTCATGAAGCTGTTTGAAATTCACATGGCCAATAGGAAGATTTCGGGCTTCACGCCGTTCTCCTGAAGTAAAGAGTAACGCACCTCCCAAGCCTCCCACTACAACCACCACTAGACTGATAATTGCAATCAACATTTTCCGCTTCCCCTTTCTTCTCATATTTATCCTCTCCTACCATTTAATCTGTGATATTCACTCGTATACCCATATCCATTTGTAAGCAGCTTTTCAAGCCTTTCGTAACATAAACTACTAAGTCTCTATCGACTAGAATGCCCTCGGTTTCAGGATAGCTTTTTA
>LIDZ01004577.1_pt3 | contig 30392 bp, 25 predicted proteins | sample 644651 | NCBI WGS metagenome assembly LIDZ01 (sample SAMN03856242, study PRJNA289617) | food metagenome | isolation source: wine grapes on drying loft during traditional withering process | host: Vitis vinifera cv. Corvina | place: Italy: Gargagnago di S. Ambrogio di Valpolicella | collected 2014-01 | reverse complement strand
ACAATATTAAAAGAATCAAACCGTTTACATTCCATTTAAAATAAAACTGGATATTGTTAATTACTGACACTTGATTGTAAGGGAAATGTGAAAAACGGTGAGAATGAAAAAAATATGCGTTCCAAAAAGGAGTTATTTTTTCCAGCCTGGGAATATTTCCCATGCCTTCAGATTGTTGAGTTTGAGATATTTTGCAGTTATTTGAGGTTCCCGTGTGGCGACGGTTCATTGCCCTCATTGCTATTCAGATACAGTTTATCGAAGTGGCCTTATCCCTGCTAAGCGCGAGCGCTTCCGGTGTCAGCCCTGTCGCCGGGTATTCCAGCCTACCTACAGCTATGAAGCCCGCAAACGGGGAGTTACAGAACAGATCGTTGATATGGCCTTCAACGGTGCCAGCGTCCAGGATCCCGCATGGACGTTGAAAATCGGTTTCAATACAGACTTTAAAAACTCTCGCTCCGGCAGATAACCTCTTCTCGCGTTTCTCGCACCGATGTCGCTTTTATCTGTGAACCTGATGAGCAATGGAGGTTATTTGACAGTAAGGCGTTACAACACTGGCTCGGGTACGCGTACAACACCAAAACCGGTGGCGTACTGGCCTGCACCTTCTGTCCGCGCACCGATGAGACATGCCGGGGACTGGCGACTCTGTTAACGTCGTTCAGCATCGGTATGATTACCAGCGAAACCGGCTCAGCTATGCCAGAGAAGTGTCCAGGGAAAAACACCTGATATGCAAGAATTTCATGCAACGAACTGCGCAGCCTAACGGCTGCAAATTGAAAACCCCTCCATCTTCCGGCTCCATAGTTGCCATACACTGAGTAGAATATGTATGATTTTTTCTCAGAGCCGTCCCCCCATGATGACCCGCAAAAGTATCGACACCGTACTGCTCTCTGTGGCCGCCGATAAATTATCCCAACGTGAATGGGACTGGATCAAACTAATGAAACCCATGGACCCGCCACCGCTGATGGTCGCCAGCGCTATACTGGAGCACCGCAACGATACAGCTGCTCTCTGCCGCCTACAGGAAGCCGGAAACTAATCAGCCCCATGCTGTCAGGTTATTCCCCCCGCCCGCTCAAAAAACTCTTTACGGCTAATCAGTGCTGGACGTCTTTTCTCGACGCCGGCGGTTTGCGTGATATCGAAATCGAAGCCGTCACCAAAATGCTCGCCTGCGGCACCCGTATCACCGGCGTGAAGGAATATGGCTGCGATAATCCCAGCTGCCGGCATGTGAAGTACATCACCAACGCCTGCCACAGCCGTGCCTGCCCTTCATGCGGTAAGAAGGCCACAGACCTCTGGATTGCCGCCCAACTCAACCGCCTGCCGGACTGCGACTGGATACACCTGGTCTTCACTCTGCCGGATACACTCTGGCCTCTGTTTGAGGTCAACCGCTGGCTGCTTAACGACCTCTGCCGCCTGGCGGTCGATAATCTGCTGTTCGCCGCTAGAAAGCTCGGGTTGAATATCGGCATTTTCTGCGCTATTCACACCTACGGCAGGCGGCTCAACTGGCATCCCCACGTTCATGTCTCTGTCACCTGCGGTGGCATCGATAAGCACGAGAAATGGAAAAAAATCAGCTTCCGCAAGGAAGCCATGCGCGCCCGCTGGATGTGGAATATCCGTCAGATGTTGCTGAACAGCTGGTTCGAAGGCGTCGCTATACCGCCCTCTCTGTCACACATCACCACCGAATCACTGTGGCGCACTCTCGTGCTGACCGCTGGAGGTGATTACTGGCATGTGTATATGTCCAAAAAAACAGCGGGCGGCAAAAATACCGTAAAGTATCTCGGTCGTTACCTAAAGAAGCCGCCGATAGCGGGCTCCAGACTGGCGCACTACGCCGGCGGTGCCACGCTGAGCTTTCGCTACCACGATCATAATACGGGTGAGCAGGCCACGGAAACGCTGACGCAGCGTGAAATTGTGTCACGGTTGAAACAGCACATTCCGGAAAAATTCTTCCGAATGGTGCGCTATTTTGGTTTTTTGGCCAACCGGGTGTGCGGAGAAAAACTGCCGCAGGTATACCGTGCGCTGGGGATGGAAAAGCCAGAGCCGCTCCCAAAAGTGTGTTACACGCAGATGAGTAAGCAGTTCCTGCGACGTGACCCGTTCGAATGCGTGCTGTGCGGCGGACGTATGGTGTACCGTCGGGCGATTTCCGGGCTGAATGTACAGGGGCTGAAAATCCACGCGCGGGAGATTAGTCTGATGAGGTATATCCCTGCCTGATGCGGGGAAGATCTACCTGCTACATGCCAAAAGTACAAAAATCCCCCTGAAATAGCGCAAATTACCACCACCACCAAGCACAGCGACTGACTCACGCCTACACGTACGGAATAAATGGTTAAATTTCAATCACCCCGCTCTGGGGTAAAAATGGTTTCAATTTCCTATACGTGAACGGTAACCTTGTTAAAGCGTTGCATCTGTGATGCTTCGATTTTATCTACAACCTCCCGGACCTTCTGAAAGGAGTGGTTATCTCCTGTAACGTGACTCCCGTCTGCATACATGTAGCCACCGGTTTGTGAGGAGACTCCAGCCTGTTCGGTGATAAAGAATCACTCTCCGTTCACAGAGCCAGCAGGTGCCTTATCTAAGGCCGAGCGTAAATCCCTTGCTGCATCAGAGTTTGAATATGCTGTCATATTTGTCCTTCAGCTTCACGTCTTTTACATCATATCTAGTTTAACTACTCAAAATTTTAATATTAATTATCTTTCGGTTAGACAATCTGAAATACGTCTATCGGGATTAGCTACCCTCTGCCTGCAGACGAGACCAGCAGCTCAACTTTCTCCAATGACGCAGCACCTTACGTACACATTCCCGGTGTTGCGTGCATCAGTGCCAACTTCCGCTTCTGCCTTTTTCCGGATCTCTGCGGAAAATGACTAGCTTAAAGAATAAAAAATTGACTTCGTAGTAATAATTGGAGATTGTATTACCAGCTCTTGATTGGAGTAAGAATCAACTAAGGGCCACAAAATTCAATCTACGAGTAATTTCAGAAAGAGGTCCTTAATATGGCTATTCGTGATTCATCGGAGCAAAACGAATCCCACAACACTATATCCGTCTCGGTTAAAGGTATTCCTTCCAATCAGGGCCTGGCGCTTAAGGAAGTATCAAAAGCCCGCGACGTTAACATGTCCACGCTTTTGCGTGAGATGGTCAACATGACAATGGGCAGCACTATCCACGTTTTTTGCGTCACAAGTCCGATTGTTGCATCTCTTGATCAGGATATTGTCCAGTTCGTAGGGTGTTACCTTATGCCAGCATGGAACAACGTGCCTATGGCCCCTCAGTATGAAACCGCTTACCGTGAACTACTGGGGATCCATAACGAGGACGATTTGACAAAAATCCTCCTTCGCAACGCTCAATATCTTCGTATGCGCGCCAGCCAGGTTCTGCCTCGTGGACAACAGATTTATGGCGGCGTATCGATGCATTTTGCCCTGTTCTGTGAAATCGCCGGGAGAGACGAGAAAACCATTGAGGCTTTCTGGGCAAGCGTTGCCCGTTTCTGGGGGATAGGATACCGCCGTCAGGATTATTATCATCAGATTAACCAGCTTCGCGGCATTCAGGGGCTGGAGCGCGCAGTTGGTCTCAGCGAGGTCAGTGCGTTAGGTGTATATGCAAGAGCAGCTATTTTTCAGCCTGATAGCAGTGAGAAGGGACTGTATCAGGTCCTGATTGCATTGCGCACTGAAAATACCCGGGCCCTGCCTGCCGAGGCAATTGAACGTTTCACACTGCCTTACTGCAACGGCCATATTCTCGCACCAGATCCAGGTTATGGTGCACCCGTGATTTTCGGAAATAATAATCTGGGTATGGGATACCGCTTCAAAGAGGATTCCTGTTCACTGCACCTCTACAGCCTTGAAGACTCTCGTATAGGAGAAACCCAGACGCTGAGCGAAGTTGCAAATGCCCTGGTTGACAGCATTGATGAGAAACTTCGTGCCTACGCAGCAACCATTCCGGTAAATTCTCGGTAGGAGAGTAAACAGTTTGCTCCGCCGCATGAATCACTGTGGCCAGATCATTAATGGGTTATCGACAGCAAGTAGTTAACAGTTCGGGGGCCGGGTCCCCGGACTTTCTTTCACAAGAAAACTTACTTAAATAGAGCAATAACGCCCGCAACTGCTCCGCAAAGTACAATGAATTCTTTGAGCCAGTGCCTGACAATAAATGGCATCAGTCCGCCCCCATTAGAGTACTTTAGCCCCCTCAATTCAAGATACCCGATTTTGAGCCTCTCACGGAAACTCTCGGAAAAATGGACACTTGTAACGTGCATATAAGTAAAATAATCACGAATGACGTTTTGCAAAACTTGCTTTGTAATTTTTTTGGGGTCTGTAAATAAAGCCCATGTAATGTATGGGATTTTCCTAGCCATTTTTTCTGATTTAAAAGGATACAGAAAAATGCCTACGCTACCGTCTGCTCCCTGGGAAATCACTAATGCTGCACCACCTTCTGTTGGAAACCGCTGACCAAGTCTGTTTCCTAAAGAATCATAGGTCTGCTCAAGAGGTCCTGCTGGATGATATCCGGCAGCAAGCTGTATCTGACGTCCATGATCATTCACAGATACGTACAGTGTCTCGAAAAAACCCGCCTGCTTTGCCTGAAGAATGACTTTCTGAAAAAATTCTTCAGCCAGCTTTCTGTGCACGCCCCAGTTGATGTCTTTGTACCATCGTTTTAACTGGGACTGTTCCTTCCTGAAATTCATCTGTAATGCTCACTTTCAAATTCTAATCTGGGTCGATTTATCAATAGAATTCTCTACGCGCTGACCTCAATACCATTGTCTGGTGTTGTGAAGGTTACTCGACAGTTCATAAGTTATAATCTTCAGAATTGATGCTGCACGTAGATTGAATAACATTTCTGATGGACCGCATTCTGACTTTCTGAAGTGTACGTACTGCCGAATAGTCCCCTTCAGAAAGAGGGGATGACGGAAAACCACACTGTCGCCTCAGCTTTCGGGCTACTGAGGCAGCACGCAAACCCGCCGGAGCCACTGACACTCCGCGGACTTGTAAAATAGCGTGACTGTCCATGCCATATGACAGATGGTCAGTATGGTTAATGATGCGCACCAGGGCATCCTGCAGCATAACGGGGATCTCCCTCGTTCGAAACATGTCACGTTCATTCAGCGTTCGCCAGTCTCCGGCCACATTTCCAAAGCTGATTTCTGGAACCTCGCACGAGGGGAGCAGAACTTCCTGTTTTCCCTTAGCGGGCAGCTCCCGTGGAATACCCTTATCAAGAGCCACACTGGCACATTCCACAGCAAATGCTTCAAGAATAAATATAAGTTCTGTGGAAATGAAATGACGCTCCCGCCTGCCAAGCCTCTCGTCATTATCCTGTTGCAATTCCCTCTGACGTTTGTGAGCCTGAGCATCCCTTTCTAATGTGAGGTTATGACTCTGCCGGATTGAACGTAAAGCGATGAATGCCGGAACGGATGTACTTATCAAGAGGGTCAAAATCTGTGTCCAGTTAATACCAGAAAGTCCGTTCATTTCCCCCCCCTTGGATTCTTATAAGAATGAATTTCTCGCACAAGGCAGACCGGTTTGTTTTGCTCAGGTGCTTCTCGGCGAAAGCGTAAAGGCCACGGCATCGTTCAGCTGAGAATACGTTCGTAACGCGATCGAAATGCTTTTTCTCCACCTTCCATCTGACGGCAGATCAGCTCTTTCATTTCCTTTTCCTGGAGCGCACCGCAGAGGCTTGGGCTCAGACCGGCCCGGTCATGCTTCATACTGATCACATACTCTGCATCGCCGTTCACTACTATTGGGGCAGAATGCGACACAATAACCAGCTGTCGACGCTTTTTATTGGCAGCAATGGCAGGAATGACGCTCTGACTCAGCATCAGACAGTCCAGATCGTCCTCGGGCTGATCAAGGATAAGTGGGTCAGTTCCGTAGGAGAGCAGGAACTGCAGCATACTCGCCCCCTTCTGACCAGGAGAGGCAGACGTGATGTCTTCCATGTTTCCACTTGGTGCACGATACTTTATGTAGATTCCGTCATCGGGATACCAGCACATAAGGGAGTCCAGAGCTTCATCTGATATCCCACGGATCCTGTTAGCAAAAGCACCGTGAAGATCATGAACTGCCGCACTCTCATTGTGTTTCAAATCGAAATGTAACTTTTTCACCTTATCAAGAAGCGCATATTTTGCGTCGGTGTCGGCCGGAACGGGCCTAAATGGCCGGTGGGCTATGAATTCTTTAAGAAGACCGCTCTGCGCTTCAGAATCATATATACGTTCAGAAAAACTGGTTATACCGGTAGCCTTCTGATAGCCCGAGACAGCAATATCACTGGACGCGCACAGCGGTAAAACCTTTATCTCGAGTTCCTGAAGTTCAAGAGATGACAGAAATTGTCGCCGGCTCTCAGTAAGTGCTTTCCGGTGCTGACGCATTTCATTGAGTAAACTGTTGATACGCTCTTGTGATTCGGCAGTGGCATCCTCAAGGCCGGCATACTCTTTGAGCGAGCTACGCAGGCGTTCGCACCGCTCCATCAGTTGATCCAGCGTATCCGGATTGAGGCCCTTTTCGCGCAGAGAAGCAGCCTCACGGTCAACATTTTTCCTCTCACTCAGGACTACAGCATGCAGAGCCGCCAGATGCTCGCCATCCCTGATGCCCCTGACCGCTGCACCGGCACTATTAAGGAGAGCCCTGATGCCATGTTCAAAAGACTGCTGTGCGCTTGAAATTAACGCGCTAATCTCTTTCAAGCTCACAGATGGGTTACTGTCAGGATGTTCATCCTCAGCTGCAGTGCCACTCTGCGCCTCAACGGAAGATATGTGGTCTTCAAAACGCTGCAGTGCGGCGGTGGCTTCTGACAATTCCTGCTCTGCCGTGGCCAGCCGCTGCCGAACAGGATAATAGTCACTCTCACTTAGCTGGCTGACGGCACGTTCAGCATCTGCAAGCTCGCCTTTAAGTGACGATTCACTTTGCTGACTGGCCAGGTATCCTCGCAGGGTCGTCTGCTCATTTTTAAAGTCCCTTTCCAGCTGCCCCCAGCGTTCAGACCAGGCGCGTTTGTTCACTTCAGAACTTTCATCACACACCCGGAGAAAAGACTCATTGTCAGATGCAAGCTTATAGAGCATCTTCTGGCTGAACACGGAAACAGGGAAACGATCGGCTGACCAGTGAGCATCCTCTTGCCACTCACCGTCAGTCCAGTTGTGAAGCTGATGGACATGCTCCGGTCTCCAGCTCAGTCTGAAATCAGTACCGTCCTTCCGGTATATACATTCGATTACTGAGTCAGCGGCCATCCCTTCACCAACCTTGCTGAAAGCATCCAGGACGCCTTTCTGAGATGCAGACAGTCCTGACGTTTTACGCATGGCGAGGCGCACACTTTCGATCAGTGTTGACTTTCCGCTTCCCCGCGAACCTATAACGGCATTGTAGAAGGGGCTGAATTCCACATTTGCGGTCCCGCCATCAACTGGACAGCAGAGACGTGTGCGTAGCTTGAGACTGCGCAACTGAAGAGCAGGTTCTTCAGGAGGCGGTGTGTCAAAAAGTATGCAGTTATCGTGATCAAGAAGAGCATGCCGTAGTCCGTCAAAATCCGGCCGTGACATTTTCACCCAGCATGAACGTGAGCCCGCGTGATCGGGATGGTGTGCATCAGAACCACGTAATTTAGGGAGACTACCAATAAGCCGCAGGTGAGTTCCGTCTGTGATATCGGACAGGTTATACCTGATTTCTACTGCATGTGGCTGCGCATGGAAAGCCGCTTCAAGCTCTTCCTGGTTAGTCATTGTCAGGATGCCCTTTGGCGCATCTATGTGCGCGAGTATGCACAGGGCTTCAGGATTAAGGCGTATTTGACTGATGATCCCGGCCGATCCGAGCTGGAGAACAAGCTGATGATTCGGCTGCTCCCGACGGTGGGGGGAATTACTACACTGCCCGATGAGCCTTTCCACATCCGCGCTGCCCCTTTCTGTGTGAAACACAGCCAGAATGTGCACATTTCCGGTTGCCGTAAGCTCTACGCCAGGAAAAAGTGTAAGCGGCCTGTATCCCTCTATAGCACCGTTCTGCGCCTCAATACTCATCCGCTGAAGTTCAGTTTTCAGCGGATCGATGCGTGCTCCGCTGTTGTGATCGCTGATCACGACACAATCCACCTGCTTTCTCATATAAGCGAGAAGCCACTCACGGTCTGAGAGTCCAGGGATTGCATAATCATCGGAGGCAGGGGTGTGATTATGAAAATCGAACTTATACCATCTTGAACCCACAGTCATAGACCGTTTTCCTTGTAGCCTTCATTCTGGACTCAATGAAAAGCAAAAATGTGATAATGAAATATTTTGTCATGAATATACTTTTTTCATATGGCCTTTCCTACAGTTTCGCTTAACAAAAATAATACCTCTATGGAGAAAAACCGTCTTTTAGCCCTGCGTTTAAGTAAAAACACCATACAGAATTGACCGATTTTTAAGCAGGCTGTCTTTATCTGGAACCTTTTACTAATTTTCTAGAAATGGGGGCCTGCTTCATATCGCTATGTTTGAAAAAATGGGTATCTAAATAACACCTGATCAAGTACGTGAGTTACAAGCGGGGCTGACCGCCCTGAACTACAGCGCATGATTGCCGACCTGCAGCCCGGTGAGGTGGTTGTGGCCGAAAAGATTGATCGCATAAGTCGTCTTCCGCTTACGGAGGCTGAGCAGCTGATTGGCTCGATAAAAGCTAAAGGGGCAAAGCTGGCCATCCCCGGTATAGTGGATTTGTCCGAGCTGGCCATAAGCCAGGACGGCGTGGCCAGAATCGTGCTTGAGTCAGTTCAGGACATGTTGCTTAAGGTAGCCCTGCAGACGGCGCGTGACGATTACGAAACCCGAAGGGAAAGACAGCGGCAGGGCGTTGAGCTGGCAAAAGCGTCGGGTAAATACAAAGGGCGAAGGCCAGACAATAAAACGCACGAGCGCATTATTGCGCTTCGTGAATCCGGCATGACGATTGAACGGACCACCACCTTGGCAGGCTGCAGCATAAGCCAGGTAAAAAGAATCTGGGCGATACACAAAGCTAAAAATCAAGCTTAAGTATCCACCCTTATACGCCATTATTTTTGCTTTTCTTCATAAAAGGACTCGGCCAGTTTATGGGCTATATGGTCATGAAGTTTTGGAGATACACTAATAAAATTCTGTGCGGTTGCATCACTGAAATGTCCAGCTTGCTGGCGAATCTCTCTAGCCCGGATGTAAAGATCCCCGCCTAACCTTGAAAGCAGTTGGTGTGCATTAGCATATTTTTTATATTTTTTATCTTTTAGATGTTCGGACATTGCCGGGTAGTCACCAATAGCCTGAGATACAGCAAGAGAAAAATTTACTGCCAAACCTTCTTCAAACCTGCTGGCACCTTTACCTATAGGAGGTATAGGTCTGGGGTCTAAAAGGTGGATGATTTCATGAGCCAGTTCATATATTGCAGTGGGCCAGTAACCCGCAGCAGAAAGACTTAACTCTGCGTAAGCGCCAGTCCCATCCACCGTAAAACGCACGTTCGGACCGCCATCTACGAACTCAGGAGCAAGGAGTTTTTTATTCCTAGTTCCAAAAAGATTTTGAGCGAGCTGGTCAAGCTTATCCTGCAGTTCAGCCATTTTTGACGGTGATTGATCTGGCCGGGTTGAAGGGCAACTAAACTCGATTTGTAAGGCCATAAAGTGAATTCCTTTTAACAAAAAAATTCTGCGCATGCTCAACCGCAGTAAATATAAGGTCAGTTTAATTCATATCTGTTGTTTTAATGGAAATGCACAAATTTCATTTGTGGTATATGCATCCCAATGCCACCAACCTTCAGCTCCATATTCCAAATCATAATGGGCGATTTTTTCCTGCCTGCGCTGCTGGTACTCAGGCGTGTTCATGCCGAAGACTTCCATCGGCAGCGCATCCACCCCGGGAACGTCCTTCAGCACGAAATCCGGGAATACATCTTCCTCGCCGTCATAGCGCAGAGGCTTAATAAAGGCACGTTTTTCCTGCCACAGCCGGTCTTCGGCCATTCCCTCATAGCCCGAATCCAGTGGAATAAAGCGGGGACTGACCGTCATCAGCGCCACATCTATGACGGTGCTGCAGCTGGACGGCCGGTTGCGTCCGTCTACGTGCCTGAACGTCGTTTCCGGCGGCTCCGTTTCAGCGATAACCATCACTTTCATCCCTCTGCGCCAGTCGCCGAGCTCGCGGCTAAAGCTTCGCTCCAGGCGGTGACGAACGTCTTCATGCATAACCAGATCGGGAAAGCCAGAAAACAGCCCCAGTGGCAGCATTGCCTGGAGCCGTGCTTCACCAGCCTCACTCCAGCCAGCAAGCATGGAAACCACAATGAGTCGCCTTTTGCTTTTTTCGGCTGCTCTCAGATGCTCCCGGTTAGCGATAACCTGCTGAGTACCCTTCATGGCCATGAGCAGCAGGGATTCTTCCAGCGGCACGCGGCCGATACGAATCCGGGCCGCAGTCTGCTGCAGGTGCCAGCTCACCCAGCCAGGAGTGCGTTTCTTTTTATCGAAAGCGGGGTGCCAGACATTAATACCAGACTGCTCCCACAGCAGGTGTAGAAGCCCCAGCAGGCTCATCGAGGGCCGCCGTTTGCGTTTTACCGGTTCGTCGTCTGAGGCGTTTTCAGCTGGTTTTACCTCGGAAGGAGCCTTTTTCTGGAGGCCCGTGGGCAGTCTGACCACTATGGTGCCATCCGCTGCAGCACGGACCGCTTCTCCCTGATAAATCTCTGCCTGACGTTCATCAGACCACACCGAATAAAACCGGCAGTCAGGTTTATGCTCATTACCCGTGAATGCATATGAAGATAGCCAGCAGCGTTCGGTATCCCGGGAGTAGTGAACCTTCAGCCGTCTCCTGACAGGATCGTTTTCTGCTGGCAGACACCTGCAGGTCACCACTGTGGTTTTTTTATTATCCCGGGAGTGTTTGAGCCAGCGCTGCCAGGTGGGTGTTTCATTCTGCTGGAAAGCCTCAGACGCCTCCTGCTGGCCCCGCTGACCAGTGAAGTGAACCGGATAAACTTTTTTCTTTGTCATATACAGTCCGCTCAGCAGATTATATTTCGCCTGTCGATCATGAATAGCTACACTGTACGGGCGATGACTCTGCCCAAAGGGGGTTAAATTCATTCTGATATTGTTGACTCTGGAATAAATTGCCTCGGATAACCAGGGCATTCTCAGCATTACGTTTCTCAGCTGATGAGTGTAATTAAACGCTCCGGTCTGCACGCCACTTTTTACTGTCGTAATAAATTCGTTATGCATAATACTTTACTGTGTATCCTTTCTGACCGGAACACCCGAATCGGCAGTCCGTTAATCAGTAACCAGCTGCCGTGACTTTTTTTCATCAACCACCACTCTTACGAGTACACCCCGTTTTGATAGCTTTTCAAGCGCTTCTGCTACTGGCACATTTGTAAATTCGTACAGAGACACGTCGGCAGAACCGGCACCTGGGCGTATAAAATATACGATTAGTACCAGAGCGGTGCAGTCCTGTGAAAACCCGCCTACAGGTCAGAGCTGGCATAAGGGAAAAATGACAAAAACAGATTGGTTGATGCGATTCAGACGTTGTCGTTCGATTGATATGCTGGAGGCTGTATATGAGCACCTGAAATACAAAGGTGACTCGAAAGAAGAGTTCGCAATTAACTCAGCACATGATCATCGTAAGGCTGAATTGACAATGGGAAAGTTGTTTGATCGCGTTCCGCCACACGTATGGAAATTCGTTAAATGAGGGACTGCATGGAGTAGCAGCAAGATTTTACCGGTAACTGACGGCGCACACACAAATTCTTTGTGTGTGCGCCGTCAGTTGAACAAGCCACAGGCGCGTTAGCAAAGAAGATCGTTTATCCACATTTGCACAGGCTCGATCCAATAACTTACCAATTTAGATCCTTATAGCTCCTAAAAGATCCCGCTGTCTCTCAGGCCCTGCCACATAAGGCCTGAAGCACTTTTATGATGTGTGGTGGCGGGATAAACATGTGTGCTGACGGGAAAAACGTGTGTGCTGGTGGGCTAGTAATGTGTGCTGTTGGGATGTAGTGTGTGTGCTGTTGGGATATAAGCCATTTTTAGTAACAGGAAGATCCTGTGACGCAGAGTTGAGATAACTATATGACAGATAAGTCATTCATTGGCGATGCACTTTATAGTGACATGGTCAGTAAAGAAAAACAGCTCACAGTTAATTCTAACAATACTGTTCAGCCAGTGGCACTTATGCGCCTTGGTGTTTTCGTGCCTAAACCCACAAAATCACAGGGTGAAAACAATATTGTTGATGCTTCGGAATTGTTTTCACAGCTGGAGATTGCCCGGGCTGAAGGTTACGATCATATCAATATTTCAGGTCCGCGACTCGATATGGATAGTGACTTCAAAGTGTGGATAGGAGTTATCTATGCTTTCAGCCGACACGGACTGACATCGAATAAAATTGAACTGAAATTCACTGAGTTTGCTAAAGGGTGTGGTTTTTCTGCTAAACGTATAGACGGCAGGCTGCGCCTTTCAATTCATGAGTCTTTGGGGAAATTACGTAATAAATCAATCTCTTTCAAACGTGGACGTGATGCTAAGGGGAGTTATCAGACAGGGCTTTTGAAAACAGGCTACTTTGATGCTGAAAAAGATATCGTCCAGCTTGAAGCGGATGAAAAACTCTGGGAACTGTTTCAGCTGGACTACAGAGTCCTTCTTCAGCAACATGCAATCAAAGCACTACCCAAGAAGGAAGCGGCTCAGGCTATTTACACTTTCATTGAAAGCCTTCCAGCCAATCCTATTCCGGTAAGCTTTTCACGTTTACGTGAACGTCTCTCTCTCAGCAGTTCTGTAAGCGAACAAAACCGCACAATCAAAAAAGCGCTTGAGCAGTTACAAAAGATAGGTTACCTGGAATTCTCACTGGTTCGTAAATCCCGGGAAAATTTCGTTATTATTCATAAGCGTAACCCAAAACTTAAACCGGCTGACATCTGAATGTGTGCTATCGGGGGCCTTAGACAGCCCTCCACTTCAGAACAGCAATTATGCTATCCCGCCAGCGCACATGCTCAGGCAATGCATTGTTCCGGAAACCTGCCAAGGCATATATTAAGGGCTCTGACTCTTAACAGCAGCCCGTCAGCACACACTATCGGGTATTTTAAGCACAGCTGATCCCCTCCAGCACACATTAATCTCCCGCTAACGCACATAATTATGAGTCATTCAGGAAAACTTATCCTGCCAGCACACACTTTTCTGAAGTCCCTGAACCGCAGTTTCCCGCCAGCACACATGATCGTGACTTTCGGATAGGCTTAACCGGCCATGACACATTTTTAGTTTCACCTGAACTCGTATCCCTCCAGTACACATTTCTGTATCCAAAATGAAGAAAATAGCTTGTCAGCCAGCATCTCTTTGCTTCTGCAAAAAAATGGGCGTCCACCTTATCAGTCATTGCCCGTTATAGACGGCTTTTAGAGTGACTGCCTGTAATCAGAACCGCCAGCACACATTTTTAAGTCCTGTGCTTTTTAGTACCCGCCAGCACACATTTTCCTTTGGGAAAATGACATCCCGCCAGCACCCATTCTCTTTCAGGATAACCCTATCACGCCAGCACACACCATATGTTGCTTAACTGTAAATGCTCTGGATTGTAAGTCTCCAATGGCAGACGTGTATTGTCTGAGAGCTTAAGTAAAGGAGGTTTTCATCTTCTTAGCTGAAATGACCGTACTCAGTTTTAACTAAAATTGTGCCTCCGCCGAATTTACTGAAGCACGCATGAATGACCATTAAAACTTCTGAAACTGTACAGTCATCACCTGCAGAGTAATTGAAAGACATTGCTTATCTTAACTGATTTAAAGGGAATTTCAGCCTGAAATAAATCAAAAAAGTATAATAAAAACATATCGTTGGGCATTTTATAGTGTAGGGTAAAGCCCATCTGAATTTCAGTGCATTTCTCATGCACAGACTGTGATTCATTCACTGACAGGACATCACATTTGCTAGTGAAGGCGTGATACTGTGAGCAATATTTTTTGTTTATGTACAATAAATTAATGTCTTTTCGAAAAATATTGCTCTGACATTTTTGGCATGTACAATCAACATAAAAATTGACAGCGGAACGGTTGAATGAAAAGTCATTATGGTGGCGTGGACGAGACTGCACGCAGGGCCAGCGCAATGTTGCGCAGTATGAGCGACGATATATCCCTCAGGAGAAATGAGTTTGGTCTGGATCAGTACTACCAGACATTCACACGTAACTCTGTGGCGAACCTGCCTAAACTCAGCCGGCGTGCAGTTGAGCAGGCGATCGATGAAATGGAAGCGCAGGGGCATGTATTCGGCAGAAAAGATGCCGGTAATACCCGCCACTATGCGCTGACAATCAAAGACGTTGTTGATATTTACGCTCACCGCAAAGTGCCTAAATACCGTGATTTGCACGCCGGGGAAGGCCCTTTTGTAATCTTTGTTGTGAATCTGAAGGGCGGCGTGTCGAAAACCGTGAGCACGGTGACGCTTGCACATGGATTACGTGTTCATCAGGACCTTCTGCAGCATGATCTTCGTGTCCTTGTGGTTGACCTTGATCCCCAGGCATCCAGCACCATGTTTCTCAGCCAGCAAAACAGCATCGGCTCCATAATGGAGACGGCTGCACAGGCAATGCTTAACGATCTTGACGCTGAGCAGCTCCGTGAAGACATTATTAAACCCACAATCATTCCTGGTGTGGATGTGATCCCCGCCTCCATAGACGATGGTTTCATTGCCAGTCAGTGGAATGATCTCGTCAGAGAACACCTGCCGGACAAGTTACCCTCAGAAGTTCTGCGCCGCACTATCATTGACCGTGTTGGCGAGGATTATGATTTTATCTTTATTGATACCGGTCCTCACCTTGATGCCTTCATGCTGAATGCTCTCGCGGCAAGCGATTTACTGCTCACACCCACGCCGCCGGCTCAGGTGGATTTTCACTCCACTCTGAAATATCTCACCCGACTGCCTGAAATGATTGAGCAGCTTGAGGAAGAGGGAATTACGCCGCGTATAAAAGGGAATATCGGCTTTATGTCGAAAATGACCTCAAAACGTGACCATGAGATGACACATGGTCTGGCCCGCGATGTCTTCACGTCTTACATTCTTGATGCGGCACTGCCACGCCTGGATGGCTTTGAACGTTGTGGAGAGAGTTTTGATACCATCATCAGCGCCGATCCGGGTTCTTATCCGGGCAGTGCTGAGGCGCTGAAAAAGGCAAAACGAGAAGCAGAACGTTTTACTCAGGCTGTATTTAAAAGGATTGAGTTCATCAGGGGTGTGAAATGAAGAAAGAAATGGTGAAACTGGGCCGGCAGCTGGGTAATTCAAGTTTTTCGAAAATGATGAGTGAGTCTGACAGCGAGCGGGTTTTCACCCTGAAGTCTGGCGCTCAGGCCCGTTTTGTTCTGACAAAGTTTCTGCATGATGACATTGAAGCACAGACTTTTGTAGACGCAGCCGTTAATGGTCGAGACCAGGCCTTTCTGACGCGCGAATCGGTCAGTGATATTTCCCGTACCATAAGACTGCAGCAGTTCTTTCCCGCTATTGGCCGGGAGGTAGACGGGCGTACAGAGATTCTCGATGGTTCACGCCGTCGGGCGGCCTGTCTTTACAACGGGACCGCCTTTGAAGTTCTGGTGACATGTGATGCGTTGTCTCTCTCTGATGCCAGACAACTGGCCGCTGATATTCAGACTGCCAGAGAACATACGCTGCGTGAACTCGGTAAACGATTAAAGCTGATGTATCCTGCTGATATGAATAAGTCAGATATTGCCGCCGCAGAAGGACTTTCTGCGGCCAAGGTCACCCGGGCGTTTCAGGCGGCTGCAGTTCCTGAAGAGATCATTGCGGTGTTTCCTTCGGTCAGTGAACTCTCCATCAATGACTATCAGATTCTGCTTGAGGTGACTGAGAGAGCTCGGACGAGAGGCATCAGCACGGAGGAGTTAACTGGCCACGTTCGTGCACGTATCGAAAGTGACGCGCATTACGATAGGGATGATCCCACCTATAAGGCAAAAATAATCAGTTATTTTCGCTCAGAAAGCGCAGAGCCTAAAAAAGGGTCGGCCGGCAAAAAAGTCATGACTGAAAAACTAGCTGAATTTGCTGATAAAAAGCAGTTTGCCAGAAAGAAAACGGATTCAGATAAACGGGTGGTTACTTATGAATTCTCGCGCCTTTCTGCAGCCTGTCAGGCTGAACTTGATGCTGCTGTCAGAAGCGTCATTGAGCGTATGGTTGTGAATGAAAAAGACGCATGACTTATTGCCAGTTGCGGGAAATCTAGGAGAGGATTCCCGCAAAAAAAATGCTTTAACCTTATGTTTTTTTGAATAAAAAAAGAAAATTTCAATCTGAAATTCCCCGAATAGCATTTTCTTTAATTGCCAGCAGTTGACAGGTCCGGTTCTGGTCAAAGCAACAGAGCTATCAAAGCTGCCCAGCCTTAAGCATGATAAAAGAACAGGGGGCTTGGCGTAACAAAACTCATTTTTTAAAACAGTACTTTTCTGCAAGCCTCGACAGGAATGATTGTGTGGGTGGCTCACCCGTGCTGATTCAACGTTTTCCCCATCCTGGATGTTTATTCATTCCCCATACATAACCTGATACGGAACCTGCTATACGTCACAAAATTCTGTTCCCTGCCTTCAGGCGTGGCATCATGTTTTGAACCCTTCACAGACAGCAGGCATATTGATTACTGACACTTCCCGTATCCTCCGCGGTCCTGTTAATGAGGCAGGAGTAAGTCAGGACCTGGATAGCTTTTTCCGGTTGCTGAAATCAATTGCGGTACGACAATTCAGTACCCGACTGGCATATCCTCAGTAAAACCTGGCGCAGCTCGCCGTCGGTATGCAGTTTTATCAGCGAGCATCCCGGCATCAGAATTAAGTCGTACCGTATGGATGAGACGCAGATTAAGCTGATTACCTGCCAGAATGAGGGGGCGACGCTTCACGCAGAAGATGAAGTCATCAAGCTCTTTTATCTGGAACATCACAGGTATGGCTGGCATTCCCTGAACAAGGGAGCCAGTAAAGACCCTGTTAGTTTACCGACGTCTGCATTGTGCCGGGTGCAACGCAACGGACGCTGCTCGCAGTCCGACGGTGAAATGAGTTGCCACCCGCTACCCGCAACAATCTCTGCGTGGCCTGTTCGCGCGCCCGGGGGCGTATCTGGTTTTTACCGGAAAAACTTCTCAGCCAATTCAGACAGTAAGCGTTATGGAGAAGAATATCATCGGGGCAGCAGCAGCCGGCTGGCCTCATGTGGATCCATAGAGAACCGAACCCCGAGCTGGCGGGTCACGTCTAGCGCAAACACCCGCGTATACCACTCGGTGGACTTTACGTCCTTATGGCCCATCAGGGTCTGAATGACCTTCTGAGGCACCTGATGCTGCACGAGATGCATCGCAAACGAATCCCGGAACGTCTTCGGCGTCACCGGCCGGATGGAAAACGTCACACCGTCACGCGCCGCCACCGCCACGGCCTGGCTTATCCAGCTGCGCGCCGTGTCCTCACTCTTAATGTCCCAGAGACGCGCACTCGCAGGCAGGCCTGCCGTCGCAAACCACTCCCTTAAGCGTTGCACGAATCCTGGATCGGTCAGCGGCACCGCCCGCGGCGGGTTGTCCCGGATTTCCGCCTCTGTTTCGCGCTCGGCCAGCTGCTCTTCATTCGTCGGGCGCCCGCGCCGGCGGCTGCGCGCCGCCTCTTCGAGCTTCCGCTGCTTGAGCGTACGCAGCACCACGAACGGTGACGAAAGCGGGCCGCCGGTCAGCGGATCGTCCAGCACAAAGTCTTCTTTTGTCAGTGGCAGGATCTCGTTGAGCCGGCCACCGGTATTCCACAACGCATCGATAAAGAGGCGCTTTTTAAGGTCGGGAACCTTCGAGAGCAGTACAGCCACCTCGGGGGCCAACAGGTAACGGGGCATGTCGGTGCCGTAGGCGGCGGCCAGGTTCCGCAGCGCTACCGCGCTTTCGTAGTCAAAATAGCGTGCGGCGCCCGGGCTGGTCAGATTATGACCACTGACGTCGCTGGGTGAATTCTGTGTGAGTTCGCGGGGCAAAGTACCCAAACTTTCAATCTCCGTTGCCTGGCGGTGTGGAACGTATTTTCCCCTGTCTGTCCAGCGAAAACCACGGGAATAAATCGATCCTCAGAGGATCCAGTCTGGATCTGTTTTCCGGCTTTTCTCCCGAATACGGATAATAACCTGGTCAGCCTGGAATAAACAGCGGGTCGTCAGCCTCTGAACCGGGCTGCGATCGTCATTTAACTCTTTGACCTAAAAGGGAAGAGCGGAAACCGGGCGGGGCAGGGGGTATACCAGGCACTCTGCGCTGCATACCTGGTAAGGAAAGAAATAGTAAAAACGGCTAACACAGATGTCCGTAAAAAGTATGCGCTTACACATCATCTCACATATACATACAGGCTATAAACTTCGGTATAATATCGCCTGAGACTATTCATCTGACGATAACCAAAACGAAAAAAATGGATTAATATGAAACTTACCAGACTGTCTATAAAAGGGATCGGAGGTATCAAAAACCTCGATTTAGAATTCAAGCCGGATATGAATATAATCTGTGGGCCTAATGGAATAGGTAAGTCCACGATCCTTCTTGCAGCGTCTTTTCCCTTTATCTGGGGAGCCTCTATGAAGGTGAAGAAAAATATAGGCGCGGAACACGGCCTTATTGAGCTGGAATTAGAAGATGAAGGTAAAAACTATCTTCGCGCTACCGAGGTCGTTAGTTATTTACCGCAGGAGCATGCCAATCATCATCATCATGAAAGTTTCGAAAGAAGGAAGTTAATAAAGTTCGAGACAAACAGAATTTTTGACTACCAGATGCTTACTTCCATCAGTGCCGACAGGCATGTTGATGACAGCGAGGTTTCACAGCAACTTAACACGGGCGTCAACCTTTACAATATTAAGGACTGGTTTGCAAAGAGAGTTTTGTTTGAAAAAGTTGAACTTGGGTATGCGCCTAACATTCTAAGAAATATTGCACTCGCAAAAAGATGTATTTCTATACTCGATGCTGAATTCTCTTTTAGCCGTGTCGACCCCAGAAGTTATGATATTTTCGTAAATACGCCTACGGGTGAAATCTGGTATGAGTATCTTTCATCTGGTTTTAAATCTTGCATGGGTCTTTTACTGGGAATTATAAAGGAAATTGAGCTCAGGTTCCCTGAAAAAGAAATTTATGCTCCAGAATTTGATGGTGTCATCCTTATTGATGAGCTTGAATTGCATCTCCATCCCGAGTGGCAGGCCAGAATAACGGATGCTCTGACTACGACTTTCCCGTCAGCTCAGTTCATCGTAACTACACATAGTCCTCATGTTGTACAGAATGCAAAATCGCATCAAATCATAGCATTAGTTTCCAGCGGCAACGGTGAAGTCTGCCTGAAAAAGTTACCTGACAACGATTCTGGGTACTCTGCCTGGACGGTTGAAGAGGTTCTGCTTGATATCATGGGTATGGAAAGTACGCTCAGCAGAAAATTACAGATGCAGCTTGATGATTTTGACAGGTTTGTGGATGCAGAAAATTTTGATGAAGCAAAAAATATTTATGATCAACTTGATGCTGCCTTACATCAAAATAGCGTGCTGAGAAAATCTTTGAAAATAAGTCTTATGTCTATCAAGAGTAGAGAAGAATAATGATAAAACTCGAAAGAAATTTCACCCCTGAATTTTTCACTCGAGAAAATATTTCTGAGTTAACTGATAAATTTAAAAAGGACGGTACTCCTGTATGGCATCATCCAGAAGTTAAGGAAGCCTGTCTTAAACTTGGTAACGGTAAATGTGCTTTTTGTGAAGTTATTCTCGAAGAAGCAAGCACTTACAATGAAGTGGAGCATTTTAAGGATAAAAGCTCTTTTCCGGATGATGTGATTCAATGGGAAAATCTTTTGCCGTCATGCCGTCACTGCAATGGATCTAAGCAAAGCCATAACGTAGTTTCAGATCCCATCATAAATCCGTGCAATCATGTCCCTTCTGTGCACCTGTATATGAGAGGATATCGTATAAAAGGACGAACCTCTTTAGGTGAAATGACAATAAGTACGTTAAACTTTAATCATAAAGAACATAAGTATATTCCACGTTGTAAAGCTGGAGAGGTTATTGAAAGCAGCCTTGAAGAGGCTAAGGAAAAGCTGGAATGGTACCTTTATTCACCAACTACCAGACGCAAAAATATTTTACAGAATATGGTTGAAGCCATACTGGGTGAATGCCAGAAAACGGCACAGTTTTCTGCAGTTTCAGCGACCGTATTGCACGATTCAGATGATTATGATCGGTTAAGGACAGATATGAAGCTTTATGATCTGTGGACTGACTACATGCAGGAACTTCACATTGATTCGCAAGCTTTGCGTCTTCCAAACCAAAGATGATGAGGATGAGGATGAGGATAACAACCAGGCACTCTCGGCTGAATGTCTGGCCAATGAAAAATAAGGATACCAGTGATGGAAAAAACTTCTGGTCACTTTCCCCTGTCTCTCCGAACAAATGTTACTCTGATGAAAAGCGATCACTATCTTTAGCCGGCTCAGACAACGGGACAATAATGAACAAAGATAAATACATATGTTATAACTGTGTGGGTGAAGAATATATCAGCAATCTTATTCGCGAAACGGGGAAAGCTAACCGGAATTGCAGTTACTGCAATAAACGCAAGAAGAATGTGGCACTCGAAGAAATAGCAGAATTACTTCATACAATGTTTATTTTGCATTACGAACAACCCGAAGATGGGCCGTTTTATTATGACTCAGGTGAACCTGCTGACTATATCATTCAGGATGAACTGCACGTTGACGAGGAACCAGCAAGAGACCTTTTAAGCGTGATGGCAGATACTTATAACGACCATCATGGCGTGGATATAATTTACGATGAAGGTTTTCATTTTATTAAATCAAAGCGTACACATAATTCACTGGGGTACGCATGGGAAAGAATGGAAAAATCCCTCAGAAATGAGTCCCGCTATTTTAACCAGCACGTTAAAGATTTCCTCGATGAGCTTTTTTCGGATATTGAAACGTTAAAAACAGACAAGAGTCAGATTGCTATACGTGAAGCCAGCAATGACGTGATATTTTACAGGGCAAGAGTTTTTGAGAATATAGAAGACGCAGAAAAAGCGCTGGAACATCCTGAACGGTTCTTCGGACCACCACCGAATGAGCTGGCCCGATCAGGCCGAATGAATGCGCACGGTATACCTGTCTTTTACGGCGCAACTTCCTCTGACATCGCCGTGGCAGAGGTCAGGCCTGTCGTAGGGAGTTATGTCGTAGTGGTTCCGTTCAGACCGCTGAGAGAGTTGAGAATACTGGACATATCGGCTCTAAACAGCCTTACTGAAATAAACGGGAGCATTTTCGATCAGCGCATAACAAATCTGAATGAAAAGGCAAATTTCATGCGTACTCTGTCGAGAAAGCTGACACTACCGGTCTCAGGAAAAAAACCTGAAAATGAATATTTAATCACTCAGGCCGTTTCTGAATATCTGTCAGTCTCGGATAAATACAGGTTGGATGGAATCAGTTTTGATTCCACTCAACATCCTCGCAGAAAAAGATCTGCCGCAGGTCATCAGAACGTGGTGTTATTCAGTAAGTCATCAGTAATAAAAGGTGCAGAGCCTAATACACGTTCATATAATGTAGAATTATATGAACATGTTGAAGATAATGAATGGAATTTCGCACCTACTATTCAGCCGCTTGAGGGAAAAAAAATAAGCAAATACTCATTCTCTTTTTTGAGTGAAAAACAAATTTACTCCCTTGAAATAATTTCCGACAGGATTGTTTTTCACAAAGTGAAGGGGATTCTTTTTGATACAGATCCCACTGAGATTAGTCTTCTTGAACCACTATATCCTAATGATGCCATGCAAAATAATATTACTGAAAATGATGACTTTGTATAAAGTTACACAGTACGCTATATAGCCAGCAGTACTGGCGCGGAACGCTACTTTTTACCGCTCAGGAGATCCTGCCAAGCTGCACTGGATAAGAAACCAAGTACTCTAGACGGTATACGTGGCATAATCTTAATCTGTAAGAAACTAAAGTAAACGGCAGACTGTTTCAAGCATTACCCGTTAGCGGCAGATTTCATTTCTGGATAATCTGAACCGGACTGCTTTTTCCGAACCACTTAACCCTCACTATTATAAAGCAAGGAGATAAGATGTTTTCAAACAGGACGGTTCAGGCGATAGTTGACGCGGTGGGTTTTCAAACTCACACTGATTTCGAAAACTTCATTATTCATTTTGAATTGAGCAAAGACATCGACGGAGTATCAATTCAAAAAAAAGAAAACGCACTCGTTAATTTTTTGATAAACAATCCAGAAATAAAAGGGCCGGGTAGTTCCTCTCTGTCTGTTGAGATAATTGAATATATTATAAAGAAAAATAGCCTTTCTTATTCACGGAATGTCGATTCACTCATGGATAAGCTTGAAAATGCGCTGAAAAGAGATGGCTATCAGCTGACGGAGACCTCAGTCAGGAAAACGCTTCCGGAAGGAATCCCTGTTGATAAAACTGAAAACAGATTAATTGAGATATTAAAAAAATACGGATTCTCAACGGCAGAAGGCCATTATACCCAAGCAATAGCATCACACGGTAGGGGTGACTGGGCCGCTTCAAATGCACAACTGCGAACGTTTACGGAAGATTTTTTTGATCAGATACATAAAAAACTGCAAGCTGGAAACGGCGCTAAGTCTCATCAGCGGCGGCAGGAACTGGCGAATTCCGGATTTTTTCGGGCTGATTTTAATGAATTTACGGGTAACGGCACGGGGTTCGTGGAAGGCTTCTGGAAGCGGCTTCATCCGGAAGGATCACATCCGGGCCTCTCGGAGGAGCCTGACGCAACGTTCAGGCTTCACCTAGTTCTGGTGGTGATCCATTACTACGCCGAACGCTTCGATAATATATATAGTAATCTTTAAGCATAGTGAGAATCAAGTTCATGGACGTGACCAAACTAGTCAGCAAATTAAAAGCAATGGGCACCATTAGCACTCTGGTCGGTGAGTTCAGTTTTATTAAGCAGATAGGCGAAGGCGGTAACAGCAATGTCTGCCTTTATACCAAGAATGGTCTGGATTTTGCAGTGAAATTTTTTTCAAAAGGCACGGAGTATGAGTCAAAGGCCGACCGGTTTATTGATGAGTATTTCGGGCTGGCCCAAATACCCTCTCATCCGGCCATCGCAAAATACTTTCACCTTGACTCGATAACCGTTGATAACGATAACTTTCTTCTTATTATTATAATGAAACGCTATGCCTCTACTCTAAGTGGTACGCTGAAAGATGAAACGGACGAGATGGTTTACACTGAGAAGCTGAAGGTTCTTTTTGATGACCTGCTCTCAGCTATAGAACATCTTCACAAATATCAAATTATTCACAGGGATATCAAGCCTCAGAATATACTTCTTGACGCTCATACGGGCCGCTTCGTCTTATCTGATTTTGGTATTTCTAAATTCGATCCTGAAAGTATTGCACGTGAGGCCGAAACGCAGGAAGGAGAGCGACTGGCTAATTACCGGTATTGTTCTCCGGAACAAAGAGGAAAGAGTATACCCGCATCATTTTCAAGCGATCTCTATGCCTTTGCGCAGGTAATACAGGAGTACGCCACCGGAGATATCAATCAGGGAGGTGGAAGAGAAAGAATAAAATTCACCCACTCTGAATTTCTTCGCATTATAGACAGCGTTATTTCAGTATGCCTCATGCACGACCCGGATAAGAGATTTCGGAGCGTTTTAGAATTAAAAGAATTTATGTATAAAGAATCGGCAACCTTCAAGGAAGAAGTCAGGTATATGGAGCAGGAGAGAGAGATAAATGTCTCCTGGGATTATCTGTTCAAGCTTAATCATGCTATTGCTGAAGGCTTCCCATCAGTGAAAAAAGTAGGAGAAATTACTTCCCCGGAACGCATTGCGCGATTTCTTAATTGCATAAATGTAACCCTACAGGAAGAAAATTTTAAAGGCAGACTCTGGCTGACAGACTCTCGTGGGAGGGATCTAAACTATTATGGTGCCACACATCTGCGTGGCAATGAGTTTGAGATTAGCTACGGCGGTTTTTTATATCAGACGAATATCCAAAAAATACTCGTACATTACGATGATGTCAGGCCTTACCAGAATTTCTTCATCATCTTAACGGGAAGTATGCCCCCTTTCAGTTTTACCAGCACCTCTGATTTAAACACCCAAAAGCTGAGAAGCTATGTTTCTTCCGACGTTGATTATGCAGTTCAGTGGAACGGGAAATATTTCGATCCTCAGGATGTGCAGAATCTGTATGTTGAGATAGAAGATCAGGTATACAAAAATGATAAAGCTAAATTCAGAGACGCTTACCGGTTTGTAGCTGAGGAAGCCCTGCTCATTTCTCCCTATGATGTCATCAATTACGGTGTAAACCAAAATGAGTTTGCTCAGACCTTGCTAAAACAGTGCCTCAGTGAACACACGCTGACCGAGATATCCGCACGTCAATACTGGCATGCCGTCGGAGGGCGGTATAACTTCTGGATATCCAGTCGCCTCTGAGTTGAAAACGTCAGGAAAAATTTCTTCATACTTTCCTGACGTGGTTTCTGATTTTTATTGATACTCATCTACGTCAGTTCTTCAGGAATACTCTATTGCCAGAAGATCATATACAGCCCTGAGCTTTTGCTTATCCCGGCCCCTCTTTTTTGTAAAGAAAAGAGGAAACATTTTCCTGCCAGTGAATTTATTCCTGCCGAAATATTCTCCCTCATCTCCGACATCCGTAATGACATACGAATAATAGGTGTGCATATTCTCCAGCCCCCAGTCCTCCGTTCTGAATAAAATCTCCAGCCCCGGATAAAATTTATGGATTTCGTACCGCACACGCGCCATACGCTGGAAAGAAAGAATATCCCCGTAGGCATTGCTCGCATTAAACACCCCTTCTTTTCTGCGGAGTATTCTGCGGGCATCTTTGCAGCCACATACAGAGGCCATGCAGACAATCACAACAGGGTGACTGGGAGCAATGTCCAGTTGTGCCGCAATTTTTGCGACCTGTCTGGCTTTTTCGAGAATTTCGTCATCATCTTTTGGATCGGTCCTGATATCCAGCGAATCAAAAGCGGTCAGAAAGGCCAGATAATCATGAAGTTTCAGTTCCGCTCTTTCTTCGATGCGGTAAGCCTCGTCCATGTACATGCGAATCAGGTCCGGCAGTGTATCCGGGCGCTCAAAGATGTCATCTTCATGAATAAGACCTCGGATCATGCCGTAATCCTTCATAAAACGTTCAACCATCTGCTCACCTGACATTGGGTGAATAACGTCAGTCGCTTTTTCTATAATGGCCAGAATAAATGAAAAGCGGTGCGTACGGGCCTGTGCGTAAGCAATAAGCTCCTGGAGTCTTTCATTTTCCTTTTTATTGCCCTCGCGACGTATCTGCTCGCGTTTATTAATGAAGCCAATCGTGCATATATCCATTACCAGAAGCGGCCGTGTTGGTGGTAATGAGACGCGGTACGGCATGAGCTTTGCTTTCACATTAATATCCTTATCTGCAGTTAATCACTAGACCCTGAATATAGTTAAAGGTGGAAAAGCATTTCAGTTTCTTTTCTGATGCTATTTCATAAACCGGGTCAGCTCCCGGTAGGGAATATAATGGCGTCCCGACTCTGAAGCCTGACGAATCTTAGCATCAAGAAGGGCCGGAAAGGGAATGTGGTCGCTCAGGCTGTAATACAGATCGGCACCGCTGACGCAGATGATGCTGTGACCTCTACCAAATGCCTGAATGCCGTCATCTGAATACCCCTTCCAGCTGATAAACACGCCCCGCGTCCAGCTGGGTTTCTGCCGCAGCTTTCCGTCGAATGTGTGTAAATCGGCAGCGGGAGTCGGATGCTGATGCCACTTAGCCTCAAGAAGATAATATTCTCCATCCATTTTAAAGCTTCCGTCGATTTGCTCCCCGGTGTTGCGGAAGGCATCACGCGGTTCAAGCCCGAAAGCATCCAGCAGAGTCTTTAACCATTTTTCAAAGCGGTATCCCCGCGGCTGGGGAGGCAACACTTTTATCTCGTTAAGCGCATCGGTCAGCGCTCCGTAATTCACACCAGAATGAGCCAGGACCGGCCGGTATCCTCTGGCATCCGTCGCCGTTACGGTCGCGATCCGCTCACGGAGAGAAATATAGTCTGCGTGGTCGCGCTGCGCCGCGTCCGGAGCCGTCTGCTGCTTGTAGGCCCAGAGATGCTCCAGCACGCACAGTACGGTTTCCCTGTCTGACTTTTCAAGCAGCCGACGAACACGCTTCGCTTTTGAATTCGATTCGCCCTCTACTTTGTAGAGATCGTCTTCAATATCGATATTCATTTCTTCATCAAAAAAAACGGCGAGCGTACGGTTACTGAAGTCCAGTAAATAGCCGCCGGCGCTGTCAAACAGCCGGTCAAAAAGCAAAATATCCTGACGTCTGATTTTCATAAAGTCCTGTCCTTCTGATGCACTACTGCCATGAACTGTCCCCACCCGGAGTCCCGGTGCCCGTTGTCTGGCCACCATCCGGAACGCTGCGGCCCACAAAAAAGTCTCTGTACCCGATGGGATAGTAGGCGTTAGCGGTTTTCTTATGATCGGCGTCATCGTCAGACTCTTTACCGACCCGGGTGAGCAGTCCCATGCTAAGCAACAGCCCGTAAGCGCGCGGGATCTCTTTCTCCGGCACGCCGGTACCCTCGTTAATCTTTTCATATAAGGCGTTAACGGCTGGAGAGGCATTGTCACGCACCTGCAGCATGTACAGCCACAGCTTAAGCGCGTAAAGCTCGTACTTATTCCGCTTAGTGAGAGCGTGAAAACCCACAATGGTGCCATCCGGCCCGAACATGCTCCGCTGCGGCAGCTTGCACCATCCGCTGACACCGTTGTAGCCGCGTATCTGATAAAGGTTGCGCCGCCCATCGCTGATGACCGTGAGGATCTCTGCGTTTTGAAGAACGCGAAGACCACCGGAGATGAGGGCACGGCTCAATCCCGTCATGCGCATTAGCGACGTATAGGTTTCAGCTGACGCATATATTTTCGTGTCAGTGACGTGCATAAATTCATGCCCGCGCCACATCCTGTCCTCGCAGGTCAGCGCAATCGCAATATAAAGCTGCAGCGCTGCCACCTTGTGACTCCTCGGCGCTCCTGTATCCGTCCAGCGGATATCAACCAGTTTCTTTCCGCGGATCCACTCTGAAGGCATCCTGACCCAAGGCTTATTCATGATGACTTCTCTTCAGTACACAGACCAGCATCACCAGGAGCGCCGTAAACAGTGAGGCGCAGATAAGAAGCGGCACCAGACTGCCGGATAATCGAGATATTTCATTGATAAAAAACAGAATAGTAAACAATGTATTCATAGGTCACTCCCGCAAAATTCTGTACATGCTGAAATTTTAATGGAGCAGGCAGCTTGTATCTAGATAGAGGTGACCGAATAAGAGTATTATTTACCACCTAAAATATATATCTTTCAGTCATTTAAATAAAAATAGAGCAGTTCATAGATATAAGAAAATGGTTCATGAAGCTCGTGGCTTAGCCTTAAATCGTTTTTTTTCCTCTCGGCGCAGACAGACCACTGCGGGTTCTGATTACCTTTTATCTGCTGCTAGCATACTGCATCAGTGACGCGCGCAGCACCTCCAGCCTTGCCCGTCATGAGCGCGTTTTGCAGTTTCTTTTGCCAGCCCGACTCCTTTTCCTGCCAGTCCAGCATGATTTCCATCTGATAGTGTACATCAATGGCTGGCTGGAAATAATACAGGTAAACCCAGTTCGGGAACTGCGCATAAAATGATGCATGAAATTCCGGATGAACTGCCGTAAGTATCCGATATAAACCATCGATCATTTCTGGATTGTCTTGTTGCAGCTGTGTTTTTAAATGAATTTTGTAAGCTGAAAGATGCATCATTATTGCCCTCTGAATTGTTATAACGTTTTCGTCATATACTACAGCTCTGATGCTCCTAAGTCAGAGGGGACGAGTAGCTGACTGACAGATAAAATTGTAATCTGACCATGCCGGTTGCAACGACGACGACAGTAGATCTATAATTTTTTGATACGATCTGCCAGTACCATGAAGCGGACGCAGCATGTTTCGGGAATTTGCCATGGCCCACAGCAGATAATCATAATGGTTATCCCGCACCTAGATCGCTTTTTCAAAAGGTCTATGAAAGGGCTGCGCCACGGAGGGGGCAACCTCATTCAGTCCGTAAAAATAGCTGTTAGGTAAATTTTATTGAAAAAACTTTATTCTTTTTTAATTTCTGCCCAAATAAAGTGATAAACCCGCATAGAAAGATATGTGAATTACAACGTTTATAGTTAAAAGGAATTTCAATGAATGTATATGCTTACGCCGTCATCCCTCTAATTGTTTCATTCATTGCTGGTCTGGTCTTTACAGTATGGCTGACACTACAAGTTATCAGTTCTTTAGGAGAGGCAAAATTATCTATCATGCAGCTCCTTTTTGTGGTGTTTGGATTACTAGCTTGGGCTGCCGTTGAATTCAAAATCATTGAAAATGCGCTTGCCACCATCCTTACCTTGTCCGCCGCATTACTGTCCCGTACAGTGGCGCTATCTGAAAGCTACACAGAGTATAAGCACATAATAAAAAAAACTGATTCCAACGCCACAGATTTTAAAAGCTTATCATCACGATTTATAGAAATTACACCTGACATCGTATTAATTGTTCTCCTACTCGTTCTCGCAAGAGATATCAGAGAACGGTATGAAGTCAGTAATGGTGTGATGATGCTGATTTATGCGATAGAATTCTTGTATGCTGCGGTTGTCTTTGCGTACATAGGAATAGGGGATAAGATGGAAGAAATTATTAAGAAAAGTAAAGTGAAAAAACGGCTTTACTGAAGAATTTCGTGCCTATACCCGAAACGGCGCGGACAGGTTTATCGGATATTTTGCCTGCCTGGTTCAGCAGCGGTTGAGGTCGCCAAGCCAGGCATTGGTATTGTCAATGTCCATTATGTTCTCCAGCCGTATCTCTTTAATCAGAAATCTACGGCGTCAGATTTCTGGTTAAACCTTCCCACGTAATCTCATCGCTGGCGTGGCTTGTAGATGCAGAGCTGACGGAGAGCGTACGGGAAATAAATTCCATCAGTAGTCATCCAGCAATGCAGCGTCTCAACAAAAATCGTAATTCCGTGTTGCTCCTAGAGGTTTGCTGCGTCAAGAGTGAAACCAAAACCGACGTACTTTTTGCATAAAGGCGATAGTCCGCGACAATGAATAGTCTCATCAATGCGATGCGTAACGGGCTTAACACGTCGTGCGTTGTTAATACCAGCTGCACCAAATTCGCGGTATTTTCTAGTTAACTGCTGAATCTGACGTTCAATAATGTTCATTTGAGAGTCTGCATCACGGTTACATAGAGTTTTTTAAGACTTACTTAATAACGGAAGGACAGTGAAGCTCTTTATTCGACATGTTCTCCAGCATCATCTGAGTGACATAGTCAAAAGGCGCACAATGTAATTTATGTTAAATGGTAGTGGGTACAGCCACATCTCCCAGCCGTATTGAATGTGTTTTATGATTCCATCACTCATCTGGCTTTACGAAGTGAGTCGAAGAATGATTATGCTTTGATTATTAGAGATCCTACGATGAAACAGTGTATCCGAAAAAATTAAAAAATAATCCGAACGGCTATCTGCAGGCATTGCAGATCTGTTCGCCATCAATACAGACGGTTTTCTGCCTGTGGTAACATACAGCGGTTATTTTTCAGAGCCGGGACTGATGAAGAAGAAGAAAAACCGCACACCAACTCCTCACGATGCCACGTTCCGGCAGTTTCTGACCCACCCGGATGTCGCCCGTGATTTCATGGAACTGCACTTGCCCGCAGAGCTGCGTGCTATCTGTGACCTCAGTACGCTAAAGCTGGAATCCGGCTCG
>LIDZ01014889.1_pt27 | contig 30481 bp, 27 predicted proteins | sample 644651 | NCBI WGS metagenome assembly LIDZ01 (sample SAMN03856242, study PRJNA289617) | food metagenome | isolation source: wine grapes on drying loft during traditional withering process | host: Vitis vinifera cv. Corvina | place: Italy: Gargagnago di S. Ambrogio di Valpolicella | collected 2014-01 | reverse complement strand
TGCTTCAATTGCTCCAAGAAGCTTCATATTGCGCCAATCCCTCCCAAATTCATGCTTTGTAGTGATAACTAAGCTGTTTAATCATTACTTTACGATATCATTTTTTGGGAGGATAGACCACCGTAAAATATAACACCAGACTGGAAAGCTTCGGTAGCCCTCTTAAGCTGCTCACTGCAATCGCTGCTCACGGTATAATCGACAGGCTTCAACTAGCCGAAAGGCTGCCGGCAAATAAGAAGCCAGATGGATATGCGCATACGCGGCCATTATGTTCCCCTTTACATATCCCTCCGGCTGGCTTACGCCCCGGCCTTTGCTGTCGTAGGCATAAGAGTGCTGTGTATCATCGTAATTCATCACCGAATAATGAAATTCATGCCCCCGTAAACATTCTCCCTGCTTCAGCAAAAGGTTGTCTTCACGCGCGGTAACCTCTCTATATCCCAGAGCCGCTCTGCGCTCCAGCATGACGGTATGAGCCGGTATGATTCCAGCCATCTCATGTTGCCTCCCGGCACGATCGGTAAGCGAACGGGCCAGCACCATGTAGCCACCGCATTCTGCATATAGGGGCATGCCGTTGTCTGCTGCTGCTCGCAAGCCCTCCATAAAGGCAGAATTACGGGCAATCACGGAGGCGAATTCCTCAGGAAATCCTCCGCCCAGATAGAGCCCATCCGCTTGCTCCGGCACACCTTCGCCGCGAAGCGGGCTGAACTCGATCAGACGGGCACCTGCGCGAACCAGCAGTTCCAGATTGTCGGTGTAGTAGAAATTAAAGGCAGCGTCACGGGCCACGGCTATGACTGGGGAGGTGTTGATTGGAATGGATGGAGTTGGCAGACCTAGCTCTATCGAACGGCTTTGAAGTAGAGGAGCAGCTTGAGCGATACCAAGCAGCCTATCTAGATCCGTACCTTCTGCCACCCGTTTAGCAGCGTGATTGAATAAAGGCTCCAGCTCTCCCCGCTCTATAGCGGGCAGCAGGCCCAAATGCCGCTCCGGGATGCTAAGACTGTTATCCCGCAGCAGCCAGCCAATGACCGGAATACCACAGGCTTCCTCAATCGCTGCCTTCACGGTTTCATAGTGGCTGGCACTGCCGCAGCGGTTAACAATCACTGCAGCTATCCGTACGCGTGGCTCTAGCTGTTGAAAGCCCAGCACGATCGCCGCCGCGCTGCGTCCCATGCTGCGCACATCTACGACCAGCAGCACAGAGCTATTGGTCAGAATGGCTATTTCTGCGGTTGAGCCTGTAAGCCCCAGCGGATCTTTCCCATCGTACAGCCCCATGACCCCTTCAATAATTGATAAATCCGCCGCTTCTGAAGCCTGCAGAAAGTGATCCACCAGATAATCATTGGAAGTCATCCACGAATCCAGATTATGGGCAGGACGTCCCGTTACAGCCGTATGATAGGTCGGGTCGATATAATCCGGTCCACATTTGAAGCCCTGCACCTTCAGCCCACGCTGTGCAAAAGCTCTCATCAGACCGAGCGTCACCGTTGTTTTGCCCGAACCGCTGCCAGTACCGGCTACAACAAAACGGCTGCGCCGCTTCATGGTTGGCTCAGCCTTCTGCTTCTCATTCATATTCATTCCTCCGTTCCGTCAAAAAGAACTCGCGCGACGGCTATCGTCACATTGCCGCTTTTCTTCTTCTTCAATAACCAGTCAGACGCTCCCGAGGACAACAAAGCCGCAGGCTCGCATACACCGTATGCACCAGTAGCTCTGAATACCGTGTTCGAGGGATTCGCGATGGGGATAGTGTTCAACTGCTCAGATGTATACAAAGCAAGCTCCCAGCCGTACTTGCTGCACAAGGCGAGCAATCCGGCTTCATCCCCTTTGATCTGAGCCGTGGCGATGTTCCGCACACTTGCCAGTGACAGCTTAAGATCATTAAGCGTGTCTCTCACCACTGCTTCAAGCTCTGCTTCTGAAGTTCCGCGGTTGCACCCGAGGCCGAGCACGAGACTACGCGGGCGGTATAGGACACTACGGTTCAGCAGTGTCAACTCTTCCGGCGCTTCCAACAAGCGATCGGTCACTATTATCGCCGCGCTGAAGGGCAATTCTAGCAGTTCAGCAACGCTGTTGCAGAGGCGCACATGCTCCGGCAATCTTGCTCCAGCGGGCAGCCAGCCGCGCTCGCCGCATTCCTGCAGCACGGCGACGGGTTCTCCGTTCACCAGAGCGGCGCTGACGCTTTTCATATGGTCAAAGCTGTCCGCCTTCCATCCGAACGCTCGGCCAAGCAGATCCACTGCAAAAGTTCCTTGCACATCAGAGGCCGTTGTAATCACGGGATGGCTGTCTAGCAGCTTGGCAATGGTTAAGCATAGCGCATTCGCCCCGCCCAAATGACCGGACAACACGCTGATCACATGCTCGCCGCGCTCGTCGATGGCGATTATGGCGGGATCGGTTTTTTTATCTTGCAATAGTGGGGCTATTAAACGGACGACCGCACCTAGCGAAAAGAACAGAATCACACCCTCGTAATGGCTGAACAACGACGGCAGAAGCTCTTTTACCGGCTCCGTAAACAGGTATTGGCCTTCGCTCTCGACCAAACCTTCGCTATATTTGGCGTAGCAATATACGTCAGTACCGGACAGCCGTTCACCCAGTTGTCGTGCCAGCTGTATCCCGTTTCTCGTAATGGCAATAGCAGCATACCTCTTAGGCAAGGGGGTCGACTCCTTCCCTGCAGCCATGGGTAAAGGTCTTGTCATAGAGCTTCGAACGATGCTGGTCACGATCAACCAGCTGTGGATCAAGCGCCCAACCCGCGAGAATCATCGCATGCATCGTGATGCCGGCAACGTGCAGGTCGGCCTCCAGATTCTGCACGGTTGTCCGCAGAATCTGCTGATCTGGCCAAGTGGCCCGCTTCACCACAGCCACTGGCGTATCGGGATTCCAGCCTGCGGCGAGGAATTCCTTGGTCACGTGACCTGCCAGTGACGCGCTGAGAAACAGCGCCACTGTGCAATGATGCGAGGCCAGCTGGCGCAGCTGCTCGCGCTCCGGCACTGGCGTGCGACCTTCCGCACGCGTCAGGATGACGGTCTGCGTCAGGTCCGGCACGGTCAGCTCTGCGCCCAGCGCAGCCGCTGCGGCAAAAACAGAGCTGACCCCGGGCACGATCTCGTAGCCGACGCCGCATAGCTTGAGCAGCGACATCTGCTCCAGAATCGCTCCGTACATGGAGGGGTCGCCGGTATGGACGCGGGCTACGCTTTTGCCAGCCTGCACTGCCGCCGCCATCAGCTCCACCTGGCGCTCCAGATCCATGCCCGAGCTTTGCAGCACCTCGGCTCCCGGTTTGGCACTGCGAATCAGCTCCTCACTGACTAGAGAATCCGCATAAAGCACCAGATCTGCTGAGCGCAGAATGCGGCTGCCTTTTACCGTTATCAGCTCCGGATCACCCGGACCTGCACCGACAATGTACACCTTAGGTTCCAGTGTTCTCAACTGCCCCGTGGTCATTTGCTCACCACCATCAGGCTCAAATATTCCAGCTCCTTGCCACGCAGCTCACGCGCGTCATGCCATACGGTTTCGTAAGGAGAAGTCACTTTAGTGACGACGGACGCTTTTCCACTGAGACCTAGTTCATCCAGCACATCGAGCACCAAATCCAGCACCTTGGCCACCTTCAGAAACACGACAGTATCGTGATGCAAGAGCGCCTCCTTCAATGCCTCGCGGTCGTCTGTAGCCGGAATAATACCCACCCGCTGATTGCCATCCGCAAGTGGCTGCTCCAGCGCGGCGGCAGCGCCTAATACCGAAGAAATCCCGGGGATAGACACAATCGGCACTCCGGGATGCAGCTCCTGCATCAAGCGGGCCAAATGAATAAAGGTGCTGTACAGATTGGGATCACCCTCCGTGACAAAGGCCACATCCTTCCCCTGCTTCAATTCATTCCAGCACAGCTCTACCGTGCGGCTCCAGCTATTCTCCAGTAACACCGCGTCTTTGGTCATCGGGAACACGAGTCCCAGCATAATCTTTTCTTCAGCATTCACGTAAACGTCAACGATTTCATGCGCGTAGGATTTGCCCCCTTTTTTGGTGGCAGGGTAGGCAATCACCGGACATTCCCGCAACAGACGACAAGCCTTAATCGTGATCAGTTCCGGATCACCAGGGCCAACACCCACTCCGTACAACGTACCGTAACCCGACGGCTCAAGCACTTCCTCCGCCAGCAGCAGTCCACCTTCAACCGCATAGAGGCTGTTCACAGCTTGAACTGTCACTTCGTTCAGCTCACCCCGGGCAACAATTGTTTCGTTTATGGATTGTGATTCTAGTTCTAGTTCATTGCCTCTCATCGTCAGTTCGCTCCTCTCGTTCCCATTCTCATAGTAACTATTAAATATCTATATAAAAGCCAAATAATGATTCTCTCTAACAGTAGCGGCACCCTTTCATAGCTGAATGTACAGTAGATAAAAGTAATATAGAAGTCTAGTCGAAGCTAGAAAAAATTAACGGCAATTACTGCTGATAATATAAGCTACACAGCGCTTAGAGACTAATTAACATCATTTGCTGCCTCTAATTCGGCTCTGGGAAGCTGATTCCCGGAATATATAGGAAAATAACGGCAGTAATTATAGTTAAACAGGAATTACTCCTATAATCGTATGATTTAACGGCATTTTTTCCTGTTAATGCCGGGAGTCGGAATAAAGTCACCCGGGCCATAGTAAAGCTCAAATTGTCCAAAGTATAGCTGAGCTGAACAGCATCTAAGATAGATCGTTACTCCCGGCGGCCACTGACCACGTAGACCGGATTCATTCCCTCGAAACGGGTCATCTCCAGGATCGGCTTGCCGCGCGAAGCTTGCAACATCGTCACTTCTACCTTAAGACCAGCGCTGCGCAACGCCTCCATACTTCCATGCAGAGTCTCGATCGTAATCGCTCCCACTACAATTCGTCCCTCTGGACGCAGGCGGACTGCGCACAGCGCTATAATCGCCGCCAGTTCGCCTCCGCTGCCGCCAATAAATACCGCGTCCGGGTCAGGCAACGCCTCTAAGCCCTGCGGAGCCTTGTCATGAATAATCGTAAAATCAGCGCGGAATTTACGCCGGTTGGCCTCCATGTTAGGCAGGTTCTCTGCTCCTTTTTCAAGGGCGTAGACTCTGCCTCGACGCGCGATCCGTGCACATTCCGCCGCCACCGCACCCGAACCGGAGCCGATATCCCAGACGACTGCATCCTCCGCCAGATTCAACTCTGACAATACGAAAGCGCGTACCTCGCGCTTCGTAATGAGACCTTTTTCCGGCCGCCGCTGTTGAAAGGTTTCGTCAGGATAGGCAAACCCGCGCCGTGAACCTAAAGCTGAACCCATACCTGAACCGCCAACCGGCTTCCACCGCAAAATAACTACATTGAGTGGCGCGCATTCGGCCTGCTCCAGTTGCTCCAGCTCCCAAAATTGGCATCGTTCCTCCGGTCCGCCTATTCGTTCGCAGACAAAAGCTTCGTACTCCGTCATCCCGAACTCGATCAGATAAGCGGCTATACGAGCCGGAGTATTCTCTTCATCAGTCAGCAGAGCAACCTTGTGCTTGCCGTCCATTCTTTGTGCCAATCCGGCAATCGGGCGTCCATGCAGGCTTATAAGCTCGGCATCCTGCCAGCTATCCCCCAGCCGGGCAAAAGCCAGCTGTACGCTGCTGTAATGCGGAATCACCTCGACATGCTCCGCCCCGAATTTTCGGACCAGATAACCGGCTATGCCGTAAAACAACGGATCTCCAGACGCCAGCACAACGGTCTTCCGCTCTTTCCACAGCCCTGCCAGCCTGTCCGCGAAGAGATTTAGACCACCTTTTAGAGCAATCTTTTCCCCGCCATATTGGCCGAAAAAAGCCAGCTGTCTCTCTCCGCCAAGCAGAACCTCGCTCTCCAGCACCTTGCGCAGACTTTGTGGGGTCAGCCCGCCTGCTCCATCCTCACCGATACCGATGATATAAATTACGTTACCCACGGATTTCCGCCCTTCCCAGCACTCGGCCCTTCATTGTGATCAATACCATCTCCACGGTCATGTGTCCGCCTATATGCTGCAGGCAATGGTTGCAGGCATGGTAACAGATCCGCTCAAAAAAAACACTATTTCCAGCCTCAGTCATCAGATCAACCACCTGCGAAGCGGTGTTCGCAGCAGCAACCTCTGCAACCCTATCATTCTCCGCTCCCGCCTCAACGGCCAGCTGTGATAGAAAATTGAAATCAACCGGGGCATTTTTGGAGTGAATCAGCATAGCTCCCTGCGCTACTTTGGAGTATTTACCTGCCATGCCGACGAGTGTAACCTTGGTGATTCCATAGGCTTTGGCATGCTCCAGCGAGAAGCCCACATATTCCCCCATCTGCACAAAAGCTTCCTCCGGAAGCTCAGGGAACATTGCTATCGCATATTTTTCGCTGCTGCCGCCAGTCGTCAATACAATTTGCTTGTTCCCGGAGGCGGCAGCGACCGAGATGGCCTGCTTAACACTCGCTTTATAGGCCTCTGTAGAGAAGGGAGTCACTACGCCGCGCGTGCCCAGAATGGAGATGCCACCCAAGATTCCAAGCCTGGCGTTAAGTGTCTTGAGCGCGATGACTTCGCCTTCCGGCACGCTGATGACTACACGTACTCCCCTTGCTGCACCATGCTCTTCCAGCACCTCAGATACAGCCTCTTCAATCATTCGTCTCGGCACAGGATTAATGGCCGCTTCGCCTACCGGTATCGGAAGCCCCGGCTTCGTCACTCGCCCGACCCCCTGGCCTCCGTCAATCTCGATGCCGGGTTCATCCCGCCAACTAACAGTGGCCTCTATCCAAGCCTGGTGCGTTGCATCCGGATCGTCTCCGGCATCCTTCACCGTAGCACACGTTGCCGAGGTCCCTCCGTGGCGTTGCCACCCAGCCAGCTGAAAGGTATGGCTGAAGCCTGCGGGCAGATATACATCTGCCGTCTCCGGAGCCTTGCCTGTGAGGAGCAGGATGGCTGCACCTTTGGCGGCTGCGGTAGCGCAGGCGCCAGTGGTGTAGCCCTGGCGCAGCGGCACATCTGTCTCCGCTGCGCCGGGCTTCTCTGCCGAACCACTATTGTTCGGCGTGTTCGGCATGTTCCACAAGTTCCGCAAGTTCTTTGAGTTCTTACTCATCGCTATCCCCTCTTTGGGCTGAATGGTGATTAGGTCCAACGTTCTGGCTTAACAAACTATCATTGTTATTCTGCGGCATGACGGACGGCGAGCAGGCTGAGAGCATTGACGGCAGCAACAACAACCGTACTGCCGCCTTTGCGGCCGATATTACTAATATAAGGAATATCCAACTTGCGCAGCTCATCCTTGGATTCCGCAGCAGACACGAAGCCAACCGGCATGCCGATTACGAGCCCGGGCTGGGCGACGCCTTCTTTTACCAGACGAATCAGTTCCAACAGCGCAGTTGGCGCATTTCCGATACAATAGATTCCACCCGGTGCTTCAGCACAGGCTTTGCGCATTGCGATAATAGCACGAGTAACCCCAAGTGACTTAGCTTCTTCCATAACATCCTGATCGGAAATATGTACTCTCACATCCCCGCCGTATTGGTGTATCCGCGCCTTGGCAATCCCCGCTTCAATCATGCGCACGTCAGCGACAATCGGCTTTCCCGCCAAAATAGCCGCAATGCCTGCCTCGATAGCCCGAGGATGAAAGACGAGACTGCGTCCCAGCTCAAAATCAGCCGTAGCATGAATGATCCGTTGCACCACCGGATACTGCTGCGCAGTGAAATCATGCTCCCCCAGCTCCGCAGTAATCATTTGAAAGCTCAGACCTTCTATTTCTTGCGGCTGCACCGTCAACGGCTTGAATTCTGTTCCAAAATCCATATACATTCCTCATTTCCTGTAAAGGCTTTATCTACCCAACTTATCCAAAGCGGCAATAATATCGTCAAAAGAATCATAGACCTCACTAAACTGCGCCACAGGTCGGGTTATCAAAATAACGTAGAGACCCATTTCGAGTGCCGCATACAGCTTCTCATCGACCGATCCCTCTGCACCGCTCTCCTTGGTAATCATCACTTGAATACCGTACTGCCGATATAACGCCTCGTTTAACTCCCGTGAAAAAGGGCCCTGCATCGCTATAATATTCCGCTGTTCGATGCCCAGAGCCACACACTTCTCCATATTCGCCAGACAGGGCAGCAGCCTGACTATCATTCGAATATTAGGATCACCCAGCAACTGTTCCGCAAAAATCTCCAGCGTCTTGCCACCAGTAGTCAGCATTATTGAGCCTTTCAGCTCTTTGGCACGCTGAGCGGCCTCCTCATAGGAATGGGTGACAATCAGCCGTGGATGGCTGGCATAGGAAAGACTACGCCGCTCATAGCGGAGGTATGGCAGACCGAGTGCGGCTGCGGCAGCGATAGCATTAGCGTGAGCCTCGAGTGCAAAGGGATGGCTTCCATCCACTACGGCGCAATAATTTCCTTCTTGCAGCAACTCGATCATACTATCTTTATCCAACCTGCCAACACGAGTCATAAAAAAAGCTTCGCCCAAGCGGTCTGCCGCACTTTGCGTCACGACTGACGCCAGCAGCGACAGACCTCTACGCTCCATAGTCAGCGCTAATTTCCTGGCATCACTGGTGCCGCATAACATAAATATCATGACGGTTACCGGCCCACGGAGTCGATTGCTGAGGTTGCTAGGGTCGTCGGATCTACTACTCTATGTTCATGCGTATGCCCCTCATGTCCATGACCTTGTTCATGTTCGTGCATATGTCCCTGTTCGTGCGTATGTCCACGATGTTCTCCATGTCCCCCGTGTTCACCATGTCCCTTTTCACCATGATGATGGTTGTGGTCGTGGTCGTTGTGGTTGTGGTCATGGTTGTGATCGTGGTGATGATGATGTTCGGCCGCTTCATCACGGTATCTGCAGTTATCGCAGTTGGCAAAGGATTGGCCTACTAACGTCTCCTCAATCCGTTCAGTCATCAGGTCGGCAAGCAGGGGATGAAGACCCAAGTAGCTGCCGATTTCAACTTCAAGTTCCGGGTGCGCTGCCGCAAACAAGGCCACCATCTCCGCAAATTGCTGCATCAGCACTCCACTAAATAGCAGATACGGCAGCACAATAATTTTGCGCGCGCCTAGAGCCAAACAACGCTCCAGACCTTCCGGCAAGGAAGGTTTAGCAATGGCGATGAAGCAGCTCTCAACACTTTTATAGTTAGTTTTTTCCCATAACAGGCGCGTCATTTTGTAGAAATCGCTATTCGCATCCGGGTCGCTGCCCCCACGGCCCATTACAAGTACAATCGTATCTTTATCCTCAACATCCTCAACCCTTGTTGGGTGAGCCTCCGCGAGTTCCGACTGCACTACTGGCAGAGCTTCCTTGATCCGGTCCAACAAAATATCCACCGCTTTGTCCTGCACACCTATTGGACGGCCATACACAAATTGCACAGCAGGATACTTGAGTTTGGCCTGGTCGATCGCCATGGGAATATCCAGCTTGGAGTGTCCGGCCGCGAACAAAATAATCGGCACTACATAAACCGTGGTGGCCCCTCCGCGGATACAATTATCAATGCCTTCAGCAATTGAAGGCTGCGCCAATTCTATAAAACAGGTCTCGAAGGTTAGCTCGGGCTTCCGGGCTGCAAGCAAATCTGCAAATTCCCTCAGCTCCACGTTACCCTCCGCGACTCTGCTGCCATGTCCCACTAGTAATACAGTCTTCACTTCTTGTTCTGCCGCTGTGCTGCTTGTAATCGTGCGCTCTGCAACCACGCCTGCCTTCATCTCCACGTGGCTCTTAACAGAAGCAGCCAAGCTCCAAGGCTCCGCCGCTGTCCGCAGCCGCTCATGCGGCTTCAGGTCTTGGGTATCTGCTCCGAGACTGTACTTGCGCTCGTAGCCACGCGGAGTCACCATCAGACCCTCATAAACCATTGTGGCTGAGTTGCCAACCACCACGGTGGACAGCATTCCAATCTCATGCTCCAGCATATCCTGAAGTGTTGTGACTAGGGTCTGCTGCTTGTCTCGGTAGGCGCTTTTGACAATCCCCACTGGTGTAGACGGATCACGATAGCGCAGCAAAATATTACGCGCTTCCTCAATCTGGCGCGTCCGTTTCCCGCTGCGTGGATTATAGAAAGCAATTACGAAATCAGCTGCACCCGCCGCATCAACACGTGTGGCTATCGTCTCCCAAGGCGTAAGATGATCGCTTAGACTTATGGTACAAGCATCATGCATAATCGGTGCACCGAGCAGTGAAGAACAGGACTGAATCGCCGAAATACCGGGAATCACCTCGACCTCCACGCCTTCCGCGCGATTCCAGCCTCGCTCGATTAACACCTCGTACACCAGACCGGCCATGCCGTATACTCCAGCATCTCCACTGGAAATCACAGCAATGATCTGCCCAGCTTCTGCTCTACGAACTGCTTCCTGCGCTCGGCTGACCTCTTCGGTCATGCCTGTTCCGACAATTTCCTGCTGGCGAAGCAGCGGTCTAATAAGATCTACATAGGTGTTATAACCGATTACGGCCTCACTTTCGTCAAGCGCAGCCAGTGCGCGGCCCGTAATATGCTCCAGCGCTCCAGGGCCAAAGCCGATAATAAGCAGCTTGCCTCGTTTCTTCATGTTGCTTCCCCCGTTCATTTTATAAATTCAAACCCTCATTCAACAGCAGATTCAGCATAGCTTTGAAAGCCCCGGCATCACGCGGCGCCGTCCGGCCTGCGGTCAGCCGCTGTGGCAAGCTCTGCCATAAATCAGCCAGCAGCGGCAGCTCCAACCCTATGGCCTGCAGGGCCTCACGTTCAGCGAAGATGTCAGCGGGTGTTCCCGCAGCAAAGCACCTTCCTGCCTCCAGCACAATCACCCAGTCCGCCCAGCGGTAGGCCAGATTCATATCATGTGTGGCCATCACGATGGTTGTGCCTTGCTGATGTATGGCTTCAAGCCCCTCCAGCAGCAGCGTCTCAGACAATGGGTCCAGATAAGAGGTCGGTTCATCCAGCAAAAGAAGCTCCGGCTCCATCGCCATAACACCGGCGAGTGCCGTGCGTTTCTTTTGGCCCAGACTGAGTTGATGGATGGGTTTGTCACTTAAGGAGGTCAGATCCAGCTGTTCCAATACCTCATGACAACGCCGTTGAATCGTCTCCTCATCCATTCCGGCATTGCGCAGCCCAAACGATACATCCTCTAGCGGCGTATTCAGAATCAGCTGCTGCTCCGGGTCCTGGAAGACCAGTCCGACACTGCGGCGCAGGGCGGCCAGGTCTTTTTTAGAGTAGGATAATTCTGCTCCAGCCCTGATCACCACGCCGCTCTGTGGTCGCAGAAGGCCGACCGCCTGCAGAAACATCGTCGATTTACCGGAACCGTTATGGCCAAGTACAGCTGTTCGGTAGCCTTTAGGAATGGCAATGTTCAAGCTCTGCAGCGCAGGCAACTCCGTATCGGGATAGCTATAATCAACATCGTCAAACTCCAGACAATACTCCCTGTACTTCTTGTGTTCCTCATGTTCCTCGTGTTTCTTGTGTTCCTTATGTTCCTCGTACATATGGGGATCTCCTCAATATTTACTTAAGCTTGTCATACCCTCCACATCATCCACAGCTGGGCCAGCAGCAGCGTTGCTATTCCGGCATAGGCCTCAATAACATACCTGCGCGGAACCGGCCGCGAGATATAAGGCGGCAAAGAAATTTCACCGGTAAAGCCGCGAGTCAGGAGTCCCTGTGAGAGCCCGTGATAGCGAAACATGGTTTTGGCAAGCAGTCCACCCGCCATACCCGCGAACTCTTTTAGCCGAGCCATGAACCCTCTTCTACCGCCGCGCAGCCGCCGGGCCAGCAGCATGCCATGCGCTGTATCCCTGAGCAGAAACAGAAAACGATACATAATAAGCATGAGCTCCAGCACAATTTGCGGCATCCGCAGCCTACGGAGCACCTGCAGCAATTCGGCAAACGGTGTGGTAAAGATGATAAATAAGAAGCAGGTCATGCAGGCCGCTACCCGCGCGAGCAGCAGGCTTCCACGCAGGATTCCCGCGGTCGTAATATAGAGTGAAAGTGAAGATAGCGGAAGATGGACGGACATCACCGCGTCTGGAGCTGCCTGCTGGCCAATCTCAATTAATAATGCCGGGAGACTTATGCAGTAAAACAACAGCGCCGAGCCGAGCAGTAGTCCATACGCACGCAGCGGAATTCTGGCATAGCCGATACACCACAGGATCATCCACAGCGAGATTGCCAGCTGTAAAGCCGGATGTAGCAGATAGGACAGAATGAACATTACCGCCGCGAATGCGCTTTTCCACATCGGTGACAGGTGCCGGAAAGCGTTCGTATAGGATATGGCATCAATTCTTCTGATCATGGGGCCTCTGCCGCTCTTGTCTGCCTTTCAACAGTCCGATCGTATAGCCGATCACTCCGGCACCTATGGCAGCCTGCAGCGCGAACAGCATGCTTTCCGTTTCTGCGGGCAATTCAGTCAGTGGCTTGAACCAAGGCTTATATCCAGGATCAATCTCGCTGATTGCTCCTTCTGCGGCATCATCAGCCCCACCGAAATCACCGTTCACAAACAGCAGAGGAAGCACGACCAGCAGGATAACCACCAGCAACATTAATCCGTTTCTCCATCTGGCAGTCATTTAGACTCCACACCTTTCGTTTCACGTTTGAGTAGTGACAGTTCGTTAGGACTATAGGATCTTAGCCAATTCCAGAGCAGCACGGTCAGCAGTCCTTCACTAATCGCCAGCGGAATCTGGGTCACCGCAAAGATACTGCCAAACTTCAGAAAGGACGCAAGCACACCGCCCTCTGCCGCTGGAAAAGCCACCGCAAGCTGAAAGGATGTCACGACATACGTCATGAGATCCGCGATGAAGGCCGCAGCAAATACCGCCAGCTTCTCGCGGGGCGTCAGCTTCATCACCAGCTTATACACAGCATATCCGGCAAAAGGACCCGCCACTGCCATAGAGAAGGCATTCGCTCCAAGTGTCGTAATCCCGCCGTGGGCCAGCAGCAGTGCTTGAAACAGCAATACAATCGAGCCAATCACGCTCATGGGCAGGGGTCCAAGCATCACTGCGCCCAGCCCCGTCCCTGTGGGATGGGAGCTGCTTCCGGTTACAGAAGGCAGCTTCATCGCTGACAATACAAAGGTGAATGCCCCCGCCAAACCCAGCAGCAGCTTCAACTCCGGGTTGTCCTTTGTCATTTTTTTGAGCTTCAGGATACCGAATATAAAGAAGGGCATAAAAGCCAGCCACCAAAATACGGCCCAGCCCATCGGCAGAAATCCTTCCATAATATGCATCGCCTGCGCTGTTCCCGGTTCATTAAACAGTAAATAAATCGTAAATCCAGCCACCATCGCCGTGAACTTCCATAGGCTGCGTGGTTTCATACGTTTTGCCTCCCTTATTCCTTATTTTGCAAAACAGAAAGCAAAAAAACTCCCGCCCGTAGGGGTGGGAGTAGTATGTACGTCATCAGATATGAAAGAGAACGCGTAAATACGCGCAGCAGCAGACCTGTCGCCTCATAAGCAGCAGAGCTGAAAGGATCAGTCTTTTGCAGGAGTCACTAAAGTCTGCTCATGTCTCATTCACTAATTCGTACACCGCTCCTATCCGCGTAGAGTCGTGGTGTGCGGAAACAAGGTAGGTCTCCTGGCTTCGGCTGATAACGCCAACTCTTCGTCTTCCCCGGTAATCTCCGAGTGACCTATTGAAGAGTGACTCACCTATACAGTGGCGGGACCGCTCGGGAATTGCACCCGATTCCCTATTATCCCTTGACTAAACCAAGGGCACCTTGCTTCATCGCTAATTTATCCTGTACAGCATAGCGGAGTTAGGATACGGTGTCTGTGATAAAAGTGGAAGCTGGCGTTATGAGTTCTCTTGGGCACCCCTTCATCTGGGCGGAATATACTAATTCCAAAATCAGCTTTAGGAAAGGAAATCCATGAATCCACTATATCCATACATTGGCAAAGAAGTGCAGTGTGAAGAGGTGCCTATCGCCTTCCCTCCGCAAAATCAAACGAGACAACCAGGGCTTGAATACTTAATGACTCCCCGTCCTATTTTTGATAATCCGAATTACATCGGCAGTGGCAAGCTGCGAAACAAGGTGGCTATTATTAGTGGTGGAGACAGCGGAATCGGCCGGGCTGTTGCCGTGGCCTTCGCTAAGGAAGGTGCCGATGTGACCATCGCTTACCTGGATGAACATCGGGATGCGCTGGAGACCAAAGACGTGATTAACCGTCTGGGCCGGTGCTGTCTGTTGATTCCGGGAGACTTACGGAGCAAAGAGGCCTGTTGCCATGTGGTAAACGCGACGATGGAGTGTTTCGGGCGGATTGATGTTCTGATCAATAATAGTGGGATTCAGTTCGTTCGGGAGCACTATCTGGACATTAGCGAAGCACAACTGCGAGATACGTTCGATACCAACATCATCTCCTTCTTCCACATGACGACAGCGGCTCTGCCTCATATGTGCTCAGGGGGCAGTATCGTGAATACAGCCTCCGTCACAGCATATGTAGGCGCGCCTAAGCTGGTCGATTACTCTGCAACCAAAGGAGCGGTCGTGAGCTTTACCCGGGCCCTTGCCAATAATCTTGTCGATCAGGGAATTCGAGTGAATGCGGTCGCCCCCGGACCGATCTGGACACCGCTTAATGCGGCAACCCAGCCACCGGAGGCCATCCTAACCTTTGGAACCGATGTCCCGATGAAACGTGCCGGACAGCCTTACGAACTAGCACCGGTATACGTGCTGCTTGCTTCCGATGACGGATCTTACATCACAGGCCAGACGATTCATGTCAACGGCGGCAAGATGGTAACTACTTAACTTCCATACTATAAAAGTTGAACTTAAGATTTTGCTGAATCGGCTTTAATCGTAACTGCGGTGAATGTTTGGACTTCCGGCCGCTGTTGTCTCCTGATTTCTTGATTTATGCCGCTTTAGCGGATGAAATCCGGAGACAAAGGCGGTCGCTATCGCTCCTACAGTTCCAAAATTCCCCTCCGTTACTTTTGCCTTTTGCTTAGTTTTCTAGTTCAACTTACATAGTTCACGGAACACGCTTCAAACGAATAAGCTGGCTGGCATAATCTCCTGACAAGGTCAGTGGAAGGCCGATATTCAGCAGATTTGAACCATGCCAAACTACGTCTGGCTCGTTATTTTGCTGTTCCAGCTGATATCGAGCATCAGGTGCTAAACCTTGCAGAACCAACCTTTTCTCAGCGTATCCGAAATACTGCGCCTGCTGGAAGGCGAATATCACAATTTCCTGCTGGTCGGGGCTTATATATTGATAGGCTGCCAGATCGCCGTCCCGAAAAGAAGCCAGGCGATACAAACTGCCTTCAGCAATGACATGCCTGATCTGTTTATATTGCTCGACATACCCTAACGCCTCGGCCATTGCTTCATCCGACCAATGGCCGATATTCGCTCCGATGCCTAAGCCCCCCATCATCGCGCTGTGAAAGCGAAAGGATAACGGTAAGCTCCTGCCGTTCATGCTATGGGGCGACTCCGTCACCCAGCACATCATTACGGAAGGATTATATACATAAGAGAAACCTTCCTGAATGCTCAGACGATCCCGGGCATCGGTATTGTCACTAATCCAGGCTTGATCCGCAAAGCGCAGAATGCCCAGATCAATTCTTGCTCCCCCGCCTGCACAGGTCTCAAACTCTACATAAGGGAACCTGCTTCTGAGCTCAGCCCATATGTCGTACAAATGCTCTACATGCTTGACCCACACGGATTGTCCGGCATACTCAAGCAGTGGTACTGCACCGGGTTCCGTGACCGTTCTGTTCATATCCCATTTAATAAAGGAGATATCATAGCTGCTGAGCAGCTCGGTCATAAAATCAAGTACAAAAGCCTTGACCTCGGGTTTGCCCAAATTCAGCAGCAATTGATTGCGGAGCAGCGTGCCTTCGCGTGTAGGGAACTGGTAGACCCAATCCGGATGTAGGCGGTACAAATCGCTGTCTGGATTAACGGATTCTGGTTCTACCCAGAGTCCGAAATCCATGCCTAGCCGTTTGACTTCATCGATAAGCTCCTGCAGCCCCAGAGGGAACTTCTCAGAATTCACCTGCCAATCACCGAGACCTGCCCGATCACTGTTGCGGCTGCCAAACCAGCCGTCATCGACTACAAATCGCTCCACACCGAGTCGGGCTGCCTGCGCAGCCAAAGCCTTCTGACCTTGCACTTCAACGGCAAATTCAGTTGCTTCCCATGAATTATAGAGTACTTTCTTAACCCGAGAGCCCGGAAGAATAGCCGTACTTTGATAGTGATGCAGATTTCTGCTCATCTCGCCGAAACCGCCCGAGACGAACCCACCTGTAAATACAGGAGAGGTATAACTCTCGCCTGGGGCCAGCATGAAGGCACTATCAAAGTCGTTAATACCACCAACGATATGAATCTGGCCGAAATTGGACTTCTCCGCGACTATTTTCCAGTTTCCGCTCCAGCCTAGTGCACCGAACCAGACCTGACCCGAGGTCTCGTCCGCCTTCCCGTTATCCATCGCAAACCAAGGATTGGCGTGGGGCCCCGTGAATCCACTGCGGGATTCGAGCACCTTTTTACCTTCAGTCAACAGCTGGGTTCTGAGCTGATATTCACCCGCCCAGCGGCCCGCAACATGCGTCAAACGTGAGGCGGGCATAGCCGGAATCGACCAAGCTGCTGCCATGACCTGATCGATCTGCAGGGGAGCAGCCTCATCGTTATAGATCTTGACCACTCGTTCCAGCAAATCATCTTCATCGATGGAGGTATAGCACAATTCAATACGCAGACGGTAATAAACATCTGTCAACCGTAGGATCAACTGATTGTCTTGGACAATCTCATAACCTGAATATTTTAATTTCAGATCGCGGACGCCATCGTTAAACTTTACCTTCAGGCAAGGCTCAGCGTAATGACTGCCTCCCCATCCGCCGTACTCCGCAAGCGTACGGTTCAAATCTGCATCGAAGGAACTATGATGCCGGATCTTCAATAAATCCGCACATTCCGCGGCTACCACCGGCTTCCCCCAATACAGATGCTGAACCGCTCCCTTCTCATTAATTCCAAATACATAAGAGCTATGATTCATACGGATTTCAAATATCTGACTATCTTCCAAATATGAAATTGGCAAGTCTGCTCCCCCTATTCTTCGTTATCCTTTAACTGCACCGGCTGCGATCCCTTTGATAATAAATTTCTGCATCACCAGGAAGAACGCGATGACCGGAATCATCCCCATCACAGCATACGCGAACGCCAGATTCAGATCGCTGCTGTACTGCCCGAAGAAGAAATACTGCTGTAAAGGAATAGTCCGATATGAATTATCCTGCAAATATAGCAGCGGCAGTAAGAAATCGTTCCAGATATATAAAGCGTTTAATACGACTACCGTCGCCGTGACCGGCTTCAATAAGGGAATAATAATCCGCATAAAAATACCGGGGGTAGAGCAGCCGTCTATTTTGGCAGCCTCTTCAATTTCCTTGGAAATCTGGCGGATAAAGGCCGTATAAAAGAGCACACCTGTCTGCACACCAAATCCACCGTAGATTAAAATAATTCCCCAATGCGTGTCGAGCATATGAAGATTTTTTCCCAGTTTGTAGAGCGGAAGCATTGTAACCTGAAAGGGAATCATCATCCCTGATAGAAAGAGCAAAAATATAATATTGTAAAAAGGTTTGTTCCTTCTAGCGATCGAATAACCCGCAAGCGCGGATACAAGGACAATCAATATCACAGAAAGTGAAGTGATAATCAAACTATTGGAAATGGCTATAGGGAATTTGGAAGTTTCCCAGGCATGCCAGTAATTGGAGAGATCAAAGCTGGACGGCAACGCATAAAAGGAATCAAAGGTTTGTTTGGCCGTCTTCACTGACATCAGCACAGCCAGATAAATAGGAAATAGAAAGACCACTGCTAAGAGCAACACAACAATGAATACAGCAATTTGATTCTTTTTCATTACATCTCCACTTCCCGTCTTCTGGAGATGGACATCTGCACAACAGTCACAATAACGAGAACAAAGAAAAACATCATGGATAACGCCATCCCGTAGCCACCCTTAAAGGATGAAAATGAAGTTCTGTAAATGTAGGTGGACACTACCTCTGTGGAGAAGCCAGGTCCTCCTTTAGTTGTTACATAGACCAGGTCAAATACTTTTAACGAGCCTGTCAGCACCAGCAACAGATTAATAGTAACCGAAGGGGCAAGCAGCGGCAGTGTAATATACCAGAACGCCTTGCCGGAACCGGCACCGTCGATCTTTGCACTTTCGTGCAATTCATTCGGAATCCCTTGCAGACCTGCGATATATATAATCATAGGCGCTCCCACACCTTGCCACAGAGCGACAAGAATCAATCCGAATAAAGCATAGTCTGGATTGCCGAGTGGACTGGTGACATCAAGTCCTAAATGGCTTAGCAGCGTAGGAATACCCGTGCTGTAGTTGTAGCTCCAAATAAATCCCGATAGCACAATAGAAATAACACTAGGCAGGAAAAAGATCGTCCGAAAGATATTTCTAAATGGCAAGAAAGAATCCAATACCAAGGCTAGCAGCAGCGAGATCACATTTACGAGAATCGTCAGAATCAATGCATATTTGAACGTGTTCCATAACGCTTCCCAAAAACCGGGATCTTGAAACGCCTGCACGTAATTATCCCAACCAATCGAAGCAAAAGTATTCGAGACTCCATCCCAATTCGTAAACGAATATCTGGCTCCCATAATCAAAGGAATGACAACTGCCATTACAAATAAACAGATTCCCGGCAAAATAAAGAGTAAATACCACATTTCTTTCCGCATGGCTTGTTTTAAGTTTCCCATAGGTCCATCCTCTCCCCAACAGACAAAAGGCACAGGCTATACCCATGCCTTCTATCTAGTAAGCCTTATTTATGGTTTTTGCTTAACCAAGCATCCATATCGGCAATGATTTTATCTGGTGTTGTTTTCTTGAAGAACAGATTTTGCAGGTTCTGATCGAATTGTGCTCTCCAATCAATCGTTGTTTTGGCTAAATAAAGTTGGGAGTCATACGTTTGTCCGTTATCGAAATACGGCTGGAGATCTTTGATGGCCGGAGCGATATCAGTTGAAGTACCTTTTACGTAGCTCAAAGATTTGATATTCTCAACCCACGCGTCTCCGCCTTCTTTGCTAGACATATAATCCAGAAATTTAATGGCTGCTTCCTTGTGTTTAGTATTGCTGCCAATCGCCAGTGAAGCATCGGCATTAAAATCCAAGTTATTCAGACTCTCGTCGTTGCTGAATGGGTATGGGAAGTAACCTAAGTCGTTATTGTACAAGTCAGGATTCTTCTTCTCGATATCTGGCAACGGCCAGGTTCCCATGTACATCATCCCGACATTGCCCTTGGCGAACAGGTCTACTACACCGTTATAATCCACGCCGAGTTGATCTTTATTGCCTAACTCAAACATTTGTTGGGCATGCTCAATCGTCGTTCTCACAGCTGGGTTATCGGCAAATTTCGCTGCTCCGGTCTCGATCTTCTCGAAGAAGTCGGGTTGGCCATCAACCAGAGCAGAGATACTTGGCATATCGCGGGTATTCCACATAGTGAGTGTCCAACCATCTTTCCAGCCCAAGGCAAATGGTGTTTTACCGGCTGCCTTAATCTTTTCTGCGGCCGCAATCATCGCATCATAGGTTCTTGGAACCTCAAGTCCCAGATCCTTGAATATTTTTTTGTTGTAGAATACGGCGATCGGGTTTGCATTCAACGGCATGATATAATTTTTTCCGTTGGTGGCTTGACCCTTCACCACATTGTCATCGAAATTGTCCAAAAAGGGCTGGCCGGTCAAATCGGTCAAATAACCGCCGTCCGCGAACAATTGGGTGTTGAATCCGGCATTCAGGGTAAAGACATCAATAACGTCTCCACCGGCCAATTTGGTCTTCAGCAGCGTGTAATAATCATCATATTTGACAGGCTGTACCTCTACCTTGATATTTGGGTTTTCAGCTTCAAACTGTTCCACGATTTTGGCGATCTGATCGGTAAAGTCACTTTTGAAATGCATAAACTTGATGGTCACTGGTTCTTCAGTTGGAGCGTTGGTAGCTGCATTAGTAGCTGCTGCATTGGTATTCCCGTTGGCAGCCGGCTTCTCATTGTTGCCTCCACATGCGGATAATACGAGACTGAATAGTAGAACACAGAGGCCTAGCGGCATCAGCTTCTTCAAATTTTTTCCCCCTTCATCTTTTTTTAGCAAGGAACGATGTTGTGCTTCGTCCTGCTTCTATCGTACCGATTTCAAGGTGAACTAGTAATGTAATAAATGGTCAGCCTCATGTTCAATATTTTGTATTTACTGTGGGTTCAGCTGTGATTCGCGGTATTCGGAGGGGGTCTGGCCGGTGCTTTTTTTGAATACCTGACTGAAGTAACGCTGGTTCTCATAGCCGACCAATTCGGAGATATCACTGATCTTTCGATCGAACGAATGCAGCAGCTCACAGGCCTTTTCGATTCTTTTGCGAGTCACATATTCGATGAAGTTCTCCTGGGTCACCGTTTTGAAGAGCTTGCTCAAATAGCTGGGGTCCATATGAAAGCGCGTAGCTACATCAATCAGACTCACATCTTCAAAATAATGATTATCTAAAAAGACCACAATGTCCTGAATTAATTGCACGGATTCCGACTCTTTACGATGGGCGCCATATCTTTCAATCGCTTCTATCCACTGATTAAGCAGTACCCTGAGCGCTTGGTCATCCATAACGCCTGTGAGGGTATCCGCATGGAAGAGCGAGGGTAGGGCCACCGCCATTCCTTTCAGCTCTGAACTAGCAATTTCCATAATCATAGCCAGCTCCTGATGAACCTTACCTAACGTAATGTGGGTGCTAGCGCTTACCTTTTGCCCATAATCATTCAGCAATGCACGGCTATCCTTCACATTCCCCGCAGCCAAAGCTTGCCGGAGGGCTTGCCTGTCAAAAGAGGTCAAGATCTGCTCCCCCTTACCTTCACCCGCAGCTTCTGCCAGGGAAATCAACAGCTCTGTAGTATGCAGCCCCTGCTGTTCAATCGCCTGATTCGCAGTACGAAAAGCTTCGGGAAGCTCCAGCAACGTTTCGTACACCGGACTGATCCCCACGAGGATATCCAGCTTCAGCATCCGGTGAACCGCATTATTAAATTCAGTTAACCAGCCGCGAGTCTCATCATTGGATAAGGTTTCATCCAGAATGAGGCAAATTCTCATCCGGTCATCCGATTTATACACAAGGGCCAACTCGTCCCGCATCAGCTCTTGTAAAATATTCTCAATGCTATACATCAGCAAATCCGCATTCCCATGAAAATTAGTGCGTGCAGCTTCATGAAACTGACGGAACATGATGACAACTAGCCGATAGCTTCCCACGGTGTTAGCAATTCGCAGCTCTTCCGTTTGCTGATCAATATCCGATTTGTTGGTAATCCGCCGACTGGTCACATTTTGCAAAAATACGCCTCTCTTCAGCTTCCAGAGATCTCTAGTCTCCTTCTGCTGCTGTTGCAAGCTCATATAGCTGCGAATAGATTCTGTCGCCTTCACCATCGAACTCCGCAATTCCGCCAAGGATACCGGTTTAAGTAAATATTCACAGGCTTGGTACCTGATCGCTGCCTTCAAATATTCAAACTGGGAGTACCCGCTGATCACGATTACCTTAATATCGCAATGCACAGCATGAAGGGTTTCCAAGAATAGTTGGCCATTCATGACCGGCATATTCATATCGGTTACGATAATATGAGGCTTGTTAAGCTGAATTAACTTCAGCGCTTCTTCGCCATGTTTGGCTTCGGCTATCACCTCAACATCTAGGGCGAGCTCGCTGATCATTTTGCTGATGGATTTCCGACCCCAAGATTCATCATCCACAACCATTACTTTATACATTATTGACCTCCTGATTGCTTATACGGAATTCTGATTTCTACTGTCATACCTGCGCCAGACTTGCTGTCCAGTCGGAGACCATACGAGGGTCCATAGAATAATCTGATCCGCTCATGGACATTTCGCAGTCCAATCGACACACCGGAGAATACTTCAGAGGAGGGATATTCCAGAGCGGATTGCAGCGCAGCCAGCTTTCCCTCTTCCATGCCAGGTCCATTATCTTGAATCGTGATCAGCACAGCTTCCCCCTGCCTCACCGCAGATACCCATACCCGAAGCCAGCTCTGCTCCTCTTTACCCATAGCATGCACGATCGTATTCTCCATTACCGGCTGTAGCACAAAACGAATAATGGAGCAGTCCATTAACTCAGATTGGACATTAAATTCCATCTGCAGCGAATCCTCGAACCGAAGCTGTTGAATGTATAAGTAATTATTCAGATGGGCCAGCTCCAAGCCAAGCGTGGATTCCATATTCCCTTCATAGAAGCTGTAGCGGAACATATCCCCCAAGGCACGGCACATTTCATGAATTTCGTAATCACCAATGAGCACAGCTTTGCCGCCAATGGTCTGCAATGTGTTGTATAGGAAATGCGGATTAATCTGCATCTGGAGCGCCAGAAACTGCGCTTCCTTGTTCCGCAGCTGCATTTTGTATTCTTTTTCAATCAAATCCTGAATTTTCTCGGTCATGAAATTGAAGTTAGCGGTTAGCTCCGACAAATCATCATGCCAGCGGTTGGGCTTCAACGTGACGTTGAAATTGCCATTGCGGACAGACCTCATCGCTTTCCCCAGAAATTGTATAGGTCTCGTGATATACTGCTGAGCCAGTAGAGAGAAGATGGCGATGACCAGCATTACGAGCACAAACACCATGATCGTGATCCGCAAAGTGTTCTTGCGGTTATGTGCCAGCTCGGTACTCGGATAAATGATACTAAGTCCAATATTGGAATGGTCGAGAAACGAAGTACTGGCGAGCAAATTGCGCCCCTCTGAAAAATGTAATTCATGCTCATCACTATCAATTAACGTGGGAGGACGCGTAAACGGTTGTATTTCCTGGGCATAGGTTTCGTTCGTCTGGTAGAATCTTTCACCATCCTCATTCTGCAATACAATCACATTTGGTGTCCGGTTATACGTCTCCATCATCTTGGAGAAATCCTTGCCTTTTACATAAAAAAGCAATGAACCAAATTTCTTTTTGTAGAAAGGATCATAAATGGTCATGGCATATACGAACAGATCCTGCTGAATGGCGGTATCCTTGTAGGTAAACATCAGGGAGTGCTGAAACGGCAGATCCGCTATTTCTTGGTAGTGAGGCACTTGCTTATTCAGCGTAATCGCATTATAGCTATCGGCTCTGGACCACGTGTCCTGCACCGTATTATTCGTCCCCAGCACCACAATTTTGATGACATCGGTATTCTTGCTGACCACCAGCCGATAATAGCTGGCTAATGACTCTCTGATGTCAATGATATTGGCATCATTATAATTCGAGCCGTTCTCCATTAAATCAAGCACACTCTTAAATCCGTATACCTGCAGCGCCGATGTTGAAATATTGCGGAAATACTGATCCAGATAATCCGATAAATATTCAGCATTCTGATCAGAACTGCGGACCATCGCTTGCTCTAAAGAACGGGTGCTCGACTGATAAAATAGATAGGACAAAATAAGCAAAGGGACCAGGGAAATCAGGATGTTGCTCCATACGATTTTGGTACGGATGCTGCGATTCATGAAGAGCCAATTGATCATTCCAAGTTCCCCCTTGTTGTAAAAGTGGCATCATCGTAACTGCGGTGAATATTTGGACTTCCGGCCGCTGTTGTCTCCAGATTTCTTGAATTATTCCGCTGTTTGCGGATGAAATCCGGAGACAAAGGCGATCGCTATCGCTCCTACAGTTCCAAAATCCCCCTCCGTTACTTCTGCCTTTTTCTACATTCTTTAGTTCATCCTACCTAGCTTATATTTAGCTCAAGAAACCAGCGGTATATACCCTGGCCCTCGACTACGGCTGCTTCGTTTCGCGGAATAGCTTGCTCGAGGCTGTCCATTCTGCCGGTTGCTGGTTCAAGCGCAACATGATAGTTTCCGCCATAGCCGCCGTAATTGGCCCAGACCGCAAGATAAGGAACCTGCTTTGCCGGAAAAGTGAACCGTAAGGCTTCACCAGTCACAGGATCACTAATCCCGGCGAAACCATCACCAAGCTTGCCGGAGAAATAGTATTTCTCGGCGAACTTGCCCGCTGCTGGCTCCATGATACTCAGGTCAACTACTCCGGCAGCAGTTTGGACAAAAGGCCAGGCACGTTTGTTCGGAGAAACTCCTAGTCGTTCGCCCTCTGAATACGCTATCTCTATTTCTTTTAATTCGTGAGGCACGTGCAGCTGCATCCCTGCATGGATCTGCAATAATGGATGTGCTGCCCAGAGGAAGGAAAACGGGGAATCCGACGTATTCGTTACCGTATAGTCGATACGTATTGTGCCTTCTGCCGTACTGGAATACACCTTCTCCAGCAAATAAGGAAATTGTACCCCTTCCACACGGCAATGCAGAGCTGCCCCTGTACAATGATGCTCCCAACCCAGAGACCAAACCTCTCCATGGTCAGGAATAGCTCTGTCCTGCCAAGGCTCCTGCGGATACGTGCAGGCATCAATACAAGGAAACATCTCATCCCAGCCGCTCTCGTCCCCGGCTGCGAAGGAGGAACCATACCCTCCGTTCCCAAGCGGCTTCCCGCTGCGCCATAACCATTCTCGGTCGGTCTTGCGGTTGCGCAGTGAGATCATTTTACTGCCAAGCGCTGGAATAATGCATACGGATATCAGTTCAGTTTCACCAATCCAACTCGCATACCCTTCCATTTCAGCCTTCCGCCATATCATCATGATACCCCTCCTTCAAAAATATAGATCACTATCCCAATCATCACTATCCTTATACTAACGCCTAATACCGGATCAACCCATTGACGAAATGCGGATGATGATGGACGATATTAGGATTTCAGGATCGAAAGTACCTTAGCGCAGAATGCAAAAAAGGGTTAAGCAGCTTAAACTCACTGCTTAACCCTTTTTATAACTCTCATTCACATTGCAGCGGAACCGAAGATAATGAACGCCGGGATGAGAACTAAAGGTAAACATTACAACTTCTAGATGTGTTACGTGTGGATTGCAGATCATTAAATATCAAGCGCCGCATGATATCCTTGATATATTGCAGTCGTGATGGTAGACGCTCTGACACAATCCCCAATTTGTGCAACATAAAATGCGCTATCAATTAACTCATCTACCACATTTCTTCTTGCTCGTTGTCCAAGCGCACAAATTACCGAAGTCCCTGGAATCAGCTGTTCTTCTCCGTCTGGATTCAGGCAAACCACACCTTCCGGTGTAACACACAGCCCTTTATATCCTAAATGAACTTGAATGTTCAGCTTTTCGATTTCTTTTAGCATAATCGGACGATGTCTAATATTAGCATCCGGAGCCAGTTCGGTTCTCATCTCTACCAAATGAACAGTCTTCCCTTCCTGGGCAAGGTGAATGGCTGCTTCAGAACCTGCCAGACCGCCTCCTAGTACAACTACGCTATTGGTGAGCTTATCCTTCTCCAGATAGTAGTCATTAACAACAACTACATTATCACCACTAAGTCCCGGGATTGGAGGAACAATAGCTGCGGAACCGACAGCGATAATTAGCGCATCCACATTTTCGTTCTCCACATACTCTTTGGTAACAGGTGTATTCAGACGAATCTCGACACCGGCATCTTTGGCTAGTTTTCCGAGAGTAACCCCTAGCTCATACATCTCATACTTAAATGGAATGGCCTGTTCTCCCCTCAGGATACCGCCCACATCATCAGTCTTCTCACATAAAATGACTTGATGTCCGCGTTTAGCAGCAGTCATCGCCGCATAAAGTCCGCCTGGCCCTGCGCCGGCTACTAGGACCTTGCGTGGATTAGGGGAAGGATATATTTCTGTTCCATCCATTTCACGGCCAATTAACGGGTTAACCGTACAGCGTCTTGTAGAGGTCTCAGCACGTTCTGCCATACAGGTGAAGCATCTCAGACATTTAATAATGTCCTCATCACGGTTGCCCATGACCTTTCTTGGAAGCTCTGGGTCAGCCAGCAGTGCACGGGCCATTTCAACAACATCCGCCTGACCGCTGGCAATGATCTCTTCCATTTGAGCCGGGTCATTTAACCCACCAACCGTTGCTACTGGAACACTCACATGCTTCTTGATCTCTGCTGCAAGATAAACATTACTCCCATGAGGCAAGAACATCGAAGGATGTGTAATACCAAATCCTGTCTGATATGTTCCTGCAGATACATGCAGCAAGTCGACTCTTGATTCAATTAACTTAGCAATTTCAATACCTTCTATAAGGTCATAGCCACCTTCAAATAACTCAGAACCGCTCATTCTAAACTCTATGGGGAAGCCGGAACCTACAGCTTTGCGGACACTGTCAAGAACCTCCTGTGCAAAACGCACCCGATTCTCCAAAGATCCGCCGTATTCATCTGTTCTGCGGTTGAAATAAGGAGAAAAGAACTGATTGATCAACCATCCATGTCCCCCATGCACCATTATCATTTCATAACCGGCTCTTTTAGCAAGCCCAGCACACTTACCATAAGCTGCTACGATGTCATCAATTAGTTCTTTTGTAAGCTCCTTAACTTCTCTGCCGTCTGGACGCACTCCGGGGCTGGGTCCCCACTGAGCAAGTCCTTGTTTCTTATTTTTGTCGGTCAGATAAGTTCCTGCATACTGTCCTGAATGGGAGAGTTCCACACTGGCAATGGCCCCGTGACGGCGAATAGCATCTGCTGTATACGTAAAACTGGCCAAAGAATCTACTGTTCCCAAATCCAGATGGTACATATGAGAAGCTTCTGTTTCGGGGTGAACGACAACTTCACTGACCGTAACAGAGGCAGCACCGCCTTTTGCTCTTAATTCATAAAAAGCTGTGGATTTGGGGCCAATTGTACAGTCAGCTGTAATATCGGTTCCTCCCATAGGAGAGCCAAACATTCTATTTCGGAAAGTCACATTTCCAATAGTGATGGGTTTGCATAAGTTCGGATATTTTCTGTGCATGATTTCATTCTCCTTCTCTCTATTCATTGCTTTAAATACTAGCTTCCTGAGGCTTATTAGCAGCTCTCTCCTGATACTTGACAGCCCACTTATATACAAAGGTCAGGATAAATCCGGTGATGCCAAAAATGGCCGCAATGATAAAGGCTCTTTGATAACTGCTGTCTGCGCTATAAACATTCTTCATAATGGACGGTCCAAAATAGCCCGCTAATGCAAAACCAATAAACATAATCCCATAATTCACACTATTATTTTTTGCACCGAACTGATCCGCAGTAAATCCGGGGAATACCCCCATCAATGAGCCGAAGCTTAAGCCAATCACGGAAATACCAATATAGAATGTCACCACACTATTTTCACCTGAAATATACAGCAAGGTGAGTCCTACTACCGAAAAGAGTGAAGCAAAGGCCAGAGTATTGATCCGACCAATCTTGTCTGAAATATAGCCCGCAATGATGCGTCCACCCGTGTTGAACAAAGCCAGTATGGATACCACTGTCGTTGCAGCTGCTGCAGACAGGCCAACCATTTTTTGAGCTATAGGTGAAGCTTGTGAGGTACACATTAGTCCGGCAAAAGCCCCACTTATCAATAACAAGATCATTACGTAAAATAGTGGATTAGCCAGCATGCCTTTCCAGTCTTTGTCGCCTTTTAATGAACGGCCAATCTTGAGCGCCTTAGGTGTCCATCCTGCAGGGACAAAATCAGACGGGCATTTCTCTATGAAGAAAGAAGCGGAGCAGATAATAAGAAGAAAGGCGCTGCCGATTATAATGAATGCTGATTTTACACCGGACGTACTGATTAAACCATTGGCAATAGGAGGGATTATTACCGAGCTTAATCCATAAGCAGCTGTGGTTACACCACCAACTAATCCCCGTTTGTCAGGGAAAAACTTAATCGAGTTGCTAATTGTGCATCCGTATACCATTCCTGTTCCAAGGCCAAGTACGATACCGTAAGCAAACACCAGAAAGCCTACAGACGTTGCAAACCCAGATAGAATCATTCCGCCCCCAAATAATAAGCCTCCTACAAGGATTACTCTCTTGGGTCCGAACCTGTCATTAATCCATCCTCCTGAAATCATAGTGATAGGGCCTACTGAATTTGTAATTGTAAATGCAATAGCCAAATCCCCCGGTGTTAACCTGAGTCCTGTCAAACCGCTCAAATATTCTGCCATGGGGGCAGAAAACACACTCCAAGCGTAGATTGATCCAATACACAGATTAATAAAGCAGCTCGCAATCAGAATAATCCATCTTTTCTTTGTAAGTTCCACTGCAATCTTCTTCTCCTTAATAATCATATTGTGAATTAATTCACACCTAATTCGATTCAATATTAGCATAGGTTTTTATTTATATCAATATAAACATGTATGTATTTACATGTTTTATAAAACACGTTTTATAAAATATGTATCAAAGGTTATTGTTGACTGCAGAAATATGCTATACTAACTAATAAAAAACGACGAATATGTATAGGAAGAGAGCCTTATGAGAACTTTGAAATATGCAATTTTAGGGTTATTAAACAAAGAACCTATGACTGGTTATGATATAGGTAAGGAATTCAGCAGAGATTTAGGTGAATTTTGGAATGCAAAGCACAGTCAGATCTATCCGGAATTAAAAAAACTGCTTGATGAGGGACTTATCGTCTACGAAATCCAAATTAGCGGAGAAATACTAGAGAAAAAACTGTATTCGATTACGGAGCAAGGCAAGGAAGCTTTTTTACAATGGTTAAAAAAAGAAGAGCCTCTTGAACCCACGCCTAAAGATGTGTTCAGGCTGAGAATGTACTTTTCCAATAATCTGGATGTAACCACCCGAATCCATCTGTTAGAGCATCAGCTGCATCAACATCAAGATAGGCTGAAGCATTTATGCAAAAATAAAGAACGATATGAAAGTATTCCTCCTCTGGATAGCGATAATTTTGGTGATTATCTTGTATTAGATGGCGCTATCTTGCGAGAAACTGTAACGATACAATGGCTGGAAAATTTCATTGTTCATTGTAAAAAATAGAGCATCTAGAGGATAATGATGCTTATAATGTGCTGAAGCAAGCCGCAGTGGAGCAGAAATACAAAGCAGCGATTCTCCCATAACCGGAGAATCGCTGCTTTGCTGACTTTTTGTGGTTTTTGAGAACACAGTGAAGAAAAAAATTGCAATGAGAATACCTCAGATCTTGAAAGCGGTATATTATTTAATCTTCTTAAGAACAAGATATGATTACATTACCTATCTGTTCATTCGTAAGAACATATTTATAGGCATCAACAATCTGCTCAAACGGAAAGGTATGAGCAAACTTTGGTACAAATCGGCCATCAGACATACGGTTCTTTATATATTTCATGGCCATTGCTATGGACTCCGGGTTACTGACGATTTCACTCATCGTATATCCGCGGATGGCAAGCCCCTTTCCTATAGCGTGGGCAACCGGGAAAGGAGCCGGCTCCCAGACATTATCCCGTATTCGATAATCATCCCTCTAGGGGCTGAAGCCGCCGCGAGTTGTTCGAGCAAGGCGCCTATGGGATCGAACGTAACTCGGGCGCCTTTACCATTGTTAATCTCGTTAACCCTGCTTACGTAATCTACTTCCTCCATTGCAATTACATGCTCTGCACCAGTAGCCCCCGCATCGTGTGCGATCTGAATGGCCACTTGATGACGCTGCAAGCCCATTCTTCGTCCTTGATTTCGTGACGTCTTAGCATCTTTTTACAATCCCCTCGTGATTTCTTTCTTGTAAAAGAAAGCTACGGTTTCGCTTGTAAAGCAATATCTAGTTTTCAGACACGCCCTAGTAAAAGCAATAGTCACCCTAAAGGCGAGACAATCTCTCCCAAAAGATTGTAGGATCATACTTTCAGTCTAATACTTTATTTTCTTTCTTCAATAGATCGATATTATGATTTCAGTATCGAATGTACCTTAGCGCAGAATGCAAAAAAGGGTTAAGCAGCTTAGACTCACTGCTTAACCCTTTTTATAAACTCTTATCCAATCAGAAGATTAACCCAGATCCCCAAGTTCAATCTGAACAATTCCCCGTTCGTCCTTTACTCCGGCAATCAGATGCATCAGGCTGCCGAACTCCAGCTCCT
>LIDZ01000104.1_pt1 | contig 30581 bp, 25 predicted proteins | sample 644651 | NCBI WGS metagenome assembly LIDZ01 (sample SAMN03856242, study PRJNA289617) | food metagenome | isolation source: wine grapes on drying loft during traditional withering process | host: Vitis vinifera cv. Corvina | place: Italy: Gargagnago di S. Ambrogio di Valpolicella | collected 2014-01 | reverse complement strand
GAAAAGGATGCCATGAATGCCCTGTTCGAATACGATAAAGGGGCTTTGTCCCTTGAGAAGACGCTGGAAATAGTACTGGCATATGAACGTCTTCATTCGGGCGAGAAAGAAGCCGAAAAAATCCGTGCTGACTACGAACGTACGCTGGGTGATCGTCCATGGAAGCAATGCAAGTGCAATATCTGCAAGGCCATTGGCATCAACGTTATCATTTTCCGCGGCGCAGAACGCAACCGTCGCCGTGGTTTCCATAATATTCAGGTGTTGTACAACCGTTTACAGCACACATTGTCATTACGCTCAGAGGAACTGTCATGAGTGAGTATCGTGTTCCCGCCCTGCGAATCCGACAGGGTGAGGAGAGGCAACTCTACAGCCTTGCGATAGAAGGTAAACAAATCAGCAAGATTGCAGCGATTTCACGTATCCGTCGCGGCGAAGAGAGTTTGGTTGGTTATCAGCGTCCAGAAGTACGTAACCATATTCGCGAAATTCAGCGCTACATTGAGAGCGCAAATCCGATGATACCAAACCCGGTGATTATCGCTTTTGATAAGCGTGTGCGTTTTGAACCGCTTACAGATAATGGCGATATGGGACATCTGGTAATACCTTTCTCCGAAGATAAGGATTTTGAGAAGCCAGGTTTTATTGTGGATGGTCAACAACGTACCGCTGCTTTGCGGGATGCAGAAATCGACTCGTTCATGATGCCGGTCTCCGCTTTCATTGCTAATGACGCGGAAGAACAGCGTGAACAGTTCATGCTGGTTAACTCCACAAAACCGTTGCCCAAAACGTTGTTATACGAACTGGCACCGCATACCCACGGTCGTTTGCCATCCGATCTGCAAATGCGTAAGTTTCCTTCACTGCTGACTCAACGACTGAACTTCGGCGAAGGTCCACTTGCAGGGCGCATCAAAACGGCGACCAATCCTGATGGGGTTATTGCTGACAACTCGATGATCAAAATGATCGATGCCAGTCTTCGTGAGGGAGCATTGTATCGCTTCCGTGACCCCGCGACAGGGTTGGGGGATGAAGGGAAGATGGTGAAACTGCTGAATAACTTCTGGTCTGCTGTGGAAACTGTGTTTACTGATGACTGGGATAAAAAGCCGCGCTATTCCCGCTTGTTACATGGCGTTGGTATTCTTGCGCTTGGCAGCTTGATGGATGAAATCGATCAGGTTCATCAGGACTATAAAGGTGAACCAGGCTGGACTGAGATCCCTTCCTATACTCGTTTTGTCGAAGAGTTAAACCGTATTAAGCCGCTTTGTGCATGGAGTAGTGGCGTGTGGAACTTCGGCACAGATGTTGATGGTCAGCCTATTGTTCGTAAATGGAATGAACTGCAAAATCTCTCAAAAGATATATCTGTGGTTACTGATTATCTGGTAGCCAATTATATTAAAGTAGCTAATGCTGACATTTAAAATTTAAGTTTAATCTAAAGCCTCATATTGTTAAATGGAGGCTTTATTTTTTTAATGAAATAATTTCATGGTGAAACTAGTGGGTATGTAGATAAGGGGTGTTTAACTTTCTTTAATTTGACGGTATTAACTGATTGATTCAAATGTATAAATTTTGTGGCCGAGATCACCTACCATTTACGTAGTGGCCCGACCTCTCCCTCCTGCAGATTTGCTTCATTGGCCCATTCGCCGTATATTCATTCTAGATTTATTCGTTTATTGCGAATTACTTTCACTTCCTGACTGTTAAAAAATCATAATGACTACACATACTGGCGTGTTTTCTGAAGGTGACCTGGTAATATCGCAATTATTTGACGGTATTGCTAAAATTGTGAGTATTCTCTCTACTGAGCGTGCCGAGATTGCCTGGTTCTACTCTCCTTTAGAGGAGGAGATTAACCGTCAGGAGGTGGATATCCGCGCACTGACGGCAGCGACGCTCTATGAGGAAAGCACCGTTTATTTTCGCTCTCCTGATAGCGGCATCTGGTGCCGAGGCCGCTATGGCGGGCCCCGACCGGATAATAAGCACTTACTGATTATTCGCTCTGGCGATCACGCGGTCATTGATCTAGCAGAGATGTACTATCCCAACTATGGGCAGGGGCAGGCGATGAACCCGGCTCATTTTCTGGCGGCCCGTTCAAATGATGCTCCGTTTTTCTATCCACTACGTGAGCGGTTTGTCAGCGCGTGGATTAAGCAGCGTGCAGCATGCCGCTCTATGTCTTCATTAATCAGTAGTCGTGTCGAGGTAGAGCCTCATCAGATCGCTGTTGTACGCCGAATATTGCAGGACCAGAATCCCAAGTATTTATTGGCGGATGAAGTGGGGCTCGGCAAAACCATTGAAGCTGGGTTAGTCATTCGAGAACATATTCTGGAATGCAAAAGAGAAGCCCGCGTATTAGTGGTGGTGCCGCCGGTATTGCAAGGGCAATGGACGCAGGAACTGGTTGATCGCTTTGCACTACAGGAAGTAATGAGCGGAGGACGGAACAACCAGATCCGTCTGTGCTCTCCGGAAGAACTTTGTCAGCCAGAACTGATCGGCTGGAAGCCCACAATGGTGGTAATCGACGAGGCCCATCAATTAGCCCGGCAGGCATGGGTCGATGATCAAGACGAACAGGCACAATATGTCGCGATGACTGAGTTGTGCCATCAGGCACGCATTGTGTTGCTCCTGTCTGGCACGCCGATGCATGGTAGCGAGCGTCACTTTCTGGCTATGCTGCACTGCATAAACCCACAGGCGTGGCCACTTAATGCAGTGGGAATCGAAAAATTTATGCGCCGCGTGGTAGAGCGCGAGCGTCTTGGTGGAATTTACAGTTCCCTGACCCCTGAAACGCCAAATGGGGTACTGGAAGAGGTTGTCGAAGAGTTACGTCAGCTTTTTGCCGATGATGAGCAACTGCAGGCGCGGATTGATGTGCTGAGTCCTCTGGTCGACTTTTTTGCCCCTGATGAAAGCGAAGAGCGAACGGCGGCCATTCTGGCATTACGCCAGTGGATCGGCGAGCGCTACCGCCTTTTTCATCGCTTGCTACGTAACCGGCGTGAAGATCCCGCATTGGAATATCTCTTTCCTGGACTGGCTGGCCTGGAAAAATGTGTCTGGCCCGTCTCCTCGACCGAGATCACGCTGGATGAAACCTTTGATGCCTGGCGTGCCGCCGCCTTGCGCAATCCCGTGCAGCACAAACATCTGGATGCCACGACGCTTGATGAATGGGTCGACGCTCTGTTTCTCAACCCGCTGGTGATGTCCCGCCAGGCTAAAAATGCACTGGCAAACGGGACTGTCAGCGAAGAAGAGTCCAATTTTCTTGAGCAGATTATTGAAACGTCTCAGCAAGAGCAGAAAGCCAAAGATGCGGCGCTAATGAAGGCGCTGACTGGCTGGTTTGAAAAATATCCTGATGGCAAAGCGGTCATCTTTTGCGGTGAAAGCTCTGAAGCTGCCTTCCTGTCTACCAAACTGCAAATTCAGGCCCCCTGGGCGGTGGTTCGTCATTCGCCGGACCTGCGTAAGCAGAGCGAACTTCAGGATGACAGTTGGCAGGTACTGATCTGTGACAGACGCGGTGAAGACGGACTGAACCTGCACGGAAAAAATCGTCTTGCGGTCCACTATAGTCTGAGCCGCGACTTTAACCGTTTTGAACAGCGGTTGGGGCGCTTTAACCGCTATTCTGGAAATCTACGAGGCGTGAAGCCTGTGAAAAGCCTGATTTTGCTGCCGGAACGTGATGGGCTACGTGCGGACTGGGTGAAATTATTGGACGAAGGCACGGGGTTGTTTCATCGAAGCGTAGCCAGCCTGCAATTTGTTCTGTCTGAACAATTAGAGATGGTATGGCGTGATTACGCCGGGCAGGGGCTTGCCGTCTTCCATGAGGCGCAACAGCGCCTTTCGGGGGAAAACGGCTTTATCGCCCAAGAGCGTAAGCGCGTTCTGGCTCAGGAAAACTTGTTATCTATGGAGCAGGAGGTCATTGCTGCACGCGAGTTTTCTGAGCAACTGGCCGAATCTGAAGATAAGGCTGAAGCGCAGGCAAAAGATATGCTGACCTGGATGCGTAAGGCATTAGGGTTTAAGCGGGAGCAATATCCTGAAGGAGGATTTCGTCTGCGCTTCGAGCGTGGCGAATATCAACGGCAAACGCTGGTGGACGTAGGAACGTTTATTGATAATTGCCTGCTTGGTCTCGATTTTTCAGAAGGATACCCCCCTTCCACAGCGTTGATGAGTTTGTCTCGAACGGAAGCCGGTAACTACAAACACGTTTACCCCTTGCGCTATGGGCAGCCTTTCGCCGAAAACGTATGGCAACTGATGCAGAGCGATCCGCGAGGAGCCAGTATGGCGCTGCTTCGGGTTCTCTCCCCGGCTGTTTCGATGAAGCAACCGCGCACCTGGTTCCATTTCCAGTGGCTGAGTGAAGCTCAGGTTGAAGGTGAAAACCAGCTAGCCGCGCAGCGTCGTGGTGATGAGTGCTTCAGCCCGGAGGTTCACAATTTCTGGCTGGATGACGGTGGTAAAGAGGCGGATCCGCAGGTCGTTGTCTCCCTGCTGGATAAACCTTACGATGAAGAGGGCAACAGCTTGTTCCAAGATATCAATCTTCGGGAAGAGGTCTGGATGCGAATGCCGGATTGGTTTGAGCCGCATAACTGGAAAGAAACCGTACTCGCTGCTGAGGAGCAGGCCCGGCGAAACGTGGCTGCTCAATATGGAGATCGTCCCGTCCGCCATCAATTGCTTGCAATGAAGGCGATTATTCTGTGTACCCGCGACATGCTGTAATCGGAAGCAACCATGGAAAACCAGTGGCAACAACTTCGCTCGACTCTGAACGGAGAACACAGCGAACGCGACGGGCTGAGAGGGCAGTTTTTTAACCGCCTGCTTTACTGTCTGGATGATGTGCAGGCGGGAGAATGCGACCGCCTCCACGCATTTTATGATGCTCTGCAATGCGCGCGGGCATTTGGGTTGACGCCGTTAAGGCTGCCGTATCGACACATTATCGAAGGCGTAATGCTCCAGCATTTTGGTTTGAGACGGGATCGTGACTACCCAGGTGAACTGCTCCTGACGCGCGAAGCGGAAGAGATTGATTCCTCTCTCTTACTCGTCTGGAAAGGCGAGCAGCGCCGTTTTCTGGAAACCCCACCGCTGGATGTCCTTTTGCCCACTGTGCTCAACGATCTGTGTTATACGCACTACACATCAGCAGGGCAACAGCAGGCGGTACGCACGGTGTTGACCAGCGACAGAGATAAAACGCTGCTGGTGAATCTGCCCACCGGAGCCGGCAAAACTTTTGTGATTCACTCCCAGATGCTGACTTCACCGAGTAGGTTTCTGACGCTAGTGATTGTGCCAACCGTAGCGCTGGCAATTGAACAGGCTCTGCGAGCGCAAGAGGTGATGCAACAGGCCGGGCAGGATCACGGTGGCAGCTACGTCTGGCATAGCGGCCAGTCGATTGAAGAACAGAATATGATGAAATTGCGGCTGGGATCCGGCGAACAGCGAGCGTTATTTTGCTCTCCGGAAGCAGCGACAGGTGGGCTCTTGTTACAGCTGTTCTCGCTTGCGGAGCGCGGACTACTGGGCGCCGTGATTGTGGATGAAGCTCATCTTATCGATCAATGGGGGGCGGAGTTCCGTCCCGAGTTTCAGCTACTGGCACCCTTAGTGCGATCGTTGAAGGCTACCTCTTCAGACGGTGTCAAAGTGGTGCTGCTTTCTGCCACGTTTAGTCAAAGTACTCTGAATACGCTCAAAGCGCTCTTTGCCGGTAAACGACAGGCGTCAGTGATTGAAGTGAATGGCAGTTTTCTGCGTCCGGAACCCGTGTGGTATGTCAGCGAAGCTGCCAGTCACGAGGATTACCTTAAGCAGGTGGAAAACGCCATTGCTCGCTTGCCGGCGCCAATGATCCTCTACACTACCGAAGTCGAACAGGCTAAATTCTGGTACCAGTATCTACGTGAGCGTGGTTATCGGCGCTGTGGATTGTTCCATGGTGCAACGCCAATGCAGGAACGCGAAGGTCTTATCCACGCCTGGCGTAACGATGGGCTGGATATCATGGTGGCGACTTCGGCATTTGGCGTGGGGATGGATAAAAATAATGTCCGTTCCGTTCTGCATGTCGCAGTGCCAGAAAATTTTGATCGTCTCTACCAGGAGAGCGGTCGTGGCGGTCGTGATGGTAAAGCATCGGTCGCTCAAATTATTTTCCATCACAAACAACTACAGATCGCACGCAACATTAACCGAACCAAACTGATCGGGGCCAGCAAAGGATATTTGCGCTGGGCCAAGATGCACCAGTTGCGCGAGCAGCATCAGCCGGGTCAGTTCACTGTCCCACTACGCGCGAAGCATGCCGACATTCGCATGGATTCGCAGAGCAATGTGGACTGGAACCTGCGTACCTTACTGTTAATGCAGCGCGCCGGTTTTATCGATATCACCTATCCACCGCCGGATCTTAGCGCTATCGCTCCGGACGAGCGTGATGAGTCCAGGGCCCATGCGTGGTTTGACCATTATTTCAACCATATTCAGATTTCCGTGCTCCGTGACGGTCATATGGATGAAGCGCAGTGGCAGAAGGGGATTCAGGCACACCGTTCGCATGAACTGGCGATGCGTAAACAGGGATTTAGCGCCTTAGAAGAGTGGCTCAATGACCCCACAATCTCGCTGTGCCAGACGTTAGCACATTTTTATACTCTCGATGGTTTTGTACCGGAAATAGCCTGCGGCGGGTGTCCGGCCTGTCGGAGTAAAGGGTATCCTCCCTTTACTCCGACGCTCGGTCGTATAGCACACGTGACGGGCGAGACGGTGCGGAACGTCATGGGAAATGAGCAACGCGTTTATTTTTCTACGACGCTGACGAACCGGCTACTGCTGCGTCAGTGGAGTGACTGGATTGCCCGACTGCTGGCCAATCGTCAGATTCAGGCTATCCGCGCCAGCCAGAGCGTGCTCGCCCGGCTTGGTGAGGTCCTGCCCGCAGGTTTGCCTTTCTGGTGTTCACTTGCTGTTGATGAAGAAAACACCTGCTGGGATGAACTGGTGCTGGTGTTGCCCGGCGAAACGATGCCTGAACTGGACATCTTCGCCAGCATCAATCGCATTATTGTTGCACCGGAACGTTTACAAGAACCGGGCTACCGTGGGCGTCGCTGGTGGGATGTTGATACCGGTGCAGTGGCATTAGAACAATTTCAGAGGAATATCAGCTAGTGGCAATTACCAATAACGCTGCCGCAGGGAGCCAAATCCGTCTGCTCTGCATGATCGATCGGGTGCTGAATCGGCGACTTGGACAGACCATCCCGATGGCAGATTTGATTGAATTATTGCGCCCGGAGATGCTGCCCGTCAGCGACGGAGCGAGAAAACGCCTGCCTGCCGAAGTCTCTTTCTGGGCAAAAGAAGGGTTATGGAAAAATGAGAGTGTTGGCCTCAGTCAACAGTCGCCACTTTCCAGCGAACATAACCTGCCCGCACGAGTTTTGCGTACGCTAATTTACAGTGAGAAAACGACGCCGCTGTTGACCGGAACGCGCGGTCAGCCCTTGCTAATATGCGTAACCTCCATGCTGGCACAGGACAAATATACGATCCGCGGAAACACGCCGCTGACAAAAGAGGCGGTGCCGATGGCTGTTGGCCCGATGATTAACAATAAATTAGCCGGTGAGGGGCGACGTAACCTCAACTTCTCTAACGAAGCGGAGCCCTTCCTCGATTACGCATATTTCCTCGGTTTTACAGAACCTTTTCTGAATGGCTGGGTGATGGATCCTACCCGCGCCATTGAAGGGGTTTTGGATAACCTTTCACTTACCGCCGCGATGCCAATCCAGGCATTCCTCAGCCAACTGGCGGAGTTTCTGCCAATGCTGGATGGAGGAGCCTACCGTCAGCAGGTCGAACCGATGATCTCCGCTGACAACTGGCAACCTCTGGAGAAACATATGATCAGCGCCGCATTGAGCCAGGCGCTGCTCCGGCTTGAACTGACAATGCAGTTGGTTTTCGCAACTCGTTCCGATGACCCTGACGCCATGGTCCTGCAAGCTCCGGATGGCAGTCTGCGTCGTATCAGTACCGTGAGTCCAGGGGAGGCAAGAAAATGAGAATGATCGATTACTGGCCTTCCCTGCAAAACATCAATGAATGTATTCGCACCGAGGCGGAAGAGTTGGCGGAGTACACCTTACTGGCAGTGCATCAGTCGGTGGATTTGCTGCGTCTCGATAAAGACGGCAACAACTTAGGACATGCTAAAGAAGAGGATTTGCTCAATCACTTTCTGGAAACGCCACGCCCAATTCCGATTGTGGGCAAGGCCGGAGTGGGTAAATCGCACATTATCCGCTGGCTGGATGCGAAACTGCGGTTGCGTCAGGAGTACAAAGACAAGAAGTGGCATATTGTCCGTATTCCAAAAAGTGCCAGCTTGCGTGAAGTTCTTACCTCTATGCTGGCGGGCCTGGAGGGTGAGATCTTTGACGAAGCGCGGGAAGACATCAATAAGGTGTCGGAAAAACGTACGCCTCGCGAGATCGCTGAATGGCTGCTGATGCTGATGGGGCAAGAGCTGCGCAACCTTCATGAACGTAACAAGCAGGATATGGAAGCGCTGAAAAAACAGATGGCGGGAAGTACGCCTGAGCAGTTAAAAGCTATCAAACCACAGGCGACTCGGCTACAGAAAATCCACGTCCACGCTGAAGAAAATGCATTACCAACGCTGATTAACGATGCCTACTTCAAGAAGTTTTTGTTGAAAGAAGAGCATTGTCTCTATCGGTTTGCCAACCGTCTGACCAACGGTACAACCAGCAGCGATCTCGACGAAGGGGAACAGCAACTCCAGGCCAAAGATCTTGATTTCAGTTTTAATATTAACGATCTCAGTCTGCCAGCGCGTCAGTATATTCAGAAAAGCCGCCTGAATACGCATGAGGATGGGCGCAAAGATGCCTCGGAGATCCTCAACCTAGTGCTAGTTAAAGCGACGCAGGCGCTGTTTAACCAACTCTTCAACTTCCGTGGCCGCAGTTTCTCCGACCTGTTTACTCAGATCCGTCAGGCGCTACATGAAAAGCAGATGACGCTGATGGTGCTGGTAGAGGATATGTCGCTTATCACCGCGATCGAGGATGTGCTGATCGACAGCCTAGAGAGGGAAGGGATCCGCGACGGGAAAGAAGTGCTATGCCCGGTGTGTTCGGCTATTGCTGTTACTGACGGTTATCAGGGGTATGCCCGCCGTCGTCAGGGGATGCTAGATCGCGCGAAGGGTGAATGGGTGATCGAAGAGGTAGGGAACGAGCGCGAAGAGACGCGATTGCGTATCGTCGATTTTTGTGGTCGATACATCAACGCGGCCCGCTTTGGGGGTGAAGCCTTACGCCAGCGCTGGGAGCAATCTGCCGATAAATCACACTGGCCGCCTGACTGGGAAGCCAGCGCAAACGGCGACGAAATGGCTGAAGTGTTTGGTCGCAGCGAGCAAGGATTTTCGCTGTTTCCCTTCAACACAAACGCCATCCATGCATTGGCAGAGGCATTCTGCCGCGACGATCGCAAAGAATTAAAATTCAATCCACGTCAGATCATCAACCAGATTCTGTTGCGTGTACTGCAGCACTGTCGCCGTGATGCCGATGAGGGACGTTTTCCGCCACCGCATCTTGGCGATTTTGCGGCGCCGGCAGGGCTTCGAAGCTGGCTGTTCCGTCAAGGCTTCGCCGACACCGAGCGTGCTGAATCCGTGGTTGCTCTGTGGGGCTATCCCGCCGATTCCGATGGCACTCTGGCCAGCACTCTGCCGCCTGATGTTGCCCGTAGCTTCGATCTGGACGATCTGGCGCAGGTGCTGGAAAACACAAAAAGTGCCCCGGTCCATATTCAACCGGTGGTACCAACGCGGGTGACCAAAGTTGAGGCGCAGGTTAAAAAAACTGTTAAGCCAGAACCCACGACAGTCAAACCCAAAGTGAAAGAAAATAAAGATACGCTGGCTATCCGAGCGCTGGATGCGGCGGTGGGTGACTGGATGCTAAAAGGCGCGACGCTTGAGATCGATCCCGCGCGTTATATCAAAAGCTCCCTGGCCTTCTTCTTTGATAAGCGCGTTGTGGCGGAATGGGCGGGCAGCACCTATCGGCCAACACTTTGGTTAGGTAAATCCAACTTTGTCGCCGTTGAGTTACCTAATGCACAGGGTAACCGTGGCGTGCATGTGGTGAAATTTATTCCTCAGGCCGAATACGATAAGCGATCGGTGCAACTAACGGATGCCGCGATGGCGCTGGCGCGGTTTGGCTACTACAGAGAAAACTCCGTACCTAAAACCGAGGACTGGAGCTACACAGAGGGCAAAACGGATTACCTGATTATTCAGAGCTTCTGCGATCGCTGGGTCAACTATGCGCTGACAGAACTCGTTAAGCATAAGCGCAACGATTTGCCGCTGCTGCTCAGCGAGCAGATTGCGCTGGCCGATGTGCTGGGTGCCATTAAAGCAGCGGATGGTTCGAAAGAGGTGCTTGCGCGGCTGCTGCAAAACAGCAAAACGCTTTCTGTGCAGTTTCGTTCCGGGATCACGAAGGCAATCACCGAACTGCGGGCAGAGGCATTAGCGAAGTGGGATGATGCCAAGGACGCATGGCTCAGCCTAGTGGCGCTGAACGATCATGCGCTGGAAGGCGATCTCCTGCTGAGTGAGATACAAAAGGCATTGAAGAAACGCTCAAAAAATACACATGCCGCCGTGGTGAAAAAGTCGCTCAGTGAAATCCGCCCTGAACTGGATACTGCTGCTCTGTTTGCAGACTGTGAAAATGCGGATGATTTTTCCGAACTCGTCACCGACCTGGCTAAGTTAGTAAAATCCCTTGGGGACAGCGGCGATTATCCTGCGGATATATCACCGGACAGCAGCACGCTGACGGATTCACTGAATGCGCTAACGGAGGGGGGCGTCTGGATGACGATCCTCAAATTGCGAGGTATTAATCAATCTGAAGATCCGCTGCGTCAATGGCAGTTACTTTGCGAACTGGATGGTGTTTTAACTAACCGGCTTATGATGACAATGCAAAGCTGGCAGCAGGTCCACAAACGGGTACTGGCGAATATTACCGCCTACAACCATTCACACGGTGGGCAGCAGATCAGCGAATTTCGCACGCAGATTGAAAGCACGTTGCAGGAACTTCATCAGGTCCTCGACGCCATGCAGTCCGTCGCAGGGGAACAGAATGACAACGCTTAAGACCCAACTTACGCAACTGCGGGAGCAGTATCAGATAAAACAGCAGGTTCAGTCGCTAGAAGAGGTCTACGATCGGTACCGTACCATTCGTGACGGCCTGCTGGATGTTGCCGAACCGCTGCAAAAAGCCCAAAAGCAACTTGAGGTGATCGGCACGCTACCGGAACCACACTCCACTATCGATTTTTCGCAGGAGGCGGCGCTTTTCGGCGGTGCCAAAACGCAGTTGGATGCGCTGACGGCACGCTTCAAAGAAAGTGGCGATAAAACTGAGCAGAGCGGGTTTTGGGAAACTGTACGGGTTCTGAAGAGCGTAAATGAAATTATTGATGATAAGGTGGATGCAACCTGGAAAGCGTTTGTTGCCTATCTTGAAGCGCGCGCAACGCTGGATTCCGTCTTTCTGGAACAACAGCGAACGCTGGGGAATGTGTTGGTGTATGACGGTTATCGCAAAGCGCGCGATAGTTTTAATCGACAGAAGTTAAGCGGCCCAGACAGCCTGTCGGTGGTAAAAAACCTGCAGAAGTATAGCGATGAGATGGTCGCGCTTAAACGTTCAATGGACCCGGATGCACCAGACGATGTTCTGCGCTTTTTTGAGGCGCTGGACAGACATAATCATGCCTCGCTTACGCTGCTGGCGCCGGGCGTGATTGCCTGGTTGGAAGAAAAAGGTATGCTGTCAGCGTTTAACGTTACACGTAAGAGAATGATTTAATGAAGGGAATCGAGCTTTCACTTTTGCAACGCGTGCTGGATGCGCTGGAAGAACAAGAAAATGCGCTTTTGGTATGGGGCGACACTGGCGGTTTTTTTAATCTGGATGAACTGTTAAGCGTTATTGGACGGGTGTTACCTGAAGAAGATGCCGAAATGGTTCTGGATGAGATGCTCGACGGCGGTATGTTAATTCAGGTACCGCATCTCGACGGCCCGCCTGTCTGGCGAACTCGTATGGGTGAAACCGTCCATTTACTTCGCAACCTGCGGCAGTGGATGTTTAATAAAAGTCTGGATGAAAGTAAGACACTGGTCTCTGACTACCGTTTTATTCGCCGGCCGCGCAGCTATCCTGAGCGGAAAGCTGAACCGAACTCCCTTATTTCTGATTGGAAAACACGCCTGAAATTAAGCGATCGGGCTTGTGACATTATGCACCAGATGCTGGCGTCAGATTTCCGCCTGGCGGGCTTTCAGGAACGATCCACTGAGCGCATTCTCCAGTACTGGCAGACGCATCGGATTCGATGCGATGCCGCTAGCGGAACCATCGTTTGTGCTGGAACCGGCAGCGGTAAAACGTTGTCATTTTATCTACCGGCGCTAACCCGTCTTGCGGAGGAGATTTGCGCTAATCCTGAGTGTAAGGTTCGCATTCTCGCCATTTATCCGCGAAAAGAGTTGCTCAAAGATCAGTTTGCGGAGACGTTTTCTCAATGCCGCAAACTAGACGACTATATGCTAAAAGCGGCCGGGCGAAAAATTCGCATTGGTGCCTTTTTTGGAGACACGCCAACAATGGCGGCATGGTCTAAGAAAGACATCAAAGGTCGACCTGGACTGCCGTTCGGCTTAATGAAGTGCCAACATCCCCTTTCGACAAACCCAAAGCAGATCTGCGGGGGCGCGCTGATCTGGCGGCGTGAGGATATTTATGCCGATCGAGAAGTCCTGACCTGCACTCAGTGCCAGCATCAACTGGATCAGCGCGAAATTCTGATCACGCGTAATACGCAACAGCAGCGCGGAAATGCGCCGGATATTCTGTTTACCACCACCGAAATGCTGAACCTACAGATGAACTCCAACTGGACCAATCACCTGTTTGGGGTGGGGGAAGGGAATGGGCCAACGCTGGTGCTGCTTGATGAAGTCCATACCTACAGCGGCACCACTGGTGCGCAGACGGCACTATTGCTTCGTCGCTGGATGCAACGTACCGACTGCCTGCCGCATTTCGTGGGATTATCGGCAACGCTGGCTGATGCCCAGCACTTTTTTGCTAGGCTGGTGGGCGCTCCCGATGAGAACGTGGCGCTTATTAAGCCTAAAACCGAAGAGATGATTGAGGAGGGCGCTGAGTACCTGTTAGCGCTGCGTGGCGATCCTGTGTCTGAAACTGCGTTGCTTTCTACCACCATCCAGACCAGCATGCTGATGGCGCGTATGCTGGACAGCAAGGCAGGCAAGTCAAAAGGGACATGGGGTAAGAAGACATTCATTTTTACGGACACCCTCGACGGTAACAACCGCCTTTACCACGATCTCAACGATGCCGAGGGCTGGAAAACCAGTCCGCAACCGCCGCGAATTTATCGCTCCCCGCTGGCGGTACTACGTACCCCATACGGTTCACCTGATGACACCGATCCTAAACGCAGCGAGCGGCGTAAAACTGAGTTGGGCCAGAACTGGAAAGCAGCCATGGAAATCGGCCACGATCTCTCGGAAAACAAAGTTGTCTCCCGCACCTCAAGTCAGGATGCGGGCGTGGATGCTCTGGCCGATATTGTGGTCGCTACCTCTTCTCTGGAAGTGGGCTATAACGATCCTCAGGTGGGAGCAGTTCTGCAGCATAAAGCACCCAATGATGTGGCTTCATACCTTCAGCGTAAAGGTCGCGCCGGGCGTCCACGAGGCATGCGCCCCTGGATGCTAGTCGTGCTGTCAGAATTTGGCCGTGACCGCGTTGCGTTCCAGCGCTATGAAGGGCTAATGAGCCCTGAAATCAAGCGTCAGGGACTACCGTTGCGTAATCAGCACGTGCAAAAAATGCAGGCCGCGATGGCGACGCTCGACTGGCTCAGCAAAGTGGGCGAGTTCAAAGATCTCTGGGGTATGTTAAAGAAACCCAACCGCACCAAGGAGAATTTTGCGCCACTCAGCAAGATGATTGAGGATGTGCTGGATGGCGGTAGACGGTTGCATGAACTGTCCCGCTATCTTGAAGATGCGTTACACCTCCCTGACAGCGACATTCAGAAGATCCTCTGGAGTCCGCCACGTTCCATTATGTTTGAGTTTCTGCCAAGCATCCTGAGAAGCATCAGAACGCATTGGGCGGTTAATGGGGTGGCGTGGGCTGGCCTGCGATCAGTTGTGCAGGATGGTGAAGACGAGCAATCCAGAAGCAGTTCTCCAGCCCCGGAATATATTCCGCAAAACCTGTTCAGTGAGCTGAATCTACCCGAGCTTGATATCCGCTTAAGACGCGGTTACGACGATGAAGAGAAGTGGGAAACGCTCTCCTTCTGGCAAGGACTGCGTGAGTTTGCGCCTGGGCGATTGTCTAAACGCTACGCGATTAAATCGAGCAAAAGCACAGACTGGCTTGTACCAGAAAATTATGTGCCTGTCGCCGGTGAAGAGTTGCAATCTATTGATTTCCCTGTGCGCGAAGCATTTGGCGAAGGGGTGCAAATAGAATATGAAGTTGAGCATCTCGGCGGCATGATCAAGGTAGTTAAACCCTCTCAGGTCATGACAACCCGCGCCGATGTTCGCCAGATGGCGGATAAAAGTAATGCGCAATTGCAGTGGTGTCTTAGCCTGATCAATCCTGGCATTGCCGCGCCGGATGAGGTACCGAAGGGGGTGTGGAAATCTACGCTGCGTGATATTACTTTTTACAACCATCAGCATATGACCCCGCTGGAGTTGATCCGTTTCTCAACTGGATCGCAGGCCTCTCTCCGGTTCAAGAATAAAGGTCGGGCCCACGTCGCTTTTTCCTGGGTCCATGAAGACGAAAATGTTGGGGTCGGGAGTCGTCAGTGGGTTGATGCAATGCGCCTTCGCTTCACACTTTCGAACGATCGCGTGCAAAACCTGTTGCATCAGGAAGCGATCCAACGAGGTATGCGCCCTGTTTACTTCCAGCATTTGGTCAAACAGTTACCTGAATTTGAGTTCGACAGTTTTAAAGCCGACTGGGCTATTGAGTGCTTTATGGCTCTGCTGGCAGAAACGTTCGCGACGGGAAAATACTCGTCAACCGAGGCGGCATTACAAAGCATGGCGTCGGCGAAGGGGATGGAAAGGCTGGCGGCTATTCCCGCGAGCTTATTCCAACCGGATACGGACAACGACGCTGAGAGCGAACAATTGCTGCAAATTAGCCTGCGGGAACTCCTAGGTCGTCCAGAGATCCAGCAGTCGTTGCTGAACTGTGCTCAGGCATTATTCAAGCCACTGGCTGAAATCGACGGTTTTATCGAGTGGGCGCAACAGATACTTGCGGACACACTGGCCGCTGGCGTGCAGCAAACGTTAAGCACGCTGCTGCCGGATGTGGACGATAGGGCGGTTGTTACCGACTCATTCTGGATGAAAGATCCGGTTAAAGGCAGCGAATGGCTCGAGATTTGGCTGTGCGAAATGGAATCTGGCGGCAGCGGGATCCTGATTCGGCTGCAGCAGAAATGGGCTGAAGATCCAGTAACATTCCTGAATGTGCTGGTGCGCAATCTTTCAGCAAGTGATTACGAGCAGATCGATTACGATTTGTACATGGTGCTGCAATTGCTGACAACGGATGATGCACTTTGCCAGGCGATGGCTGCGGTTCGTGAGGCGAGCAATATGGATGCCAGACGTAAGGCGAATAAAAATCTCCATCTGCAGCTTTCTCTACACGGTTTGCGGCTTTCCCACAGTTTTACGACGGTTCTTTATTCACGGATCCTGCGCGCCGGTAGCAGTGAGGTCACCGACATGCAGCTTTATCAACTGCTTACGGACTGGATATCACTAGAAGCGAATTCGGGCATTGAATTCACTTTGAATACGGTTGCGCACGCGTTGGCAGTCAAAACCCTCGGTGAAGTTAACGATGCGTCGATGGTGTTCAACGCGCAGTGTCGAAACCAGAATTTGCTTTGGCCTCGTGGTTACACGATCCGTCAGGCTGAGCTCAGTTTTTACAACATGTTCTGCTCACGCAGAGTCATGACAGAACGTCTGTTAGCTGGCGCGTTGTTCAGCGAACATATTGATCAAATCCCTCTTGATCACTCCGACTGGCTAACGCACGTGCACGGCGCTTTGTGTAAAGGTGGGCGTGCGGAGCTTATTCTGCCGCGTGAACAGCTTAATCGTTTACATGAGGCGATCCTTACTATGCAGATTGTCCCGGTCGACTATCTTGGCCTGTTGCTTTATCCGCGCCTGGGTGAGCTTCGCCGCGAACAAGATAAGCTGATTTTACGTATTGAACTGGCTGAGGTGGCATAGTGATCGATCAGGCAAAACAGCGGCAGATTTTTTTGCACGGCTCTGCCGGACAACGCCAGTTGAGGGAAGTTCTGAGCGCCCAACTTGTCGCGCTGATTATGCAACCTGAACCAATCTGGTTGGTGTCCCCCTGGGTGAGTAATTTTAGGCTGCTGGACAACCGTTCCGGTAACTGGGACAGCATCGAACCAGCCTGGGGAGGACGGGAGGTCGATTTCATCGAACTGCTGGTCTGCGCAGTGAACAACGGCGCGTCGCTCTCGTTGGTCACCCGAGATCAACCGCTCAACCGTGACTTTGTGACGGCGCTGAAGAAACGATTAAACAATCATGCGGATTTTCGCCAGGAATGGCGTAATCAACTGCACACGAAAGGGCTGCTGACCCCCCATTTCTTCCTCAGGGGCTCGATGAACTTTACCTGGAGCGGTGTTAACCGGAACGAAGAGTTTGTCGAATTGAGCAGCGATCCGCATGCAATCGGCGAAGCGTTGGCTGCGTTCGAGAGCCAGTATCACTTTGGCCAACCACAGGGTGCTTTCTGATGTACGCAGAATGGCTGGATAAATTTTACGCCGATGATAAACATCTGCAGTATGACAAGGCGATAGCTGGTGGTTACAGCATTCCGCAAATGAACACGCTGATTCAGCAGGCGGGAGCTAAGGCCTTGCCTTGTATCCTCCCCTCGACCCGAAGAGGGAGGTGGGTGTTATACGCGCTGGCACAAAATGAACGCAGTCTGGATGAGCTTCGCCGTATTTTGACGGCGGCATTAGGGTCAGCGGATACCAGTGCCGATATCAGCACATTCTATGATTCTGATGATGCCGGGGAAAAAATCCTTCTGGAGAAATCTCCGGGCGGCGTTCTGGCACTGACTTTTTTGCCGCTACCAAACGGTGACAAGGATCGGGTCGATGAGTGGCGTAAGGCAAGAATGCAACGGGTCTACGCTATGCTGCAGACGGTGATGGATCTTTATCGTCGTCGGCCGTTGCTCACTTCGCTGGTCAAAAGACCGACTGGACGTATTCTCAGGGATTTCTATACGGCCTGCCACGCACAGGACGGTAAAAAGGCTGAGTATTATCTTGAGGAGTTACGCGGCAACCAAGCGCTGTCTCCACTCAACCTCCTCTTCTTGGAACTGTTGTCAATGGCGGCCTCTTCGAACTGGGACGCTATCTTAAGCCATCCAAGGTTAGAGGCTTTGCTACGGGGTCGGGTGCCAGAACGAATCCAACGGCTATTGTTGCGATCGACGGGGCATTTCAGGATAAATGCTATTCAGGATGCGCAATTTCCGTCAGATACCCGAGAGGACGCGAGAAGGCTGGTTCTCGATTTAATCCCACTCTACAAAGTGACGCCGCGTTTTACCCACCACGCCAGTTTTTTGCCCGATTGGCAACTCTGGGCAATCGGGGCGGCGTTGCTGGGTATTGATGGATGGCAAACAGCAACGCCGCTCCTGCAGCCCGAATGGACTCAACAAGTTGAGCGGTGGGTTACCGGGCAAAGTTCACTCCCGTTAACGGCAGAAGTGGCCGAAAAAGCGCTCATTCAGGCACCCGTTATCACCGTACTCAGCTTTGATGACGCCAAGGAATTGCTCATCGAAGTCATCACCGCCGATCTTGAGCGCGAGAGCGAGATCTTCGCACAGTTGGCAGCAATGCCAGAGATAACGCGGCAAGAAATAGAAAGAATACCTAAGCTTTGGGATATTTGGCTGGGTCTGGAAAAACGCTGTGAGACCCATGATTATGGCTGGAACCACTGGCTGTCTGATTTACAGTTGGCGACTGAACCCGAGCGCTTTGAATCATTGCGCCAGTCCGCTGTTATGCATTGTATGGACTGGCTGCCAACAACGTTTAGCAGTACACAGTGGCAGACGCTGTTAGGGCAACATTCTCACTCTCAGTCCGGAATGGTATTGCGCGATATTTTGCCAAACTTGCTGAGCTGGCTCCAGGAATACGATGTTCAGGTTTCTGCTTCATTGTGGCCAGACTGGCTAATGTTGTTCGTTGTGGAAGATATTCGCTCGGAAGAGGATGTGCGTCTGGCAGGGATGATTCTGGATAAGTTTCTTTCTGGCCGCTTTACCCGCGAGGAATATACTACAGCCCTCGAAGCAATAGAGCTTGTCAGCAAGGCGAACATCTCTGTACGGACACTGGGGTATTTGCTTGATATATCCGAACTTCTCTACGACAAGGTCACCGGTGATGATGCCGCCCGGTTGGGTTTCTGGATCAAAGTACAGGAGATGTTAAACGAGCGCTGGGAGAGACTGGATGACAGCATGCAGTTTTCTGCACGGATGGTGGAAAAACTGTACCTCGGAGCTCATGCCGGGCGTGCTTTCCCAGGCCAGACCAGCACATCGGACGTTGCTTCCCCGCAGCAAAGGGATCTCAAGGGGAAAACACTGCTAATTTACAGCCTGATGGAAGGTGCCGCCCGACGGGGCAAAGATGCTCTGTGTCATCTATATCCCGGTCTGGATGTCGAATTAAACCATGATCATGTCTCGACACCTGCACTCCTCAATCTTGTTGATAAGGCCGACTATATCATTTTCGCCACTGGCAGCTCTAAGCATCAAGCCTTTTACGCCGTGACGGATCGCCGTCGGGATATTATTTATCCTACAGGGAAAGGGGCGTCCAGTATGGTTGCCGCTTTTAAAGAGGCGTTGGAGTAAATAGATAAGGAATAGCTTCTGCTATTCCTTTTTGTTATTCACCACGGTAAATGCAGCCTGCGGAACATGTCTCCTTCACGATCACCGCGCTTAGGATGGAGAGTTGAGGCTTAATCTGATTCCAGATCCATTCAGCTAGCACTTCGCTGGTTGGGTTTTCCAGACCCGGTATATCATTGAGATAGTAGTGATCCAATCTTTCCAGCGTGGGTTTAAAAATCGCTTTTAGTTCGGCAAAGTCGATAATCCAACCGGTATGTTTATCCACCTCACCGGTGATCTCAAGACGCACGATAAAGGAGTGCCCGTGTAAGCGACCACATTTATGGCCGTCCGGCACATTAGGGAGACGGTGCGCGGCTTCAAAGGTGAAATCTTTGTATAACGTAGTTTTCATGGAGACCTCATTTTTTGTTATACAGTAACAATAAGAGGCAGGATTTTCTAGCATTTCTGAGTTAGCTACCACAACTGTATGGATAGACAATAATATTTCTGTCGAGCTCTGCCCGGACTTTTTTCGAGTGTGAACTTATGTGCAGGCTGAGTATGTTACTAAATTGCGGGATATCGCCGGTCGCAATCTAACATTGACTGGTGCGCGTGGTTCCCACTTAATGGTTAAAGATTGGCGGCAGGAAAATACCTCGGCTTTCTCATGCGGCCACAGTAGTTGGATCGCTAAAGTCTCCTGTACGACAATTCAGGCAATAACATTCACCATTGTAATCGGTTGTGCATTGTGAACATTGCCAACTGGCTTTACTGACCGTGGTGGCAGCATCGCTAGGAAGCGTTACAGTCGTGCTACAAGCCGCTGTTCGCAAGCTTCTGGGTTGACATCCGGGTAGAGGTGCTGACCGTTATCGGTGAGACACGCATCAATAGTCGGCAAACACGCAGGCGTAAGCCGTCCCTGAATAGTAGACAGACGCCATGCGGTTGAAGGGAATGAAAGGGGATCTGCGGTGTGGTTGTCACGCTGTGGCGTAAATTAATCGCCATCAGCAAAACGGATGCAGGAATATCAGCCCTGGCTGCAGCCGAATGAGCGTTCGGTACTGCTGTAGCGTTTGGTGCGATGCTTTGCCATGTAGCTCAGACGGAAAGTCAGTGCATCCACTTTCTCTCTGAAATCAGTTTTTTTGAGCTCAAGGAAAGCGAGAGGGTTATCAGGGAAATGGACTAGTGTCAGATACTCAGGCCAGTCTCGCTTCTTCATGGCACTCAGCCAGGCGTTTTGAATCAGGGATGCCAGACCTTTCCCCTGTTCATCGTAGCTTCCCAAAGCATTGAACGTGTCGGTGTTGACGAGGAGAGCAAGGTGATAATGCTTCTTGCCGCCCAGTTCCGGTTGCTCCAGCACCCAGACGTAACGTACTGAAGTACGATGGCTACGTTTCCCTTCTTTGGCTCTTCTCTGCCGATAAGCGACTATCTGAGATTTCAGTGAGTCGATAAAGCGGGACATCAGTCCTGGGCTCAAATCGGCATCGCTGGTAATACTGTCTCCCACATCCCCGTCTTCCGGTAAGTGCAAATCCACCCTGATAACTGTGGTTTGTGGATGCTCCTTCAGTGCGTGGCAGAGCACTTCAGCGATTCTTTGTAGATAAGCCACGTTGAAAGGTGCCTGGCTTGGGTCGAGCTTCATAGGGTTAGTATTATCGAATATAAACACAGTGGTTTCCTCCACCTGTCGAGGAACAGCAGGCATGGTGCTGCTATCCCGTAAAACAGGCTGGCATAAGGTTTGGTTGGGGGAATAGGTGGGATGCTGATGTTCTTAGTTGATTGACCAACGACTGTCATGGCTGCACAACATCATTCACAACAGAAGTGTTAGTAACTGATTGTACTGAAGTAATATATTACCTATCCGACAGTATCCTCATTCAGAGAGTCCTTTTGGCACAAGGCTTAACTGATTGTTTTACCGTCAATATTCACTCCGAAGTTAGCTGTCCCATATAACATGCATTTACAACGGAACAACGATGTTTCCTGCCAATACTTCAGAAAGTTAAATCAGTGGATCGACAACTGTGCGATACGCGAAAGTAACGTATTCATCCATTACGCTAGTTATCATCAAATTCTCCTCCTGCCTCCCGATGATCCAGTTGCAAAGCTCCTCATGGGTTCTGCGCTTCAGATTGTCGGTCCAGTCATCAAGACAGTTTCCTAGCATCAAATCGTACCAGCACAACCAAACCATCTTCAGACGTAACTCAGAGCCACTGAACTGACGAAACAAACTGATGAGTTTATTTGCCAGAGGACGCTGTTTTAAACGTACACACTCAGACAACAAAATCCCCTCCAGCATGGGATGGTGAGCCAGTAGATGCTCTTGAGTTAATAAACTGACGTTCAGGTCATCATTGACGGTCATCGATGCTGCGGCTCTGCCATAAATAATCCGGTGCAGGCATTGTGGGACGATGGCAATAACCTCTTCTTCTCCTGGAAACTTAAGGCTGCCAACCGTCAGGGTATGATGGTGACCTATATTCTGGTGACACATACCCGATCTGATCGCCAGCTTCGTGAAATCTGTCAGCCAGGTTTGATAATATTTATACAGCTCCTCGTAGCGTGGCTTGTAGTCTTTCATGGTTTATATTCATTATGGCTTAAATTACAGGTAGCAGAAAACCGCCGGAGATACCGAGAAGTTATTAGTCTGCTGAGGGTTTAGTTGGAGTGGAGGTTATTTACGGGACTGGTCGACACGTTCCTGGAGCCAGGCTTCCACTCCACTTTTCAGCCATCGGGAACTTCGCCCTAGTTTGATAGGTTTGGGAAAGGAACCATCTTTAATGAGCTTATAAATCCACTTGTCTGTCATCTGAAGAAGAGTTGTGATAAATACCATGTCAACGAGCTGGTCTTCGGTAAGTAGGGTTGGGGTATTCATGATTTGTCTCTCCGGTTTTGAAAGGTAAGCCGGATAAGTGATGTTTGATAACGACCACTGCTCCGACATACCAACCGGGTGAGACGTAAAAAAAGAGAGTTGTGTTGACGTTCATTCAGGCAAGTTGTGAGCACGAATGGTCATCGTCTAAAACTATCAATGCCGAGTTATCCTTCCCGCACACGTACGTGAACTTATCCAATGTTAGGTACCAAAACTAGCTATCGCTGCGTTGTCACATGTACAAACAGCCTGATCAGGATTCCTTGCTCAAACTCTATGATAAGGGTAGAAGGCTTTGATAAACCTATTGGAATCCAGCTACTTTGCTTGTCTTGGTAAGAATTAAGGTACATTAATTGCTATGTAAATACAGACGTAAAATGGTACGTTTTAATCCACGTATTTATCTACGCATGTATCTACGTAGTGTTCTGGCTTTTAAGGAGTGAAAAATGATGGCGAAAGAGCAGTTATCAGAGAAAGGTGAGAGAGCGTGCCGATTTTATGTTCAGTACATGCATGAGCACATCAACGGGTATCGTGAGCATTCACCGTTTGATCTGGGCACTGACTATCAAAGTGAAAGCATTATGGCTTTGATTTACAAAGAACTGTGGCAAGTTTTCAAAGATGCTAGCGAATATAATGATTTTTTGAACAACATGAAGCATGCGCTGTATGTGAAAATCATTCCTGAAAAAGAATTTGACTGGATAACCGATTTTGATGCAGGTTACTTTGCCTGGAATGTTCTGGCTACCATGGGACCTTATGAAAAAAATGGGCTAGAAGTCGATTTCCACAGCAAGTTTCCTCCTATCATTAAAAATGCTGGTATTGCCACCACGCCAACCAATAAACAAGAAGTACTCTCTGCACTCTATGTGGCTTTTGATAACTGGAATGAGTCTGTGTTTTTCAAAACCAGAGCATTGTCTTCGTTGAGAACGCACTGGGTTAACTTGAGTAATGAAATACCTGCACCATTTAAATGGATTGATTCTAAAAATCCCAAGCAGAGTGAGTGGGCTTATCAATATGTTATGAATCATGTTAATCCAGCCTACATGCCGTTTTTTACTACTGAGGTAAAGCAAAAGCAATTAATTACTTATCTTACCGCAGTGGTGTATTCCTGGGGGGCTCATGTCGATACCAAACGATTGATGATCCAGCGGATGAAAAAAACCTACAGCCAGAATATTTTCCGTGAAAGCATTGTCGATAAAAAAGTTATAAATACTTATATTCAAAAGGATGTTAAGAAAAAGCTGGACATGATGGCAAAGAAAAATAAACGCAAAATTAATGAAGAGCTCGAAAACATCATTATGAAAGCCTGGTGGGAATCACAAACTTCGGCTGATTAAAAATTCCATCATTCAAAATAATTTCAGACAGATATTATCTCCGTGAATTCCCCGCACCTTTACCGGATCGCGGGGCTTGTTATTTTTCACGCTGAGATCATCGTATGCAAAAGTTGGACGGCCTTCAGGCCTTTGAACAACCGCTAGCTTCACTGCCACACTCGCTTCGCAATCTTATCTTTGCACGTCTTCGCAGTATTACCCAGTACGAGCCGGTAATCGGCATCATGGGTAAAACCGGAGCGGGTAAGTCGTCGCTCTGTAACGCGCTGTTCCAGGGAGAGGTAACACCTGTGAGCAATGTTGAAGCCTGCACTCGCGAAGTGCTGCGCTTCCGGCTCAGTAGTGGCTCTTACAGCCTTTTATTGGTTGACTTGCCCGGAGTGGGGGAAAGTAAGGAACGTGACGAGGAGTACACCGCGTTATACCGCCGGATCTTGCCCGAACTGGATTTAGTACTATGGGTCATCAAGACCGATGACCGGGCACTGTCAGTGGATGAACACTTCTATCGCAAGGTGATGCTGGCGTATCAGCATCGGGTGCTGTTCGTGGTTAATCAGGCTGACAAGGCCGAACCCTGCCATCAGTGGAATGCCACCAGCAATACACCCTCTCATAGCCAACAGTCGACAATTGAGGCCAAGCGGAGCGCGGTGCAGCAGCTCTTCCTGCCGCACCATCCAGTCTGTATTGTATCGGCCCGAACGGGTTGGGGGCTGAATACGATGGTAGAGATGATGATGCGCAGCCTGCCTGACCGAGCCGCGAGCCCACTGACAACACAACTGCACGGAAGGCTCTGCACCGAGCCGGTAAAAAAGCAGGCACGCGAGCGCTTTAGTCATGCCGTGGATGAAATGATTGGCAATGTGGAGTCATCATCTTTTCTGCCAGCGCCTGTAAGGGCTGTGATTCGGACGGTGCGGGAAGCTGTGGTGACCGTTGCCCGTGCCGTCTGGGACTGGATTTTCTTCTGACAAACCGATTAATGCGGACACTCCCTGTCCTTCAATAGCTCAATTAATGAGCCACCAGTTCATCAATCAGGCGCAACGGCACATCACGCCTGAAATCCACGCTTTGAAAAAATACGCCTTCCCCTGTCCATACCCTGTCCGACCCCTTCGTTACACTAATCACTTAATTTTCAGCCTGTTAACGGGATGGAGAAAATCTAATGTCCCAGACTGAGCGTCGCCATGAACGGCTGGCGGTTCGGCTGTCCCTCATTATCAGCCGCCTGGTTGCTGGCGAAACGCTGGAAATGGGCCTTCTTGCTGCAGAGTTTGGTGTGTCGATCCGTACCCTCCGCCGGGACTTTCGTGAGCGACTGATGTATCTGGACCTGGAATACCGTGACGGCACCTGTCGTCTGCTCTCAGGAAGCCATCAACGCGAACTGGCTGTACTGACTTTTGCTCGTCAGTCAGGCGTGGAGGTTTTGTTTCCTGACATGGATAACCACATGGTCAGCTCACTGCTGAGTGGGCCCGGTGAGTCTCCGTGTCTCATATGGGCAGAATCGGAGTCATTGTCGCCGCCCAGGCCAGGCATATTTACACGCCTTGTCAGGGCCATATCAGAGCATCGCCATGTGACGCTACTGGCTGAAGGTTGTCGCTGTTCAGGGCTTGCACCATACCGCCTCGTACTCTGTGGTGGGCACTGGTATCTGACTGGCGAGCATCATCATCGCGTGGCGGTGTTTCCGCTTAATGATATCCATGCGGTTACCTTGCACCCGGAACTGTTCGTGCCTGACCTTCAGATTCGCAACGTTCTTGCCGAACCAGAATTCCTCAGGGCTCTTCCCCATTTTCACGTTTTTCACTCACTGCTCGCCAGAACCGGCGACGGTCTTTTACCTCATAAGGAATCATGATGAAAAAATTACTGACCACAACGGCGCTGGCCGTCAGTCTCTGCGCTGGCGCTGTCTTTCCGGCGTCTGCCGAAACTGTCGTGGGAGCCGTCAAATTCTGGCAGTACATGCAGGCGGATGGCTGGAAATCAGCCGACGGCATGGATAATGACACACTTAACAATACGCTCTATCAGGCCAGTGTCATTGGCAATTACCCCTGGACTAAACAATTTCTGCTGCGTCAGCGGGGAGGTGGAGCTTATTTTCTCGCCGACAAAAAAACGCATACCGTGCGCAAGCTGAATCTGAAACCTGCCAGCGGTTATTACTCCGACCTGACATCGGTCTATCAGGGTGAAGACCAGGGTAAAGGGTGTTACTTCACTATCATCGACACCCAGTATCAACTGGAGTTGGCTGACGAACCTCACAGCAATCAGGTGCTTGCTGCATTCCCGGAAAACTGTGTCAACAAACAGCAGCAGGCTGCCCTGGCGGCGAAGCGTGCTGCTTCAGAGCAGAAATTGCAGCAGTGGGTAGCTCAACAGAGTCTGGCTGAGTTGTGCAGACGCACCGGTAATTGCTGAAGCCAGGGAACGGACGATTAATAAGGAATCTGCACCATGAAGAAATTGTATCCACCTGTGCTTGCCGTTCTGACAGCTATCGGTGCCATGGGGGTTTCTGGCTGCGACCGCAAGGAAGATGCGAGTGTGAAAACGATAGCCAGTTTTAAGGACCTGACTCCGCCACCGTTCAGCAAGGTGGTCTCGCATAAATCCGATATTGCCCAGGAGTGGGTAAAGAAGGATGCTTTCGGCACACCGCAATATACGGTGATGAAAACCAACCAGTCGCCGGAAGGCTGTGAGTCAGGCAATTATTACTACATTGCGGATATGCAGCAGAAAACGGTGCAGCCTCTGATTGCTGCCCTGTGTCTTGCGGACAATATCACCCTGAGCTTCCGGATTGAAACTGACAGCTACACGGGTGAAAAATCGGTGGTGTATTCGCACGATGGCAAGGAAATGGGGAAACTCTATCTGCCGGAGAATCAGGAGAAAAATCCATGAAGAAGCTGAAAGGCGTTATCTCAGTTTTTGCTCTGAGCCTTTGTCTGCTTTCACCGGCTCAGGCCGAAGAACAGCGTTACATCAGTATCCGCAACACAGACATGGTCTGGGTGCCGGGCAATGTCTGCGTGTGGCAGTTTCGTCTGGATAACGGCGGAAGTGGTGAGGGGTTCGGGCCTCTGACGCTCTCTCTGCGTCTGAAAGACAAAGGCGGAAACACGCTGGTTATGGGGAATATGGCAGTGGCTGCATTTGGCGACAGCGATGCGACTCGCTCTCAGGAAGCCCAACTGGAGAACGAATGCGTGGAAAACGTTAACTCGGTCGAAATCATGAATGCAACGGAAGAGCGTAATGGTTACCAGATTGACCTGCCACTGTCCGTTTTCGACCTGCAGTACTATCGACCGTTACAAGTCACGGTTGTCGGTGGCAAGGCATCTTAGCCGATTCGTTATCCGTTTGATTCAGCCCCTGTTGCTTATGCCACAGGGGTTTTTTGTTTTAGGAGCCTGCATGGCTGAACTCACTGAATTGCCTGATGGACCGTTTACGCGCCAGCAGGCAGAGGTAGTTGCGTCTCAATATTCCAACGTTGATATAGAGGATGACCAGGGGACACATTTCCGTCTGGTTATCCGTCATGATTGTTGCATGGTCTGGCGAGCCTGGAACTTTGAGCCGGATTCCGGTTACTGGCTGAACAGGTATATCGCTCGTTATGGCATCTGCAAATTCCCTGTATAACCGCCACCAGCACATCACCGTTATAAACAAAGTCAGGCCACACCTCCCAAGGGAGGTGTGGCCTTTTGTATTTTTACCCACTGTATAAGGAGTTATCCATGCGATTAGCCAGCCGCTTTGGCCGTATAAACCAGATACGCCGTGACCGGCCTCTGACCCACGAAGAGCTGATGAGCCATGTCCCCAGCGTGTTCGGGAGTGACAAGCATGAATCTCGTTCAGACCGTTATACCTACATCCCGACCATCACCATCCTCGAAAGTCTGCAGCGTGAAGGCTTTGAGCCGTTCTTTGCCTGCCAGACAAAGGTTCGCGACCAGAGCAAGCGGGAGCACACCAAACACATGCTGCGCCTGCGTCGCGTCGGGCAACTGACCGGGCATCAGGTGCCTGAAATCATTCTGCTCAACAGCCATGACGGCTCATCAAGCTACCAGATGTTGCCGGGATTGTTTCGTGGCGTTTGTACTAACGGTCTTGTCTGCGGCCAGTCATTCGGAGAAGTTCGGGTACCGCATAAAGGCAATGTCGTCGAGAAGGTAATTGAAGGAGCTTACGAAGTGCTCGGGGTCTTTGACCGGGTGGATGAGAAACGCGATGCAATGCAGTCGCTGGCGCTGCCAGCCCCGGCCCGTCACGCGCTGGCAAATGCCGCACTGAAGTATCGATTTGGTGAGGACCATCAGCCGGTCACGGTATCGCAGTTGCTGACCCCACGTCGCCGGGAGGACTACAGCGACGACCTGTGGACAGTCTACCAGCGCGTGCAAGAGAACCTGATGAAAGGTGGTCTGTCAGGGCGAACTGCACAGGGGAAAAGTAATCGCACCCGTGCTGTTACCGGTATTGACGGCGATGTGAAGCTCAACCGCGCTCTGTGGGTTATGGCAGAAAACATGCTCGCGTTTTTTGGGCGTTAAACAACAGCACCGGCATAAGGAGATAGTTTAATGGATACACACAACCCTGAGTTCGCTGAGCAGGCAGCAATTACTGCCTCGGTGGTCCCTGACGAGCTACGCATCGACTTCTGGCCGCAGCACTTTGGTTCCATCCCACAATGGATAACCCTTGAACCTCGCATTTTCGCCTGGATGGACCGGCTGTGCGTCGATTATCACGGCGGTATCTGGCGCTTTTCGACGCTCAGCAACGGCGGTGTTTTTATGGCTCTTGAGGCTGAGAGCGATGAGAAATGGACATTGTTCAACAGTATAAATGGCAACGGTGCGGAACTTACTGGTGAAGCTGCGGGGATAGTCGCTTGTTTGATGGCATTCAGCCACCATGCCTGTCGTACCGAATCTGACGCGATGACTGAACACTATTATCGCTTACGTGACTTCGCGCTGAACCATATGGAATGCAGCGCCATTATGCATCTCATCGACTGAGGAATACCTGACATGAATTCTGCATTATCCCCGGTGTCATCGCAGTCTGAACTCTTTCCACTGACGGTTATGGCACAACATGGTCGCCTGCTCCCCGTGACTCCCGGACTGACACCCTATGCCCAACGGACCATTCGCCGGGCTATCAACTTGCTGGATAAATATCTTCGTCAGCCTGGCATATCCTTTATCTCAAGCACTGCAGCCCGCGACTGGCTTCGGTTACAGCTGGCAGGACAAGAGCGGGAAGTGTTTATGGTCCTCTATCTCGATAACCAACACCGTTTACTGGAGAACGAAACGCTATTTGCCGGTTCGGTTAACCATGTTCAGGTCCATCCCCGTGAGGTGGTGAAGTCAGCACTTCGCTTCAATGCTGCAGCTGTCGTGCTGGCGCATAACCACCCATCTGGCAATCCGGAGCCCAGCCAATGCGATCGCAACATTACGGGCAGGCTTAAAGAAGCGTTAGCAGTGGTTGATGTGAACACGCTCGATCATCTGGTCATCGGCTCAGAGGGCATTGTGTCGTTCGCAGAGCGAGGATGGATATGAAAATCATCAGTAAGCGCCAGGCTATGGCTTTGTACCGACAGCATTCAGGCTCCCGGTTGTTTCGCTTCTGCACCGGCAAATATAAATGGTCTGGCAGTATCTGCCATTATGCTGGCCGGGAAGTTCAGGACATACGTGGTGTTCTGGCCGTGTTTGCTGAACGTCGTCAGGACCGCAATGGTCCCTATGTGATTCTTCGTAGCGTCACTCTCAATTAATCCTTCCCTTTTATCAGGAACAATAATGAACAATCACTCCGAATCCGGTACTAAGCCGGAGAATCTCGCATGCCCGCAGTGGGGGCTAGTACGCACGATTACACCCTGTTTTGGCGCTCGTCTGGTACAGGAAGGCAGTCGGGTACATTTTCTCGCTGACCGGGCCGGATTCAACGGTGCTTTCAGTGACAACGATACATTGCGCCTCGACCAAGCCTTTCCGTTGATTCTCAAGCAACTTGAGTTGATGCTCATCAGCGGAGAACTCTCTTCCCGCCATCAACACTGCGTCACGCTTTATCACAACGGACTCACCTGCGAAGCCGACACACTCGGCTCCTGTGGCTATGTCTACATTGCTATCTATCCTGAGCCGCAGTAAATCCACGCTTATTCCCTTAACAACGCAGAGTAAACACCATGCAAACCATATCACCACACCCGACACGGGCGAATCAGCCCTGCCTGTCACCCATTGAAATCTGGCAGCGATTGCTTACTCATCTGTTATCGCAGCATTATGGCCTGACGCTGAATGACACACCGTTCAGTAATGACTCCACCATCCAGGAGCATATTGATGCCGGAGTATCGCTCAGCGATGCGGTGAACTTTCTTGTCGAAAAATATGAACTGGAAAGAATTGACCGCGATGGTTGCACTGTCATGGAAAAGTCACCGTTTATTACCAGTATCGATATTCTACGTGCCCGTAAGGCCTCAGGCCTAATGAAACGCAGCAGTCACAAAACTGTTACCCGGGTAACGGCAGGCCATCATCAGCAGCTAAAAATCACTAAGGGTACTTAAGAAGTGGGAAGCCAATTAATGTTGATATCGACAACATTGATACAATGCTGTCCAATGTAGGGAAGGTTACCAGTAGCTAGATGATGAGGAGATTGCCAAGGCTAAAAGCCACCTCCTCATCTTTATCTGTATCATCTACTCATGGACGGGCGATTTTTGTTCACTTGGTTTTGCCCTGATTCGAGCCCCAAATCCAATGAATTTTAGTGTTGGTATCTGCGTTGGTATATCAATAATGTTTTTATTTTTCTTACCTTAAAATCAAGGCGTTAATCGTTATGTGCGAGTCCGGCCTTCGCACCAGGTATGGAAATTAAAGTCGCTCAAGGGCGGCTTTTTTTGTGCCTCAAATCCGCTCT
>LIDZ01000158.1_pt1 | contig 30704 bp, 30 predicted proteins | sample 644651 | NCBI WGS metagenome assembly LIDZ01 (sample SAMN03856242, study PRJNA289617) | food metagenome | isolation source: wine grapes on drying loft during traditional withering process | host: Vitis vinifera cv. Corvina | place: Italy: Gargagnago di S. Ambrogio di Valpolicella | collected 2014-01 | reverse complement strand
GGATTGAACCTGCGACCTCATCGTCCCAAACGACGCGCGCTCCCAGCTGCGCTACACCCCGAAAATTTACTTACTTTTAATTCGTTACTCATATCTCAGCAACAATGATTATTCTACAATATCAAGTCTGTTTCGTCAATACCTTTTTGAATAATTTTCTAATAAAAAATTAAAAATATTATTTTAATTCCAATAAAATTACTATCATTCAAATTATTTACACTAAGTGAAACACGCATATTCACTTAGTCCTATATAAAATAATTCCTCAAAAATACCTTATATGTAAACAATTATTTAATATTTATATTCCGATTTCTTTTAAATATGCATTAATCTTCCCATTATCATTAATATCTATAAAACCAACATATCTCCCATTAAATCTAGGTAGTGATACACTTCCTGGATTCAATAATATGATACCTTTTTCTTCTTCTATCATTTGTTCATGAGTATGCCCAAACAGTACAATATCTGCATCCAATTCTTTCCCCCTATAATAAATATTATTTAAAGAGCTTTTTACACCATATAGATCTCCATGTGTGAAAAATATTTTCTTTCCATTCACATCTATAATATCTTCCTTAGGATACTTTGTTGAATAATCACAATTACCTTCGACTGCATATACTTTTCCATCAAAATTATTTTCTAACAGTTCTACATCCTCAGTATTATCTCCTAGATGTATTAATATATCAGCATGTTTTATTAATTGCTTAGCTAAATTTATGTATTTAGTTACTCTATGTGTATCACTCAAAACTGCAATTAACATAATTTCGCTCCCTTCTTCAAAATTTATCATCTATGATTAAATTATAATACCGAACTAATTATTTTCTTTAGTTTCTTTAGTGCAACACCTCTATGACTAATTTTATTTTTTTCATTTGGTGTTAATTGTGCAAAAGTTTTATTTAATTCTTCATAGAGAAACAATGGATCATATCCGAATCCCTTTTCTCCGTACGCTGCTTCTATAATATACCCCTTTACATCTCCAGTAACTTTAAAGTACTCTCCTGTGTCTGTAATCATTGCTAGCTGGCAAATAAACTTAGCATCTCTATTTTTTTTATCTACGCCTTTCAAATTATTTAGAAGTTTTTCATTATTTTTTTCGTCATTTCCATGTTCTCCTGCATATCTAGCTGAATATATACCGGGTTCTCCATGTAAATACTCAACTACTAATCCTGAATCATCCGCTAACACAATAAAATTTTTATCTCCTCTTTCTAGTAAAAATTCATATATTTCGCTTGCTTTCTTTTTTGCATTTTCTTCAAATGTTTTCCCATCCTCAACTACATCTATATTTATATTCTCATTTTCTAAAGATTTGACTTCTACATCTAAGTCTCTTAATATTTCTTTCATTTCCTTAATCTTTTTCTTGTTATTACTAGCTAGTATCAATCTTTTCATTATTTTTTCCTCCTACTAATTATAATAAAAAATATCTTTTAAATAAATATTAATTTACTCTATCATTATCTTTTATTTTATATTATATTAAATAATTCATCTCTTTTAGGTGCTTCCACATTTATTTCATTGCCTTTGCAAACTAAAATTTTGTTTTTTTCGCATATTTTTCCTATTATACTAGCATTGATTTTTTTATCTTTAAGCTTCTTAATCAATTCTTTACCATGTTCAGTAGTAATAAGCATACTTCCTGATGATATAAGTCTAAGAGGATCTATTTTAAATTCTTTACAAACCTTTTTAGTTATATCAAAAATAGGTATTTCGTCATCAAATATTTTAAACCCTTTATTTGATGCCATAGCAACCTCAAATAGCCCTCCAAGAAGTCCGCCTTCCGTTATATCATGCATTGAATTAACTCCAAATTCTCCGCCTATTTTGCCTTCATCTAGAACACTTATTCTATTTATTAAGCTTTTACCAAATTGTATTTCTTCTTCTGATAAAATTTTTTTAATTCTATCTTCATAGTCATTTATTAAAATATATGTACCTTCCAATCCTAATGCTTTCGTCACTATTATATCATCGCCTACTTTTGCACCGGCTGTTTTAATAGATTTACCTTTTATGTTTTTCCCAATTACCGTAATAGATATAACCATCTTGTTGACTGCACTCGTCACCTCTGTATGTCCTCCTATTATCTCAACACCAATTTTTGCTGATTCTTCATCAATCTCATTCATAACTTTATTTATATCTTCTAAACTCGAAGATATCGGTGCCAATATTGTGACTAAAAGGCCTACAGGCTCTCCACCTGATGATGCAATATCATTACAATTAATATGTACAGCTAGCCTCCCAACGTTCTCATTAGCACCTGTTATTGGATCTGTAGAGAATATTCCTTCATAGTCTCCAAAATCAATTACGCAACAATCTTCTCCAATATCGTTCCTAACCTTAACTTCACTTCTCTTAATTGTTTTATTGTTTAATATAATCTTTCTTAAATCATCAAAATCTAATTTGCCTTCTTTCATTATAAAAAAATCTCCTTTTATTTATATTTTATGTACTTTTTACTTACTAATCTCATATTAATGAATAAGATGAGAATTTTATGAGAGGTGTATACATTGAGATATATAGGACCATTTTTTAGGATGAATAGTCTTTCCCAAAAAGAAATTAGTGGTCAGCTTTTTCACTTATCAAAAGAATCAGTAAAAACGTTAGTATTGAACTCTAAATGTGGTCTTTTGGCACAAGTTAGAGCTTCAAAAAAATCTTCTATAAATGATATTAGCATATTAAATAATTTTTCTCCACTATTATGCTTATATAGAAAAGCTTCCCCATTATTCATCCATAGCAAAAGTAGTCATGGCTTTGATGAATCAAGTTTTAAGAAAGAAATAAACCCATCTACTAGTGCTTTTATGACATTATGCTTACTTGAACTAAGCGAATATTACTCACATTACAGTGAAGGAGGCAGAAATGTAGTATCACTTGAAAAGCCCTTTAAATATCTTGCAAAAGAACAACTACATTTTTATTCTGAAAATTTAAGGAATAATGAAGGTTTATTTGTTGATAAAAAGAATATATCTGATGGAAATTCAAAAGGGTTTTCTTTAGTCGATAAAGATGGTAAATTTAGTTTTTCTGATCAAGCTTTTATGATGGATGCTTACTTATTATATTCATATTATAATGAGTCTGATAAAGCTAGCGATGAATACATTAAGTTTTCGTATGAGATCCTAGATATGTTTAAAGACTATAAATCTGCTCTATACGATTTATCATTTGCTGAAAATACCCAGATCTTTCTTGCATTAAATATATTTTATAAATATTCTTCTAACTCAGATGCAAAAAAACTTATTTTAGATTTAGGAGATTTTTTAATTACCAAATTCCAGGAAAAGGATTATTATTTAGATTCTATAGATGATTGTGCATTATTTTCTATATGCCTAATAGAAGCTTATAAACATACAGAGATAATATCATTTAAAGAAATTGCAAAAGAAATTAATGAGAAATTAATTTCTTTATATGATTCTGATAAAAATATATTTATTAAGGCATCTGATAAGAAAGAAAGTAAATATTCATGTTTAGAAGTTAACTCTTATCTTCTTAGCCTGATAATGTACTCAATTTCTGAAGATAAAACTACTGAATTAAAACCTGTCATTTCTGGTATTTATAGAAAGTTCTTTGTAAATGGAGGGCTATTAACAAGTTGGCCTGAAGCACCAACTTTAGACGAAGTAGAGCGATATAAAAAATTAAGTTTACGTTCTGATGATATGTTAGACGAGACATATTTTAGAATGCCAATATCACCTACGCCCAAGAGTACAGGTATAGCTCCTATATTTATAAAAAGCTTAAATTATTCAAAAAGAAAAGATTGCTTAACTACCACAAGAAATTCTTTTGATAGTAGCAAAAATATGTTCAATTTCTTTCTAATTATATACCTTCTTAAGGATATGGTAGAAGATTTTATGGAATTTTCACCTTCTTCTGATTTACAAATACCACTTGATTTAAGACTTAATAATCAACCTAATGATAATTCAGAGAAATATACTGCTGAAAATAGCACGAATGACAATTCATCCGCACTAGATTTTTCAAAATCTACTAATGCAGATGCAAGTCTGAGTCCATCAAATATTAAAGAATATATTACCTCGGATGAATTTGAAACTAAAGGCTCAAATAATCAAAACAAAATTAGTAATATTAATTTATCAAATGCAAATGCTATTTCTAAAGTTAATCCTCCACTTAAGAATAAAAAATATAAAAAAAATAAAGCTAAACATCCTCACAGTACTAAGAAATTTTAACATTATTAATTATATTATTTAAACTAATTGTATGTATTAATCACAGATTAAAATAAATAGAAATATCTTAGATTATAAGTTGCTTCTTAGATTATAAGTTGTTTCAAATTACATTTGGGCCAAGTATTTTGGTTCAACTTAGAATCTAGAGGCATACATAAAAACTTTTATCAAAACGGATAAGTTCATTTGGTCAGAGATAATACTAGCACAACTCTCGCTTTTGATATATATATATTCTTTTTATTTAATTGTAGCAAAATCTATATTTCCATTTCCATCCAACTTCAATTCAGAAATTTTGTTGGAAATAGCTATATTTTCATTATAATATACTAGAGGAAGTACATTATAATTATCAAATAAGTTTTCTTCTAAAGCTGAATAATTATAATTACCATTATTGATTGTCGTGTTTTGTAACAGCTTTTTTTGATCAACTGTTAAATACTCTTCAAATTTAGAATAAAAAATTTTTTTATCAAGTATATTAGCCTCGTTGTTAATCAAAAGCATATCATATCTTTTCTTCAATTCTTCATCCTGAAATTCATCTTTTACTAAACTATATTTTATAGTTATATCGGTATTTTTCTGAAACCAGTCTTGAATACTTCTACATAAAATTCTATTTTCATTATTATCTTCACATAGCAATGTTAATATTTTAGGTTTATTCCAGTCATTTTCCTTATTACTACCAACTTTCCTTGCTTGTAATTTAGTTAAGTCTTGCTTATCCTCTCTAAAAAAACTTCCTTCTGCGAGTTCAAATTCTTTATTATTTAAATTTTGATAAGATTCTATAGCTTTGCAAACCTTATTATAAATTTCTCTTCGCCCTTGGATTGGAATAGAATTATCTTTCTTATTCATAACTAAGTATGTTGCCTTTGTCTCAGGCACTGTTACTAATTTTTTTTCTTCATCTAACTTATTAAGCTCACTCTGTGGAGGATCTATTACAATATCCCTTTGTTTAACTTCATACGATGCCATTGACATCTCAGAACTATCATCATTTAATATATCAATATGAGATATACTAATATCACTGCTAGTATTATTACTTTTTAATACCATCTTTCCCTTACTTATATCATCTATTTTATAATCTCCCGAGTAAACTAACTCCTTATAATTATTTTGTATATTCGCCCACATTATTAAATACTTTCTTAACCTATATTGTGGTTTACTTAATTCATTCAAAAAATTGTCATTCTTTTTATTTAATCTAATAATGACAGAACTTTCACTGCTCTTTATAGCAACTCCTGTTTCAAATATAATCTTTCCTTCTTTAAATTCTTTTGCACCATATACATCAAGTATTGCTTGTATATTTTTTTCATCTTCTTCTTTTAATAATTCTTTAAAAAATACAACTATATCATTAGGTGTTATTTTACTTTTATCGCTCCAAAAAATATTATCTCTAATCTTAAACTCATATTGAATCCCTTCTGGATCTTTTATGATTTCACTCGCTAAAGAAGGTATTATTTCATTATCTTCATTTTTTGAAACTAGACCCTTACTTACTGCGCACATGACATCCTCATGACGTTTAGATAAATTAGTTACCTTTTCTAAATTTTCTGGAATCTCATCCATTCCATAACTTAAAGTTTCTTCGAAATTAGTATTGGATATATTGTTACTTTCTTTATTTATAAATCCTAGACAAAATAAAATTGCAGAAATCATTACAATTATATAGAAAAAATATTTTTTCATAATTACCCCCTTTACTTTTATTTATATATAATATTATTACCATGAATTATTTTTTCTAATCAAAAAGCTGGCTCAAAACAATTTAAAATCATTTTGAGCCAGCTTATTAATATTCTAAGTTTCAGAATAATACTTCTATTATCTCTTTGAAACTTCTTGTTCTACCAGTTTATTAACTATTCCAGGATTTGCTTGCCCTTTTGTTTCTTTCATTACTTGACCCACCGCAAATCCAAGTATTCTAGTTTTTCCTGCTTTATATTGTTCAATGACTTGTGGATTTTTATCAAGAATTTTATTAACTAATTCAAGAAGTACACCCTCATCATTATTCTGTTTTAATCCTTTTTCTTCGACTATTGTCTTAGGTGATTTTCCACTTTCAAACATGATCTCTATTACTTGCTTTCCTATAGCTGATGATATAGTTCCATCTTTTATTACTTCTATTAATTGAGCTACATCTTTTGCGGTGAATTTAAGATCCTCAATCCAAGTTCCATTGACCTTCATAAGCCTAGATATATCGCCCATTATCCAGTTTGATACACTTTTAGGATCTCCCGAAGTTTTAGCTGCTTCATCAAAGAAATCTGCCATACTAACTGTTAGAGTAAGCACATGAGCATCATATTTAGGTAAATCATATTCTTTAATAAATCTTTCTGCTTTTTCATGTGGTAATTCAGGAATTGTTTTTCTAACATTTTCAATCCATTCATCGGAAATATTAAGAGTAACTAAATCACCTTCTGGAAAATATCTATAATCATTTGAATCTTCCTTACTTCTCATAAGTATAGTTTCATTATTAGTTTCATCCCATCTTCTGGTTTCTACCCTTAACTTTTCCCCTTTAGTTACTGATTCAACTTGTCTGCTATATTCATAATTTAAAGCCTTTTCCAAGGCCTTAAATGAATTCATATTTTTAATCTCTGATCTTATGCCTAATTCTTTAATTCCTTTTTCTCTAATCGAGATGTTACCATCACATCTTAAAGAACCTTCTTCCATCTTACAATCTGATATTTGTGTTGAACTTAATATACTCTTAAGCTTTGTAAGGTACATTGTTGCTTCTTCCGGGCTACTTATATCTGGTCTTGATACTACTTCTATCAAAGGTACACCAGCTCTATTAAAGTCAACCAGTGTACCTCTCTTAGTATGTAATAGCTTCCCTGCATCTTCTTCTATATGAATCCGTTCAATTCCAATCCTTTTAATTTCGCCATTTTCAAGCTCAATATCAATATATCCATTTCTGCATAGTGGTAATTCATCTTGAGTTATTTGATAATTCTTAGGACAATCTGGATAAAAATAATTCTTTCTATCCATTCTTCCAACCCTAGTTATTTCACAGTTTAATGCTAAACCTGCTTTAATTCCAAGTTCAACCACTTGTTTATTTAGTTGTGGTAAAGAACCCGGCAGTGCTAAACATACTGGACAAACATGGGTATTTGATTTTCCTCCAAATTCAGTTGTACAACCACAGTACATCTTTGTTTTAGTTAAAAGCTCTACATGAACTTCTAATCCTATGACTGATTCAAATTCCATTTGTTTCACTCCTTTTTCCTATAAATTCGGGTGCATTTCATGCCACTTAGTCGATTGTTCATAACTATATGCTAAGTTAAATAATGTGTCTTCTCTAAAATAATTGCCCATAATTTGTAATCCCACAGGAAGACCATCACTCATTCCACAAGGAAGTGAAATTGCTGGAATACCTGCTATATTAACAGGTACGGTATAAATATCTCCCAAGTACATTTCTAATACATTACTAGTCTTTTCTCCAACTTTATATGCTGGAGTTGGGGCTGTTGGTGATATTATTGCATCGAAATCCTTAAATATATTTTCAAATTCGCCTTTTATGAGATTTCTGACCTTTAATGCTTTTTTGTAATATGCATCATAATATCCTGCTGATAAAGCATATGTTCCAAGCATAATTCTCTTTTTAACTTCTTTACCAAAGCCTTCACTCTTCGACTTATAATATAAATCTATTGCATCTTCTGCACTTGCTGTTCTATGCCCATATCTTACACCATCAAATCTAGCTAAGTTAGATGAAGCTTCAGCACAAGCTATTAAATAATAGGCTGAAATAGCATAATCAGCTAATGGAAGTGATACTTCTTTAACTTCTGCTCCATTTGCTTCAAATACTTTTAATGCATCATACACAGCTTTTTTGACATTCTCATCTAATCCTTCTTTAAAGAATTCACTTGGAATTGCAATCTTTTTTCCTTTTATATCCTCATTTAATGAATCTGCATAGTTAGGTACTTTTATATTAACGGTCGTAAAATCTCTATGATCCATACCTGCTATTGCTTGAGTTAATAAAGCACAGTCCTTAACATCTCTACCTAAAGTACCAACTTGATCTAAAGTAGATCCATAAGCTACTACACCGCTTCTCGAAACTCTTCCATATGTAGGTTTAAGTCCAACTATACCACAAAAAGATGCTGGTTGTCGTACTGATCCGCCAGTATCTGTTCCAAGTGCTAACGGTATCTCTTTTGCAGCAATTGCAGCCGCTGACCCTCCTGATGACCCTCCTGGCACTCTAGTTAAATCCCAAGGATTTCTAGTTATCTTAAAGGCTGAATTTTCAGTTGATGAACCCATTGCAAATTCATCCATGTTTAATTTTCCTATTATTACTCCACCTTGTGACTTAATATTTTCGGAAACTGTAGCATCATAAGGAGAAATATATCCTTCAAGTATTTTAGATGCACAAGTATTTTGCATGTTTTTAACACTTATATTATCTTTTATACCTATAGGTACTCCTCCTAAAATCCCAATACCTTCACCTTTTCTTACCTTTTCATCTAATGCTTTTGCATCTCTCAATGCTTCTTCTTTAGCGACATATAAAAATGCATCTACTTTTGAATCTACTTTTTCAATCTTATCCAAATGAGATTTTGTTATTTCTTCAATAGAAGCATCTTTTTTAGCTATTATTTCTTTTAACTCATGAGCTTTATAATTCGAAAACTCCATTAATTTACCCTCCAATCATAACTATTCTTTTATAATAGTTGGAACTAAAACATATTCTTCCAATGTTTCAGGTGCATTCTTAAGTACATCTTCAATTTTCATTGATGGTGTAACTTCATCTTCTCTAAACTTGTTTTCAATATAATAAGGATTTACTATTATATCTTCATTTTCAGTATCTAATTCTCCTAACTTTTCAACATAAGCCAGAATTTGATTTAAGTCTTTTGCTAAATCATCTTTTTCATTTTCATCAAAACTTAATCTTGCAAGTTCAGCAACATATTCGACATCTTTTTTACTAACAGACATGTTTAAAAGCCTCCTTTTCAAATATAGTTATTTAAAACATATTAAATTGCGGATATTTTAACTATCTTTATAGATATTCATAATACAATAAATTTTATCATAAATCTTACTTTTATTCCAATTCATAATTTACATTTCTTATTTAACTAAATTCATAAAAAAGATCAAAGAAATTGATATTATAAAACTCAGTATAGAATATACTATCCTCTTTTCACCTGTTTCAATCAGAAGAAATCGAACTCCTAAAGTCGCCATAGTTATACAAAGTCCAAGTTGTATTGGTAAGTATGAATTAAACATTTGACCAACATAATAAAATTGATATGTTGTCATAAAAGTAAAAATTATTAAAATGCTTGTTATAAATGCTGATATAAATCCGAATAAATCTATCAACCTCTTCATACTCTACCCCCTCAATATTTCCTCAAACTCTTCTTCTGAAAGAATTTTAACTTCTAGTTCCTCAGCCTTAGTTAATTTTGAACCAGCAGACTCTCCTGCTATTATATAATCCGTTTTTTTACTAACACTTCCCGAAACCTTTGCACCTAAGCTTTCTAATTTATCCTTTATCTCTGTTCTAGAATAATTCTTAAGTGAGCCAGTTGCAACAACTATTTTTCCGCTAAAGGGATTACTAATAACCTTCTTTTCATTAAACTTAGGACTAACTCCTAAATCTAATAATTCTTCAATTGTTTGCATTACTTTCTCTTCTTTAAAGAATACCATAACATCTTGTGCAACTATATCTCCAACATCTTGAACTTCAATAAGTTCTTCAAATGTAGCGTTTTTTAATCCTTCTATAGATTTAAATCTATAGACTAAATCTTTTGCTGTTTTTACGCCTACATTTGGAATTCCTAAAGCATATATAAATGCATATAATTCGCAATCTTTACTTTCTTGAAGCGCTTCTAAAAGATTTTGAGCTTTTTTAGGTCCAAACTTATCTAAATCTATTAATTCCTCTTCTTTCAATTTATATAAGTCAGAAATTGATTTAATATTAAGCCTTTCAAATAATTGTTCTGCTGTTCTTTCTGAAAATCCTGTTATATTCATAGCCTCTCTACATCCATAATGTACTATGCTTTTAACCAATTGAGGTTTACAAGATAATGTATTTTCACAAAAATAATGTGCCCCCTTTAAAATCAAATGACTTCCACATGCCGGACAAAGCTCTGGCGCTTTAATCTCTTCCGAATTTTCCACTACTTCTGGAACAATTCCTATTATTTCAGGTATAACATCATTACTTCTTCTGACAAATACTTCTGCTCCAATTCTAACACCTTTTCTTTTAATATCATCCATATTATTTAGTGTTGCTCTTTGCACTGTAACTCCGGCAAGTTCAACCGGATCTAGTATTGCTGTTGGTCCAACCCTTCCGCTTCTTCCAACATTCCATTCAACATCTAAAAGTGTAGTTGTCGCTTCTTGAGCTTTAAATTTATATGCAATCGCCCACTTAGGGAATTTGACTGTATATCCTAGCAATTCTCTTGTTCTAATATCATCTATTGCAATTACTAATCCATCTATATCGTAATTTAAATTGAATCTAATCTCTTCAATATATTTAATTTCTTTTTCAATTTCATCAATAGATGTACATACTTTTATATACTTATCAACCGGCAATCCTTGTTCCCTTATAAATTCCATCATTTCTAAATAAGTCTTAAATTGATCTCCTTCCTTATATCCTACATCATAAAAGAATGCTGAAAGATTTCGTTTAGCCGTTTCCTTTACATTAAGATTTCTTAAGGCTCCAGCTGCTCCATTTCTTAAATTCTTTAATGGAGATTCTGAAGTTGCATTGTACTTATTAAAAGCATCTTGTGTCATCACAGCTTCCCCATGAACTTCCAAAACATATTTACTATGAATTTTAAGTGGAATTGATTTTATTGTTTTTACTTGTGATGTTACTTCTTCTCCGATGCTACCCGTTCCTCTTGTCGCTGCAGTCTCAAGTATCCCTTCATTACTGTATGTTAAATTAATTGTTAATCCATCGAATTTTTTTGTAAGCACATATTTTAGATCTGGTAATTTCTCGCCCTTACCTCTCATATCTTCAATAAATTTAAGATTTCTACTATGCCAATCTTTAATTTCCTGAAGATGCTGAGCCTTGTCTAAGCTCCAAAGTCTTGCTTTATGAGTATATTTTTTAAATTTTTCTAAGACAATATCTCCAATTCTTAATGTAGGTGAATAAGAAAGTATATATCCTGTTTCCTCTTCTAATTTTTGAAGTTCATAATATGTTGCGTCGTAGTCCTGATCACTTACAGAAGGATTATCTAAAGAATAATATTCATATGAATATCTATTTAATTTTTCAACAAGCTCTTTTATTATTTCACTTTTATTCACAATGTAGTCCTCCCAAATTATTTCTACAACTCAATTAGGCATATGACGCAAAATAACAAGTCAAAGATATGATTTATATTTTGCGTCATGCTATATCGGTATGCTTGCTATTGCTAAACTTACCGATATAATATAATGCAAAACACACCCGCATATTGATTTGTTATTTTTTTATATGTCTTATATCATTTTAAGCTTTGCAAATGATAATAATAATGACTTAACACCTTGCTTATCAAAAGCAACAGTTATCTTCTTATCATTTCCAGAATCTTGAACCGTCACAATTGTTCCTATTCCAAACTTTTCATGAATAACCTTTCTACCAAGTGTTGCTTCATTATTAGTTATATATTCTGTTTCAACTTCATTCCTATTAATTGAATTAGCACTGCCATTATTAGAGATGGCCGATGCGCCTTTGCTTATAATGCTATTTCTTAAGCTGTGTGGATTATTATACGAGTTACTTTGTATAGCTCTATCTCTACTTTTAGCACTTGCCTTTTTTGCACCAACATATTCCTTAAGTTCTGGCTTTATTTCATTAATAAAATCTGATTGCCCATATGCTACAGTTCTACCAAATACTCTTCTAACTTCAGCGGATGTCATAAATAATGTTTCTTTGGCTCTAGTTATACCAACATAACATAATCTTCTAGATTCTTCCATCTCTGATTCTTTTTCAAACGACATATTTCCTGGGAAAATACCATTTTCCATACCAACCATAAATACTACCGGAAACTCTAGCCCTTTTGCACTATGAATCGTCATCATAACTACTGTATCATCTTCATCTTCAATTTTATCAGTGTCTTGGACCAAAGAAACTTTCTCTAAATATGCAGTCAATGATTTATCTTCACTATTATTTTCAAAATCAACAGCATCAGATACTAGCTCTTTTAAATTCTCGACTCTACTCTTATCTTCAATTTCTTCAGATTGCTGTAATTGCTTCATATATTCAGTATCTTTTAATATAGACTCAATTAATACAGATACTGGAACTGTTTCACTAAGGTCCATTAAATTTTCCATCAAGGTAACAAATGGTTCTATAGTCGAAACATTTCTCGGTGTTAACGTAGAGATACTCTTAACCTGTGATAATGCATCCCACATATTTAATTCAAAATTAAGAGCAAAATCTTTTATTTTAGCAATAGTTGCATCCCCAATACTTCTTTTAGGTACATTTATAATTCTCTTAATATTAATATCATCTTGTGGATTAACAAGAACTTTTAAATATGCTAATAAATCTTTTATTTCTTTTCTATCATAAAATCTTGTACCACCTACTATCTTATATGGAATACCTTTTCTTCTAAATGTTTCTTCAAAAATTCTTGATTGCGCATTTGTTCTATATAATATAGCGAAATCTTTATATTTCTTATCTTCTTTCTCTCTCTTATCTAAAATTTGTTTTCCAACAAAATCGCCTTCATCACTATCAGCATAAGCTCTATATATCTTAATTCTATCTCCATCTTCTTGCTCTGTTCTTAATACTTTACTTTTTCTATTTGCATTATTAATTATTACAACGTTGGCTGCATTTAATATATTTGCTTTAGATCTATAATTTTGTTCTAGCTTAATTACTTTAGCATCTGGATAATCTTTTTCAAAGTCTAATATATTTTTAATATCTGCGCCTCTCCATTGGTATATGCATTGATCGTCATCCCCAACCACACAAATATTTTTATATTTATATGCAAGCAATCTAACTAATTCATATTGAGCACCATTAGTATCTTGATATTCATCAACCATTATGTATTTAAACTTATTTTGGTAAAATTCTAGTACTTCAGCATTGTTAGTAAACAGTTCAACTGTTTTGAAAATTAAATCATCAAAATCTAAAGCATTATTTTCTTTTAGTCTTTTTTGATACATTTCATAAACATCTGCAATTTTCTTTTCTCTAAAGTTAGCTTCATTTTCTAACATATAACTTCTAGTACCTTGCATTTTATCTTTAGCTTTTCCTATTTTTCCTATTATCTCTTGTTCTGTTATATCTTTGTCATTAATATTAAGAGTTTTCATGCATTCTTTCACTAGTGTCTTTTGATCTGAACTATCATATATAGTAAAGCTACTTTTATAGCCTAACTTATCTATTTCTCTTCTTAAAATCCTAACACACGTTGAATGGAAAGTGGATATCCACATATTCTCAGCTCTTTCACCAATAAGTTTTTTAACTCTGTCTCTCATTTCCTTCGATGCCTTATTTGTGAAAGTAATAGCTAATATACTATAAGATGCAATATTTAAATCTTCAATCATATGAGCTATTCTGTGTGTTAAAACTCTTGTCTTTCCGGAACCTGCTCCAGCTAAAATCAGTACTTGCCCATTAATTGTAGTTGCCCCTTCATATTGTTCTTTATTAAGTAATGTTTTTAAATCCATTTACTTATTCCTCCTTTTCCAATCTTTAAATATTATACCATATGTAATAATATTTATATAATTTAAGCTCTTCAAAATATTATTTTTACATTTTATTTATATTAATATATATATTTATAAATAAACTATATATAAGTTCTTAATATATATATAATTACCTACAGAATATTAATTATAACCTATATATATAATTTATATATATATATCAAAAAAACTGAATTAAAAAAAATCATAATTATAAAAATATGATTTTTAAAATTCAGTTTCTATATATTTTTTTGATATTATTAACTATACGCTATTTAGAAATAATTTTCTATTCTGATATCGTATTTAATGTTAAAGTAAATGTTTACATCTGCTGGACAAAAAAAAGCGCAACCCTTGGGGCCAGGTTACGCTTTAGCAATAAGCAATAAGCAATAAATAAAAAGGGGGCTATATATCCTTTTATTTATCCTTGCAAGATTATTATAGAGTATTATTATTAATAATGCAAGTAATTTAATAAAAGCTAAGCATGTTTTTAAAATAAATGAATTATTTTATTGCAAAATAATTTATCATTCGTTAATAGCTCCTTAAAAGGCTTAATTCATCATCTGTTAATTCTCTGTATTCGCCTTCTTCTAAATCTGGATCTAGTAGAAGCCCTCCAAATTCTTCTCTTTTAAGATATGTAACTTCTTTATTAACAGCTTCGAACATTCTTTTTACTTGGTGAAATTTACCTTCTTGTATTGTAAGTCGAACTTCTGATCCTTCATCACTACTAGATAATATTTCAAGCTTTGCTTCCAAACACTTATATTTATCATCTAATGTAATTCCATTTTTAAAATTTATTATATCTTTCTCATCAACTTTTTTATCAATTTTTGCATAATAAACCTTGTCAACATGCCATTTAGGTGCTATTAATCTATGATTAAGTTCACCATCATTAGTTAACAGTAATAAACCAACGGTATCTTTATCTAGCCTGCCAACTGGAAATGGATCAAACGTTTGATGGTCTACATCTAATAGATCAATCACAGTTTCATCTCTATTATCACGAGTTGCAGATATAACGCCATCCGGTTTATTCATCATTAGATATATATTTTTACGATACGATATTTCTTCCCCATTAATTTTTATAATTGATTTCTCTGGATCAACGTTCATTCCATTGTCCTTAACTATTACACCATCAACCTCTATAAGTCCTTTCTTAGCAAAAGTTTTAACATCTTTTCTACTTCCATATCCTAAATTAGAAATTATTTTATCTAATCTTTCCAAATTCTTCACTCCAATCTGTATATTCTTTAATCTATCTTTTGTAATTTATATCTATCTTGATTTATTTTATCATAGTCTTGCATCTCTTAACATAACTATATTAAGCAAAGTATTAATAAAAAAACTAAAATTACTAAAGTCTTCATTAACTTCAATAATTTTAGTTTTTCTTATAAAACACATATACTTGTATATCTTTTATTCATTATTTGCTTATATCTGCCCTAAATTGTAACTCCATTTCTATAATATCCCATTACTCTTGGAACATAATTTTGAGTTTCTTGCGGCATTTTATATAAATCAGACGCCGATGAAACTCCTCTTTTCTGCATAGTACCCGGACCTCCGTTGTAAGCCATAAGTGCCATCTCTGTATTTCCACCAAATTGATCTAAATATTCTTTAAATAATTTAGTTCCACCATCAATATTTTGATTTACATCATACTGATCTGTAACACCTGTATGTGCAAAGTTTGCAGGCATAAGTTGCATTAATCCAGCTGCTCCACTACTAGATTTTGAATTACTATCGAAATCAGATTCTTGTTTAATTATAGACAATATTAACTTTGAATCTATTCCATACTTCTTAGATGCAGCATTTACTGCACTATATATTCTATTCATATCAGCATCACTTCTATTAGATGATATTGAATCAGAATTTTCAGTAAAATTCACATACTTATTATTTAAAACCATAGGAATATCTTCTAGATTTTGTCCTGTCGCATATTGCTGCCCGACTTTAGCAACATTGCTTTCATTCTCACTATTTGGAGTATTCAAATCTTCTGCTTTATTTTCTTTACTAGTTGTTGCATTTATACTATTACTTTCTGTGGTATTATTATTCTGTTTAGAATTCTTTGATGATTCTAATAAATTTTGCATTACTGATTGAAATGCTAAATTTGTTTCGTCACTTGTACTACTAGTTGAATTAGAATCATTCGTTACCTGTCCATTTCCCATCATATTCATTGCTAATAGTTGTTCATTTGAGACTTGATTTATATTGTCTATCGCCATAATTAAAAACCTCTCTCTAAAACTTATCTTTTGTATATTTTCGAATTATTTCTTTAAACCTTTAACATGAAATATTATTTCATCGTAATCTTCGTAGCTAACTTTTTTATAATAGCTCTTTGCTAATGCTAAAATTTTATACTTGCCTGGAATAAATGGTATAAAGCTATAATAATTTTTTCTGCTATAATCCTGTACTTTTTTCCATTCATTGTTCTCCATTAAATAGAATTCATAGCAAACATCTTTTCCACCTCTACTTATAACCTCAAATGTCAATTCTTCATTTATGTTGCCTTCTAGACTCTTTGTTATTACTTTAGTTTCTATTACAGGGGATGCCTCGCTCACATATAAACTTACTTGCTTTTTAGAGTCATATTCACCTTTGCACTTTACATTTTTAGCATAAACTTCTATTGTATATTTACCTGCAGTTTTAGGTATAAATCTTAATTTTTTATTTTTCGAAAATTCTGTCTGTTCAACAGAATGTCCATTAATTTTAGTTTCATATTTTACTAAAACGCTTTGAGTATTTTGAATAATACATTCAAATTCTATAGTATCTCCAATTAAATAAGTGTCTTTATAAGGTAAAATTATATAGTCTATCTCTCCTGGTATATATTCCATAACTTTTAGACGCACAAATGTATTAATATCGTAGGCTTTGTCTGAATATTTATCTTTAAGCATTATCTCTACTTCATATTCTCCGACTTGCTTTGGAATGAAATTAATCCAATTAGATTTGTTATAATCTACCCCTTCTAATCTTCGATTATCCTTTCTAATTGTAAATGCATATTGAAGTTTTGTTCCGCCTTCCGCATTAATAATTATGTTGACAGGTTCTCCGGTTATAATCTTCTTCTCCTTATCAATTATCACATCTAAAATTTTTACTGGCGTCTTTCCCTTTTTTTCAATAGTAAATGCAATTTTTTTACTATCTTCACATTCACCCTTGTAATTGGTATCCTTAACGCATAGTATAATTTCATATTCTCCGGCTTCAATAGGCTTCCATATAAATTCTTCTTTACTTATAAACCCTGTATCTTCTTCAATTGGTCCCTTCACCCTATATTTATATAATAAATCATTCCCACCTTGTACCTCTGATGTGAATTTTATATCATTCCCGCATACTTGGGGTGAATTAAAATCAGCTACAAAACTATTGATTTTGATATCCTTATACGGTTTAACTTCATATACTAAAATTGCTCTATCATCGTACTCCTTGTTCGAAAGTATGCTCTTTACAAGACATAGAATTCTATAACTTCCTTCTTCCACTTCTTTATAATATACATCATTTTTTGTAGAATAATCTTGTATACAAATTGACTTTCCATCCTTATGAATTTTATAGAATTTATATAACAATATAAGTTCATATTGTTCATTATCTTTTACTTTAATATTGGTTTCTACTGAAAACCCAAGTTTTTCGCCAACCATTAGTGAATTACTTAGACATTTAAAATTTGTTATTTCTATATTATCATTGTCCTTAACATTTATTTTTATAGTCTTATAATCTTCAAAACTCTCAATAGATTCCATTCTTTTGCATTGGATTAAAAATTCTTTCTCTCCTGATTCATTAGCTGTGTATTTCAAAATATTACTCGTATCGTAATCTTTAACTATATTCCATTCGTTATGTTTTTTAATATAAAATCTATATAAATAAGTATTTTCATCAACCGTTCTTACTTCTATAGAGCATTTTCCGCCAACAGCAATTTCTTTTTTATCAATAATAACTTCTTTTATAACACTTAATTGTCTCTCAATATTATCCTCTGATATTAGTTTATTAATAATTTCAGTTGTATCGTCTTTGACCTCATTTTCTTTATGTTTAATTTGAGTATGATCAATTCTCTTAATACTTTCTGAAAAGGCTGTTTTCTCATTAGTATGATCATTTTTCCCTATTAGAATTTCCTTTTCATCCGTTGAAAGGTGTTTAGCCTTAAAAAATACCACTTTATCTTCTGCATTGTTCATATCTTTTTTAAATTCTATTTTATTATCAATGGAATCTTCTTTTTTAATTAATAATAAATTCTTATCTTCATTACCAACTATATCTTTAAAATCTATTTTTTCATCTCTCTCATTTACGATTTTTTTAATAGACTCCTCTTCATAAATAGTATTTACTGCGTCTTCTTTAATTATAGAGTAATCTTCCTTAGCTAAATAATCCAAAAGTTTTTTCCCATTTTTCTCTCTAGCTTGTACCATAACCATATAATCTCCTTCCATTTTAGGTTCCCAAATACATTCATTTTTTTCTGAAAATTCTTGTATAGTATTCCAGATGCCACCCCTACCAACAATGACTTTATATTCTAAATTTCCTACTCTATTATCTATTTTGCTTAATATACTTATTTGTGTCCCAATATTCTGTGGTGCTTGTTTATCAAAAACTATCTCAACATATTTCAACTGAAGTTCTTCCATAAAATTTTCTCCCCTTTCATAATTCTTCTCAAATTCAACCCTATTATTATATTATACATTTATACCATTATTTGTAAATAACTTCAGTTAACTTTCTATCTCAAATTATATCATATTTTTTAGATAAACTTGTATATTAAGTAATTTTGAAAGTGATATTCCAAATTTTATTTATTTTTTCACTCGACAAAAAAAGCTTACAATTTATAAGTAAGCTTCTAAATAAAATTAACTCTTTACGAGTTTTAGTAGATTTTTTTCTAATCTCAAATTATCTTCTTCTGTTCTTTTTTTAGGATTGAAGGTTTTCCCTCCACCTCTTCTTATTTTTTGTGATATATGCCTCTCTTCTAATAATCTATCAATATTTTTTTCATCATATATAAATCCTTTTGGATTTATTACTTTTGCTTTCTTAGATAGACATATTGCAGCTACACCATAGTCTTGAGATACAATTATATCCCCATCTTTAGTTTCATTCATAACATACATATCTACACTTTGAAATCCACTATCAACAACTTTAACTTCTGAATAATCACTTTGAATATAGTGATTAATATCACAATAAATTATTACTCTAATTTCATAGTTTTTTGCTATTTTTTCAATGATGGAGATGCCTGGACAGGCATCTCCATCAATTATGATTTTCATTTAACTTACAGTCTCTTTTCTAGTTCTGCCTTAATATCTTCATATCCTGGCTTTCCAAGTAGAGCAAACATATTTTTCTTATATGCCTCAACCCCTGGTTGATTAAATGGATTTACGCCTAAAAGATATCCACTTATCCCACAAGCTTTTTCAAAGAAATAAACCATATATCCGAAGTAATATGGTGATATTTCTGGAATATTTAATATTATATTTGGAACGCCCCCATCATTATGAGCTAAAATAGTTCCTTCAAATGCTTTCTTATTAACAAAGTCCATAGTCTTTCCAGCTAGGAAATTTAAGCCATCCATATCACTTTCAGCTTCTTCTATATTTATTTCATATTTTGGTTTTTCTATATTTATAACTGTTTCAAAAAGTATTCTTCTTCCTTCTTGAATATATTGTCCCATTGAATGAAGATCAGTCGTGAAGTCAACCGCGGCTGGGAACAATCCCTTATTGTCCTTACCTTCTGATTCCCCAAATAATTGTTTCCACCATTCATTAAAGTAATGAAGTGATGGTTCATAGTTTACTAATACTTCAATTGTCTTACCTTTATTATATAGTGCATTTCTAACTGCTGCATATCTATAAGCTTCGTTATCTTTAAGTGATGGCTTTGAATATGATTTTCTTGAATCTGCAGCACCCTGCATCATTTCATCTATATTTATTCCAGCTGCAGCTATTGGTAATAATCCAACTGCTGTTAATACTGAGAACCTTCCTCCAATATCATCTGGAACTATAAAACTTTCATACCCTTCAGCATCGGCTAATGTCTTTAAAGCCCCTTTAGCCTTATCAGTTGTTGCATAAATCCTTTTTCTAGCTTCCTTAGCACCATATTTCTTTTCTAAATATGTTCTTAGAATTCTAAATGCTAATGCAGGTTCTGTAGTAGTTCCTGATTTTGAAATTATATTTAAACTTACGTCTTTTCCGTCAATTGCTTGTAAAAGCTCTGTCATATATGTAGAACTAATGTTATTACCTACATAAAATATTTTAGGAGCTTTTCTTTTATCATTATCTAGTGCATTATGAAAATTGTTTGTTAGCATTTCAATTGCTGCTCTAGCACCAAGATATGATCCACCTATTCCAATAACTATTAGAACCTCTGAATCTGATTTAATTTTTTCTGCCGCTTTTTTAATTCTTGCAAATTCATCCTTATCGTAATTTACTGGTAAGTCAATCCAACCTAAGAATTCATTCCCTATTCCTGTTCCGTTATGTAACTTGTCATGCGCACTTTTAACCATATCTTCCATATAATCAATTTCAGTCATAGCTAAATAAGGTGCGACTTTTGATAAATCTAATGATATTCCTTTACTCATTTTCTATTCTACCTCCATATACAATTAAAATATTTTACTTATTTAATTATATCATAAATTGTACTTTTTACTTATGTTTGTATTTTTTATTTAAAAAGAGGATTATATTTTTATAATTCCTCTTTTTTAATAATATTATTTCTTTTCATATGATATTCTCGTGTTTAACAATAGCCTTATCTACAGGGATTACATTTGCATCTATTTGCTCTTATATAGTCTAATACCTCTTGTTTTGCTCTCTCATACCCATCTTTACAGCCTTGTTCATATCCATCTTCATAACCTTTTTCATATCCATCCCGATATCCATCCCGATATCCTTTGTCGTAAGCTTCTTCTAGAGCTTGAGCAAAACGATCATTATCTATGCTTTCCATATTTTCCTCTCCTTTGTAGTTGAGAATAAATCTCGTTATAGAGATACTTTCAAACAAAACTTTTAGAATTTTTTAAAATTACCTAATATTATATTATGCCGATTTATTATATTTGTTATTAATTTAGATGGAAAATATATAGTATACATTTCAATCTGAATTCAATAATCTGTCTTTATGTATATAATATTATTTATAACTTTCTGCTTTCCTTTACTTTATTACATAAAAATAAGACCCTCAATTTTGAGAGTTCTTATTAATTCACTTTATAAGACATATTAAAATAAGTAACAAGTCAGTATTCTAATTTATTTTAATATTCCTTCTGTAAAATCCATCTAGTTATTTACAAGATATTCAACAGTGTTTCCTAAATTTATATATGCCCCATATCTTTCCTTTAGAATCTTTTTAACAACTCCTCCACTGCGATCATCTTGGTTCCAAGCTCCTATATGTTCAAAATCTCCATGAGGAATCATTTGACAAAATCTTTCAAATGTACGTTCTACATCTTCTGAATCTACCCCTATATCATAAAAACATTTATACCCATTAGCTAAAACTATACACATAAGATAATTTTGTCTCATTTTTTGCACATAATAAGCACTAACTATAAAGTTTCTAGGTACAAATACACCATCTATTTTTGACCATAATTCTAATTCATATATTTTTTTATATCCTATATTTTCAACCTCTTTAAATGTTTGTGTTTCTAAAAATGAATAGTTCTCCTCATAGCTACAAACATATTTTATTAGTTAATCTAGAAATTTTAGCTCATCTACATCCCACTTTAATCACCACTTCCTAATTATCTTTAGAATAACTTTCTGCAATGTCTTTATCTAATTTATCTAATTTATCTATTTTTACTTTAGCATTAACTGCTGCAGTACCTTTCCATTCTTCTAATAAAACTTCTGAAACATTATTGTATTTTTTCCTTTGTTCTAAAATATCCTTACAAATATTATTAATTTTTTCTGTTACTGTATTAAAACTCAACTCGTAAATCCTTTTTTCTTGTGATATTGACCTTCCATAATACACTTCAATTTCAATTTAACTTCCAAATTACTCTATAATTTTGACACTCATATGATATTAATTCAATTTCTTATACTTTACATTCATTTTCATATTTAATTATAATTACTTCTATAAAAAAATAGCTATAAGTTATGTATTTAATACATAGCTCATAGCTTACATTTCAGATATCTTTTATAAATGATTTAATTGTCTATTTTTATTTATTCCCATTCAATTATTATGGCTTAAAACGTAGATTATATATACGTTTTTAAGCCATTTAAAGTAATATAGACAAGCCTAAAAAGTATGGTTTTATAATTAACGTGGTCAAAGCGTGGTCAAAAGCTTTCTCATTAAATCGTATATTTTCCAACGCTTGTAATCAAAGTAATAATATTTTTATTCTTCTACCTTATATATAATTTCTTCACTTTTGTCACAAAGTTGAATAGAATATGTTATTTCATCATACTTAGGATTTATTCTTAATCGGATATTATTTAAATTATTTGATTTTTCCATGAACAATTCATCTAATTTTAAATAACACGATTCTTTTTTATCAACTAAAGCAATCCTAAATTCTTTTTGATTTCTATATTTTTCATTTTTCATAAAGATTACTTTATAAGGAGTTTTCTTTACCTCATCTTCACTGATATTCATTCCGTCTCTTCTATAATAACTTACTTTCTGAGCTATTATTTTTCTTCCATCATCTACAGTTTTACGTAAGCACCTATACATTTCTTGCTCTAAACAATAAATAAAAGGTCTTGAACCACTAATTCCATTTAGCTTATTAATCACCTTATCTTCTATTTTATATTCACGCACTTGATTAGAAATCCTAATAAATTCAAAATCATATGGAAATTTTAATAATGCCAAACAACAAATTGGAACTTTGGCCGCAAAACTATAATGTTTAGATAATTTGCTATTTATAATTTCTTTTCCATCTAATTTAGCAACATAATTAAAATTTTTATCATATAATTTATAACCTTTTTCATGAGAATCAAAGCGAATCGATGCACCCTCATCTGAATCAGCTTGTTCATCAGATAAGCCATCACTTTTTTTAAAAGCTTCCAATGTATTAAAATAAAGACCATTTTCAAAAGTTGAATCGATAAATTTCTCATCAATAAATTTTAGTAATACATTTGCGCCTTTTTTACACTTAGTTGTTGCCATATCTACCTCCATTTATTTTAATTAACTTTAATATGCTCTTCTAATGCTTTTTTAAATTTTTCTAATTCTTCTTTATTATTATCAATCCTTGAAATGATAAGATTATATTCAACATTAAATTGATTTGTTTCATCATTAGTATATACCGCATATTTTACTCTGCTTGTTCCATCTTGTATATGTAAGCCGATTGCTAATGCCTTTTTTTCATCTTCTATTATTGTTCCAATTGACCATTTACCTTTATTACTCATAAATATATCAAATTCTATCACTATAATAGCCCCCTTTTTCCTTTTAGATCATTTCCTTAATTATACAACAAAAAACATCTATATTTCTATAGATGCCACCTGAATAGCTCAATATTAAATATAATCTATGCAAATTTAAGTAAATCAAAATTATCAAAACAAAAATATTCTATACATATATAAGCCAGTGCATTTCCAATTGAATTCCACCCATCTAATTTTCTCTGTTCTTCCTCTTCTATTAGGTTCATTGGAACATGCGATAGTAAATCAGTTTTCTCATCAGCTTTTCCATGTGCAACACTATTTCTATATCTATATAATTTTTCTGAGAATGTCTTTATACTTATAGTATTAATGTTTATGTTATTTCTATCATCTTTTTCTAACATATAATCATGAAATTCTCCCCAAATAGTACGCTCTATATAACGATGATTATTCAACGCTGTTAGAACTCTTTCTAAACATATCACTTCACTTTTGCAATCAATCTTAGCTTCTTCCTTACTAATGTGAAAGAAATATTCTAATATTTTATAATAATATAAAAAAGCTGTTTCATCGGTCCCATTAACTGCTTGGTTATAAAAAGCTATAGGTTCTTCATAACTACTTTCAGGAAAAATTGCATTAGTATTGGTTGTATCGTACTCATAATGATTTGAATAATGTCTTAATTGACTTTCTATTCCAAATTTCAATATACTTTCCCCATGAATTTCATTATAAATATTATTTATAAAAAGAGCTTGCTGCAAATAGCTATTAAGTTCATTTTTACAAGAACCTTCTATATTTATTGTTTCAAAATACTTCCACCATGCCTTTAAATCACAACTTATATACCTTTTAAACAATAATTTGAATATTGGACTTGGATCTGAAATTTTAACCTTAATGTTATCAATTTTAAAGGCTAGCATAAGATTTGTTTTGTATGGATATCCATCATCTCGTATAGGCATATGCCTACTCTCTTCCATTATGAATTCAGCTTTTTTACTTCTCCTATTATAAAAACCCATTATTGATCTATCTTCATAGGAACTTAATTTGTTATACCAACTTTCTAGTACTCTATCTTTACCTTCCCAATAATAATTATTGTATGATATATCTAAAAAAACTTCATCAATATCAGATTTAAATATTTCTAATATTTTATTATAACTTTGCACTAATTCTTGATTTTCTAATCTGTACATTAAAAACAATTTCTTAAATAATATTTTTACAGCAACTCTGTCAACTGTATTTCTAATTTCTATATAATCTATATTTACATTACTTACATAAATCTCTTTATAACAATCTGAGTCATTAAAATATTTTTGTATCTCATTTTTTATTTCTAATAATATGCCCTCTATTTGATACATAATTCATCAATTCCTCTTCATAATTTTTTTGATTTATTATATAAAGTTAAACTTATATATACTTTTCTATTTGGATGCAAAGAAAAATATTACTGAAAGAATTAAACTAATTATTGAGATTATTGTTCCAATTATTGAAATCATAGATGAAATTTTATTATTTCTTATATTCATTTTGATATCTAAATTTAATTTATTAAATTCTTTTTTTATTTGTTCTAATAAAATAAGTTTTTCATTATTAGAATTATCAATAGCTCTCTTCTGAATACTTTTCAAAATATCTTGTTGGCTATCTGTATACTTGTTATAAGGATGCATATCATCCAATATATTCAAAATACTATGCACTGTTTCTATACGATCTTTTAAACCATAAATATTGTACTTTTTCAAAAATCTATCATTTCTTATATTTAAAAACATTAATATTTTTTTCATTGTTATTTGTAAATCTGTTAATTCACCCAGATATTTTGCATTACCTTTTATATTTAGGTATGTATAAAAAAAATCTTCCAATTCTTTTATGCAATCATTATCTTTATCTTGTTTAGATACATATCTAATAATTATATTAGATATTCCTGTAAATATGTCTTTTTTTGCCACATGTCTAATATAATCTTTTAATAAAAAATCTAAAATCCAACAAACATATACTAATATAAATATTATCATCCCTAAAACAATTAATAATTCCATCATTAACACTCCATTTTATATAATATTATCACCTATTTTAGCATTATATCTACTACAAATAAGATTTACACCTTAATACATTTAGTTTTTTACTCTTTATCTTTTTAACTCTTTTTTAATTCAAAAAATCTACAAGAATAATGTATCAAATCCCCCACTATTTATCTTCATACAACTTTATCCATCTATATAATGTTGCCCTACCTACACCTAATAACTTAGCCATTTAAACCTTACTCAGTTCTTTATTAGTCATCTTCAAATAATATCTCTTAAAATCCCTCGGTAAGTCTTCCGTTTTCTTTTCTTCTCTTCCAAACCATCTGCCAGTTTTAGTTGTTCCAGTTTCAATACACCTCGCGACGTCTTGCTGCACTCTTTCAACTGTATTTTCCCTGTCTATTTCTGCAACTGCTCCTAAAATAGTTACTATAAGCTTATAACTGTCAGTATCTATACCCTCTTTTATTGCGCTACAAATTTAATATATATATATATATTCCCGCATTAATATGTAGATAGCAAAAAGCTACAGCTATTTATTAAATTAAGTGTAGTTTTTATATGGTACTCTTATTAGGAAGAACCCGATATGTATTTATATATTTCTTTACAACTACATATCTATGCAATACCTATATTCTCAATGCTTTAAATATACTTATATATTCATACATTGTTAAAATCTTATCTAAATAAGATGATCAAGGTTTCTAGTCCTATATATTTTAAATTTAACTGTATAATATCTCATTAACTTTAAAAAATATATTTCCTGTATGTGCTGCATGTCTCTTTTTCCCTAATAACAGAGATATAAAATCAATACGACCTTCAAATACTGCCATTAAGTCAGCACCATCCATTAGAATAATGGTGCTTTTCCCCATTGAATAGATTTTTACAGCATCTTCAGAGAATCCATTAATCGATAAAAATAATCCTAGAGTATTTTCTAATTTTCTTCCTATTTTTCCACTAAAAGAATCTAAGTCTGATGCATTTGAAACATACTTTTGCCATTTCGCCTCAAATAAATAATCCGTTCCCTCTAAGCTAAAGGCTCCATCAATCTGTTCTGCTATATTTTTAAATGAAGCTTTAGGATCTAAATCAAAAAGTAAAAACATATCATACATTATTTGTTCTAATTCATACCCTCTTTGCTGTGGTTTTCCAGATAAAATTAATTTGGAGTACCTCTCGTTAATTTCTTCTAATTTTTTCATTACAGCTTGATTTGAATTAAGTTTTTCTGCTGCTGCTTTTCTTCTCTTAATAATTTCATCTTGATCTTTTATTTTTTTGTCATGAGTGTCAACTAAACTTTTCAAAGCCTTTACTGCATTTTTGGCTTTTTCAGCTTTTTTATTACCATCTTCCAATTGTTCTAAATGGTAGAAATTATCCATTTGACAGACCTCATTCAGTAATCTTCTTAAATCCCCTATGTATTTTTCCTGATCATACAACATATCAATAACATCTGAAACTATTTGCCTTTTATAATTATCCCAGTTCACATTAGTTAGTATATTTTTATCATAAATACACTTATCTAGAAAAGACCTTAAATCATTTTTATACCAATAAATAGCACATAATGCTTCTTTTAAATAATTAGCTGCTATAGCTGATAATTTTTTAATACCCATATATAATCACCGCCCTATAATTTTATCTGTCTATATAAATAATTCTATATTATATGTTCAAAGTCTCTTTTATAATTAAGTTCCTATCTATAGCTTACCTTGCTTAAACTCTCCTTTTTTAACTCAACTTCTATATATGGTATCATTTTATTTCCTTTTTTTCTATACTTTACAAACCCATCTGAGTTTTCATTTACAACAAGAAATGCTATTCTACATTCTTCTTCTTTAGAAAACTTTTCATTTTTGAAGAACAAAGCATAATTTATTATTTTCAAATATATTACTGTTTTTATCGTCTCTACTACTTCCTCAAAATCAACACTTCCTTTCACATCTATTAAATTAGTAATTAATTCATGATAAAATTCATTAATATCTTCTATTATTAACGTCATTTGCTCCCCATAGTCATATACTACTTTTGCACAAAATGTTGAAATTTTATAATCACTAAATCTATCATTCTTGAACATGGCGTCAATATCATTTATAAACTTAAGTACTACACCCTTTTTCCCAGAATAATTTTCAAGTAAAAATTTGTTACTTTTATTTGCTGTTAATGATAATATATACATATCACCACCCATTATTGGAGTTGTTACTTTATATATTTCCCTTAATGCTTCTAGTGTTTTTATTATAGATTCAAGAATATTATATTGTCCTCCAACCCCAACATCATACAAATTTTTATTTGTTTTTAGATAAATTATAATACCTTCTAATACTTTAGATATATATTTTATTTCCGACTTATCATCCAAATAATCACTCCGAGTTACCCAAAGACAGTTATTATCTAGTATACTTTTAGCACTGATTTTAGTCGTATAATGATAAATATTCTTTTCCTCAAAAGATTCTAATTTTATAATTATTGGATTGTCGGTTGTTACCTCATAATATTTTAAATCCTCTACATCTTTCATTTCTTTAATCAAATTCTCCATCTCCTCAACATAGTATAATTTATACTATTTCACAATTGTATCATTTTTCCCTTGTTTTAACAAAAAGCACCTATATTTCTATAGATGCACTTCATAATCTTTTATTCAATTCTTTCAATCTATCATAGTACATTATTCTTTTCCTGCTGCAACATAATCTTCTTATCAATCAAATACTCTAGTGTATAGTTAGAATTGCCTACATCCTTTATATATCTACTATAACCACTTGATTCAATATCTTCTATCTTATCATCTAACAGAGCAAGTTCTAAATCTATATTATATAAATCACTTTGTAATAATGTTAGTTTAGTTCTGCAGCTACTCATGGTATGAGCTCTTTATACTTATTCTTCATTTTATTAATCGCATAAGCTACAGCTCTATCAATTAATTGCTTTTCTGTTTCATCAACTTCAATAAATTCATTGAAAAATTCATCCTCAAAACCATATACCATATGCCCTATATCTAATACAACTTTGGTTAATTTCCTCGTAACTATCCCAACTTCTATATGTAATAGAATTGCTATTTCTGAATTCTTTTTATTTTCAAAATATTTATACGCAATTAACTTTTGATCCTCTAATGGAAGAGTATTTAATGATTTTATTAATGTATTTAGTTTAACTTTATTAGTTCTTGATATCCCTAGTGATTCTTTCAACATTGGCATGCTTTCTAATAAAGTTTTTATTGTTTGAATTAATTCTTCCTTCTTCATTATTTACACCCCAATTTTCCTTTCAACATCAACTCTATATTTAATAGGAAATTCCTTTTCAATACCAAATATTATTCTCCCTAAACTTAATATAGCTCTTTCAATCTTTAATTTTGCAGTTGTTCCACTATTCCCAATTAAACGTCCTGTTTCTTTATATGTTCTATTCTCAAAATATCTACTTTCTAATACCTGTTGTTCCCACGTCCTTAATACTGGCAAAGCATCAACTAGCATATGTAACTTTATAATATACCCTTCTATCCTCTTCTCTTCATTAGAATCATTATTAATATTTTTGTATACTTCAATTTCATGTTTCATCATTAATGCATCTTTTAGGAGTTGCTCTGTTTCTTTTATTAGTTCTTGCCTTACCAACATCTATATCACACCCTTAAAATATTTATTAGCAAAATCAATCTTTATCTCAACTGTATTATAATTATGTCTAATCGATGCATAATACTTTTTATATTCAAGTCTTGACCATTTACATTGTCTTATCTTAACTAATGCTCTATGCTCTATCTGTTGAACTCTTGAATCTGAAACACCAAATATACTACCTATATAAGTAAATGAACATTCTTTACATTCCCACCCATAATGGAGTTTTAATATTTCCCTTTCTTTAAGAGTTGTATTTTCTTGCATAACAACATCTAAATCTCTTCTTAATTGCTTCAGATATAACTTTTCCTCTATATTCTCATATCCAGGTTCTATACTTTCAAGAGTATCTTTTAATTCCATTTCAGCATCTTCTTTTAAAGGAGCATTGAGCCTCACACAACTATTATTAAACTTATTATTTTCAACATCCTTTGAACTCTTTCCATTAACACATGATATAATTTCCCTTTTTATATAATAGAACGCATAAGTAATGAAGTTAGCACTATTCTCCATAGCTCCATCATATTTATTAGCTGCAGCAATTAAACCAATGGTTCCAACCTGGATTAAATCATCAAAGTCCATCACCTTATTAATACCATTAAATTTATTTGCTATCTTTCTAACTATGCCTTTATTGTTCTGAATCAGACTCTCTAGGGCTTGCTTATCTCCTTGTTGGTATAATAAAGCTAATTTCTCATTGGTCATGCTCTCAACTCCTCATTTTGGTCTGTCATTTTTTTAATTACATTGCATTAATAACTTCATACCTATTTTTACCTACTTTCCATTTAAATTTACCTTACAAATTTTAATATTCCCTCTGATAACTTTTTTTCACCACTAGTTAACTCTTCAAAAAACTTTTTGCTATTTAATTCAGATAAAGATTCATTTACCTTATTA